>Ga0209211_10004426_pt1 | contig 21845 bp, 24 predicted proteins | sample RifGroA2_FD_183992 | JGI IMG/M metagenome (GOLD analysis project Ga0209211, IMG submission 183992) | Groundwater microbial communities from Rifle, Colorado, USA - Groundwater A2 (SPAdes) (version 2) | ecosystem: Environmental > Aquatic > Deep subsurface > Groundwater | place: Rifle, Colorado...
GAAGAGCTCGACCAATACATCGACTCTTCCCTTGCACTCGAAGACGATAAATTACTATAGACACCTTTAAAGGAATATCCTTTAAAGTAAAATGGTTAAAAATAGATGAACTGGGAATTGACAAGGAAGAAGAACACTATGTATGCTGGTAATATATGGGGATACAGAATGCCTCTGACAATTCCGTTGTGACCGGTTCATCAGCGAGCCCAGTACAAGATTTCCTGAAAAATCCTCCTGCCAAGGACACTCCTCCTGTAGTAAAACCTACTCCTTTACCAGATTCTCCTCCGACTCCGCCTCCTCAAACCGCACCACCTTCCCCGGATGTACCTTTTACCGAGGACGACCGAAACCGTATAGGAACAAAGCTGACAGAAGCTATTGCAAAAGCTGTCCAATCTGGAAATCTTACGTCGGAAGAGCAGCTTGGAGAAATTACAGAAGATATCCTTATTCTCGTCAACAAAATTCAGACACAAGGAGACCTTACCTTGGTATTTGATGCTCTGTCAGATAAATGGCCGTTTCTCTCATCTGTCATCTTAGAAGAACGGAAACAACATGCTGCAGTGCAACATGTAGAACAGATGTTTAAAAAACCAACAATTAAAAATTCAGCAAACGTATCATAAAAAAATATGGCAGGAGAAGCTCCGGTTAATGTTATCGCGGGTCAGTTTGGACCAAAATCAGGGGAAGCCTTGCTTGTCGGACAAGGTATCCCTATTGAGGCTCAAATGCCTCCCGGTGTCATGACAGAGCTAAAGAAAGGCCTCGAAAGTCAATCAAAAGATCCCACAGCTTGGAAGGAAACGCTTTTCCGTGTACGTGAAAAGCTTACCTATCAAACCGGTAACTTCACCCGTGCAGAAGCAAAGCTTTTGCACAAAAGTTTAGGCAAAGAATTACAGCAATTGGAAGCTGATGGACTCATCACTGCAGATGTTGGTACGGACGCTAAAGAAAGATATGAAAAAATTGAAAAAGCGAATGCAATTTTTTCTGATGTGGATAAAGGATTTAAAAGTCAAACCGAAGACAGACAGACCGAAATTGTTGAATTTCTTACTCCGTACTATAAAAGAACGCCTCTGGGAGAAGCTCTGGCAGCAAGCGGAGTTCCCGAAGAAACACTTCAGCAAAATGTGAGAGATCTTCTCAACAAAGGACTTCATCCGGAAGACCGGCGTGCGATGCAGGAGGCATACAAACAATGGATAGAGGAAGCAAATAAGGATCTTGACCCTCTGCAGGAACAGGTAAAAACAACAAAAGAAGGAATAAAAAATCTGGAAGAAAAAATTAGGGAATCTGAAAAAAAGAGAAAATCTCTTAAAAAAGAAATCTCAGACAACGAAACAGAATATGAAGATTACAAAGACGGAAAAAAATACGACGTCGACATCCGGACATTAAGAACTAACGATGGAGCAAATAAGGCTATTATCTCGCGATATCCAACAGAAATAACCGCACTGGATCTGGAACTTCAAAATCTTACAAGACTGGAAGCAGAAATTCTTCAGGCGCGAGGGGATACTAATGCCATAGCACAAGCCTATAACAGAGCACGATATGGAGGAGGACAATTAGCAGTAGATTTACAACAAATTGCCTCCGACCAAAAACAATTTGATCTTGAGCATATAAGAAGTCGTATCGAAACAGTAAAATCCGATCAAACTAACCTTAATACCAAATATAACAAAGCAGCAAAAGATCATGAAAGATTGGGGGAGCTTGAGGGAAGACGCAATAAGCTCGAAACGACTATTAAAAAAGACAAGGAAGACAGAAAACTGGAAGAAGACCGTCAAATTGAATGGAAAGAACAACGAGACAAAGAAAAGCAGCATGTAGCGGACCTCGTGAAACAATTCCAGTTATTTGAAACAGGGCTTACCGATATGCTCTATGAGCAAACCATGGAAGACATCATGCAGCGGTATGTCGCCAGGCACGGAACAATTGCCTTGGGTAAAATCGAAAATGCAATGTCTGCAATATCTGAACAAAATAAACTAAAAATCCGGCAATACGCTAATCGCAAATTCCTTGATATAGAAGGTGCGCCGTGGGAACGGATAAGAAAAGGGGCCGGAAAAATTGTTGGAAAAACGTTTGGATATGAGTTGGATACAATATTTGGCACTGATTTAGATCAAACATCAGGAAGAATTCAAAAATGGATAGAAAACCGTGTTGGAGGGAGAACGTTGACTGTTCGGTGGAAAGAGAGTGAAATTGAACAGTTTTATCATGATAAAATACTGAATCCTGGTAATACATTCCAAAACATCGATCCTTGGATTCAAGCTGCATTAGGTAGCGAAACTAGGCCAGGAAATCCAATGACAGCTGCTGAATGGAACCGAATCTCCCCGGAAGAAAAAATGCAACTTCGATCTATGGTGGTGCTTGAGCACATCTCTATGCGTTATAATGCAACCGGTGAAATGCCCACTCTTTTAGAGCAACGTATCCTTGTATCCCAACCATGGAGCAATGAACTCATAAAAGCCGGAGTCATCGGAAATCCGGAGTTTGTAGATCAAATGAAGACGTCCGTACCGGATGTGACACCGGAAGCACTCAAAAATAATGATCCTGCAGCAATAGGAAAAGTTCGTGATGCTGCGATGAAAGACCGTATGATGGGACTTGTTTTATTAGGATTGTCCGCAGCATCCGCCACATCAGCAATCACGAAAGAAGAAAAACCAGAACAAGCATAACCATACCCTATGTCCCCAGATGATATCCGCAAAGAAATAGAACTCAAAGTCGTTGAGCTTTTGAAAGCTCATCTCTCTGATGGCACGATGACAGAGGAGCGAAGCAAGGCTATCTCCAAAATCGTTCTGGACCTTCTCCAGCCCGGTATGAATCTCACGAATTTATATAAAGCGATCATGCAGCTGGACGATTCATGCCCTGAGCTCTCACCTATTGTTCTCCCGTATGCCAAACAGTATGAGGACTCAATTACCAAACAAGCAACATCTGCAGTACAAAATTATATCCGCGTTGGCCAGTACGACGCAGCGATTGACCTAGCAAAAAAAGTGGCCAGTCAGGATGTAAAGCTCTCATCGCAAAATCCCATCAACGAATAACGAATCTGTACGAATTTACGAATAAATCCATAAAAATGATTCGTATATTCGTAGTTTTTATTCGTAATTCGTTGATTTTCCTCATTTGCTTTCTATAGGCCTTTCTGATACACTCCGTCCCACTCCAATAGGACCCGCCGTCGCCAAGTATAGGGCTATGTCGGGCAGGCATATATGACTAATAGGACCTATATGACGGACTATATAGCACAAACACTCTCCCCTCCTCCCAAACCGCCGATCCTTCGACAAGCTCAGGACCGTGGGGGAATTTCAGGCCGGCTGATCGGGCTTGGCCTCATCGCCTTGGCTCTCGGAGGCATCACGCCGTCACTCACTCCTGTAGCTGCACTGGAATCTTCCTATTATATAAATGCAGTTAAGCAAATGGTCAGACAGCAAAAAGAGGAGGAAAAACCGCTCCCAGTCTCGGTCCCTGTTCAGTTCAATCCCCTGATTGCTCCTGACGGAAGTAAGATCACGCCTATTGATACTGACTTTGGCATTGTGATCCCGAAAATCGGGGTCAATGCTCCGGTAATTCCGAACGTGAATCCCCTCAAAGAGTCGGAATATACCCAAGCGTTAGAAAAAGGAGTAGCTCATGCTTCAACCAGCTTTTTTCCAAACGAAGAGGGAGTTGTCTATCTTTTCTCTCATTCCACCAACTACGAGTGGTTTATGAAGGACCTGAACGCAATTTTCTACCTTTTGAAAAATCTGGAAGCCGGCGACCTCATTGTCCTTAGCTATAAAGGAGACCTGTATACGTACAAACTCATTGAAAAACGGGTGGTCAAACCGTCGGAAATCTCCTACGTCCAGCCGATCTCCGGGGAGCGGAAGCTGATCCTGCAGACATGCTGGCCTCCTGGACAGACAACGGAACGGCTACTGATCATAGCTGATTTAATTGATAGACAATCGAGATAAGTCAAGCCACGTATACACGCTCTTCCGACCTGCCTCGCCGGCAAGGCGGGGGCGAGGACGTAGACCTCGCGAGGAAGTAAGTGTTATACCGTGGCTGGCCGCCAAGGAGTACGGAGAGGGAGAAAACCAGCTTCACAAGGCCTGTCCTTGTGAAGCTAAAATCTTGTGCTCATCATGTTTTTCATCTTGTGCTAATCCTGTTATAGGACACGTTTTGTACTCAATTTATCCCCAATCACCAACCTCTCCCCTTGACAGACTAGTTGTTATAGGCTATACTCCCAAAACATGGTAACGCTAGAGAGAAATTCTAGCGTTTTTTTGTTCATCAATACATTGTCATTGCGAGACATTCATATGGCGAAGCAATCTTTATTATAGAGATCGCCACGCCCTTTCAGGGCTCGCGATGACAGAAAAATAATTGTATGAAAAAACTTTTTTCTTTTCTTACTCTTTTATCAATTTTCTATTTTCCATTTTCCATTTCCGCGCCAATTGCGCGTGCCGATTCCTACGGCTCGTACGGCGGGGGCGGTACACCATCAGATCTTGTTATCAACAAAGAAGTAAAAAATCCTATTTCTAATGTCTATGTAGAAAATCTTGGAAGTATGGATCCCACATTTTCTCCGGGCGCAACCGTCTCATTCCGGCTTGTTATCAAAAACGGATCAGGTGAAACCATGGATCCGGTTACGGTTGTTGATAATCTTCCTTCATACCTCACATTCATTTCAGCAAATGTTGCAAGCTCATACGATAAAGGACTCAATAAGGTAATCTTTACACTGGAGAACATGATTGCCGGAGAATCACGGACGATTGAACTTGTGGTAAAAGTCGCTCCGCGCTCCTCATTCCCTGCTGATCGGTCTCTTTTCTGTGTGTCAAATTACAGCAAGGTTACTTCTCCTGCCCGTCCCAATGGCGATGAAGATACGGCCGAACTTTGTCTTGCCACCGGTCCGGGAAATTTGCCTGTTGCCGGAGTCAATGAGGTGTTTGCTATGATCCCCTTCCTGTCTTTAGGGGGTATAGGAATATTTTTGCTTGGGAATAAAAAAATAATTTGAAATTTAAAATTTAAAATTTTCAATAGTCCCGCTTTAGGCGGGATAAAGGACATTCCTGCCGGAACGATAGAGAATATTAACGGCAGGACAAGGTTCCTGCCTTTTTTTATGGCGGAAACTGGCTCTTTGACAAATTTAGGTCATTTTCGAAATACATCATCTGGGAGTTTTGATTGCCGGATGATACTGCGAAGTGTACCAACGGGAATAGTTTTACTATGAAATGAGACAGTGGTGTGTGATTGAGTTTTGGCATTAAAGTATTGACGGTGACTGCTTTTGGAAACATTGAGAATAAATCCATGCGAAAGGAGAATCCGCTCAATATCGCGCGGTCTCATTGGAACAAGCCGAGGCATACAATTTAATAAGCGAATCGAATAGTACCGGGAAACGATACTTCTGCACTTCCAATATAAACATCATCCTTGTCAGGAGGAGGAATGGGTGTTTTGGTTTCCTGAAGACCTTCAATATGACATAGAATCGCACCCTTCACATGTTCTTTTGCAAGAGAAATTGTCCGACCATAATCGGAGATCCCCAGCGTAGGAACATCAGCAATATATTGATTGCCTTCCTTGTGAATAATAACGTGATAGCGAAGAAGTGTTGTCTGCATGTGGAATAAGTATAACACATTTACTCAACACTATTTGAAGTCGGAAATGGGATGGTGTCTTTACGCCATTCCACTCCTGGCTTTAAGCGATGAGCGCCCTCCTTCGTCCCGCAGAGCGGGACTACGGCGGGCAGGCAAGATTAAAAAATGAGATGAGCGCTAGATTGATCAGGGTGAGCCCCAGGATACGGGGTAAACATATGTGATATGTGTTTATTTTCAGGAATGAGGGTGTTCTCTTGAGGCAGGCTTGAGAACGCCTTCTTTCCTGGAAATAATCCTTCGGCAGACTCAGGATCTTTAATCTTAAGCATGGTAAGGAAAATTTTGGGGCTGGAAAGGTTGCTCTTTAATAAACAGAGAGAGGAAACGGTTTAATCTGCAAACGGTGGAAGATGCAAATTTTTTTCGAGTCGCGTAACACGCTTAATGAGTTGCTCTTTATTTAGATCTTTTTGATCTAGCGATCCGCGGATAAGCGCAATTTCTGTTTGAATCGATTGAAGATTTCCTGACTGTTTATCCAGCATCGTCGCTATCCAGTCAAGCCGTTCTGATAGGTCTTTTTTAACCTGATCAGAAAGAGCAGGAACAAGTTCACTTTTGAGCCAATCGATATCGCGCTTGGTAAGCATACTCATACCATACAGCGTGAAAAAAAAATGGTCAAGAGATGAACAATAAAATGATGAATTGATATAGTTCGATAGTACCTTTAAAGGTGACACCTTGAAAGGTGTATATAGTAATTGACTTTGGAAATGTAAGGCGCAAAATACATGCGTACCATATTCCTAAAGCCAATAAACATTGGATTTAGGGCTTGAAGGTTTGAAGGTTTTGCAATGCGCAAAATTTTTCGAACCGGAGAGTTTTGGAAATCTAAAGTGAGATATACCTATTTGAATATCACTATTCGGACAGGAATATATTATCACTCACGATTTCTAACGCACATTTACATAATTGTTGGGAAAAAAGGGAACGCTGGGTTTGTAGGGAATCATTTTTCCTCCCGGCAGTTGTCCACACGAGGATTTTGAGAAGAAAATTTTAATCGGCGAATGGTGGAAGGTTGAGATGTGATTCAACACGCGTGACGCGCTTATCAATACGTTGGTGATCACCTGTATGAAGTTCCTGCGCTTCGCGCTTGTCTTTTATATCACCGACAAATTTGTCTAGCTTTTCCATAAGCTTGTCGTATTTTACCGTTGTTTCCTCTTTTGTAGGAAACACAACCTTCATGGAATCAATAAGCCAATCGATATCAATTTTTGTGAGTATACCTTTTGCCATATCGCTACTGTACATCGTGAAAAATGGGTTGTCAAACGAAAAATTGATACAGTTCGATATCCCCTTGCAAGGTCCGACCTTGCAAGGTGTATATAGTAATTGACTTTGGAAAGGTGAGGCGGAAAAACGCTTCATATTCCTGAAGCCAATACAAATTGGATTTGGGGCTTGAAGGTTTGAGGGTCTGCATTGCGCAGAATTCTTCGGACCGGAAAGTTAGCTCTTTTACAAAGACATCACCAAGGATATGTTTCCAGCCCGATTCCGATCGAGATGGATTACATAGACTTGTCCCGCCCTAAAGCGCCCTTCGAGCCACGCTACGAATAGTAGGTAAGGCGAGAAGAAAGCTTCGGCGGACAAGGATTATAAGGATGTAATAGATTGTTTTAATGGGATTTCGGTTAACAGCGTGGGGTGCATTATCCCTCCAAGGAAAAACATCACGATGGTCGCATTCACTCATTATTTGATTTGTATTCTCAATGAAGATGCGACATAAAGGGTCGTATTTGGAAATTCCTATGAATGAATTTCCAAACGATCCCTATGGATGGATCCATTGTGAAGAGAAAAATACTCAAATTCACATGCACGTGCATGTCAAATAGAGTAATTTAGCTTCGATTTTTTGAATTAATTCTCTTCAGAATGGATTCATCCGAAATAGTGGATGTTTTCCAAAAAAATAACTGGTTTATCGTCACCAGATAGAAGTAGCCTCATCGGTTACTTAATAAAAAAGACGGTATTTCCCTATCTCCACCCGCAAGGGTACGAGATAGATGATCTCCGACGAATTTATTCGTTAAAGGAGATTAGTTGAAGGAGGAAAAAATGTTTGATCCAAATGTTTGGTATCAGACTCTCGTCAACTGGATAATTTGGTTTAACCAGTTTGGCGTGGCCCACGTCATCGTCACGTTGACTTTGACCTGGATTATATTGTTAGCCTTGCCCGACGATTGGGCAGGAGGGAAGCTGTTCGAAAATAAGAACGCCTGGGTCGCACCATTGATCCTTGCAGTTCTCAGCTTCATATTTCTTGTCATTCCGATAATTTCGTGGCAACTTTGCGTAGGCATCGTAATTACCGCGATCTTGATCGGACTAACCTTCTGGTTCAAGCAATAGGAGCGGAGCGATGAAGAAAATTATGTACGTCCTCGTACTCGTAAGTCTGGTTCTGGCTGCCTGCACAGGCACGCCACCCCAGCCGCCGAGTGGGACTCAAACCCCCACCCCGACGCAAACCCCGACTACGACTCCAAAAGTCGAAGTTGTGGAAAAAACGGTGATCGTAGAAGTTACCAAAATCATTGAGGTAACCACGACCCCCATTCCGCCAACCGCGACACCCACGGTCGCATCTGCAACCAACACCCCGCTACCGACGTGGACATCCGTCCCGCCGACCGTCGCATTCACCGCGATCCCCAGCCCTTGGGTCGTTAACTGTGGTGCGAATCTAACTCCCCCGGAGAATGGCCAGATCTTTTGGTCTAATTTCCGCCAGGGAAATAAAGATCCATACGCAGTTGTTTTCGATCCTCGGCAAGGCGGTTCGCCAGACCATCCAGCTCTAGGCTGGTGGTGGCAACCTTGCCTCCCGACCGGCCCCGAACGGAAAGCCCATGACGTTGCATTGATTTTGCAACCCGGAAACTACCGCTTTACGGGACCGGAGTGTCGGGTTTGGCTGAACACCGATGGCGCTAAGCCATGGGAGCAGGGATTACTGATTATTGATCGACAGAATTTTTTGTCGGTTGAAATCTCTGCTACCCTCGGCACCAACCCAGCCGAAAGCTGGATTGGCGTAAAGTGCGCCGAGTCCTGGGCAACCGGTTTCTCTTTCGAGAAGCTGCCCTAAGCCATGGACGCCCAACTGACCTCAAGAGGTCGGGATCCGCCTAAAAACGGTTAGCGACAATGTCAAAAAAACGGTCTTTAAGACCGCGCAAAGACACCTGTCAGCAATACGCTGGTCCACCGGAGCAATCTGGAAAGGATCAATAAGCGTGCTGATAAGGCTCGTATGCAAAATGACATTCGTTCGCTGGACTAATCCCGACCTCTAAGGTCGAAAGTCTGACGGATGGGATTCATTATCCCACTCTTGCGTCAGGCAACGCGTTTAAGCCTCCTTCCCACATCTCTGGGCCACTGATCTTTTAGATCATGCATCCTTTGTATGAAGGTTGAGGGTTAATTAAACGCAGAGCCAAACGCTCGAGTCGTCAGACAAAAAGACAATCTAAACATCCAAAGTAGCCGTAAGGTTACTTTCCCCTAAAAAGGAACCTTGGTGATGTGATTGTCCTGATTCAAAACAGATTAGCGCGAGATGAAGAAGACGAGATAAACGCGAGATTTTGAGTTGAGACAATCAGATATTTTTTACAGAATCGGGAATACTCTTTGCAGGAACATCCTTTCAGAGAACTCAAAAGGATGTTCCTGATAAAAATTTCATAAGGCGAGGCCTTTAAAGACAATATGAAACAAAAGAAAACAAAGGAGTTTATAGGAATTTAAAGGAGTTTAAAGGAGTGTATGAAAATAAACAATGCTCCACTCGTGTCGGTCATCATGCCCGTATATAACGCCGGGAGGTTTCTCGTGCCTGCTGTTGAGTCCATACTCAAACAAACATACAAAAATATCGAATTTATTATTGTGGATGACGGGAGTTCGGACGGGTCATGGGGTATTATTAAAACCTACCAAAAACAGTACCCGAACAAAATCATTGCTGTCCAAACAGAAAAAACAACCAACGCCGCAGGAAACGGCGCAACAAACTTCGGACTGACGTTTGCTAAAGGCAAGTATATTGCCCGTATGGATGCGGATGATATTTCTCATCCAAAACGCATTGAAAAACAAGTGGGATATATGGAAGACCATCAGGAGATTCTTCTTTTGGGAACACAGGCAACAGTCATTAATGCGAAAGGGGAAAAAACCGGAATCAAAACGGTTCCTGTCGCTCATAATGATATCTATACAACATACGGAATAATCCACCCGATAATTCACCCTTCCGTTATGATACGGCGTTCCATGCTCCCCAATCCGATGAAACTTTACGCAATGAGATACGATGTCAATGATGATTACTATACTTTTTTCAGACTCCTGCAGGTCGGAACATTTGCTAATCTCCCTGAATGCCTAATCTCCTATCGCATCCATGGAAACAATGCGTCGCTTGTCTATATTAAGGAAAAATTTATTAATTCCGTAAAAATCAGAGTTGATGCAGTTTTACATCTCAATTACCGGATATCATTTCAGGCTATCTTCCTGATGGTCATCCAGTCGCTCATAATCGGAATATTGCCGGAACGGATCATTGTACCTGTTTATATGTTCATACGGGATATACCAAGCGCTATAAAAAATCTTGAAAAAAAGTTCATCCACACCCGTCTATCGCTAAAAGACACATTGCACACAAAACAAGTCAGTATGGTACGCTAACCATATGTATGAAACAGATCATTCGACTTATCCAGCTCTATTGGCCACTATTCCTCCTCGTCTTCTTTGAAGGGATACTTTTTAGCGCCAATTTCACGCCTCATACATATCTGGTCGGCTGGGATAACATGTTTCCGGAATTTGACCTTGCATTAAACCTCAAACGAACGCTCTTTGCAACTTGGCAGGAATATCGGGGATTAGGCTATCAGGATGGCATGTCACATGCAGCGAATCTTATTCATTACCTCCTCTTATGGATCCTATCTCTAGCCATACCGCAGCAACTGTTACGCTATGTGTTTGTATTTGGAATGCATCTTATCGGCGGGATAGGAATGTATTTCTTACTATCCAATATCCAACGGGATTCCTCGCAAAAGCCTCGGAATGACATAGTTCCCGTAGTCGCTCTTTTTAGCGCACTTTTTTACCAATATTGCTTTGCAACGGTACAGATGTTTTATCTCCCGTTTGAGTTGTTTCTTATCCAGTTTGCCTCTCTTCCATGGATATTTTTAACGCTTTCCAAATTCCTTACATACGAAAAAAAACGAGACGCAATGCTCTTTGGCCTCGTCATGCTATTGGCTACTCCGCAAGCCCATGTTCCGACGGTATTTCTCGTAACAGCACTCGCTGTCGGTATGTACCTTCTCTGGGGATTGATAGTGTCAAAAGGAGCATCTCTGAAACGCATTGTCCTGGTAGTTGGAATAGCATTTTGTATGAATGCATTCTGGGGAATTCCATTTACCTACAGCACAATCGCACGCTCTTCCATTATCACCGGCTCAAAAAATAATCAGATAGCTACAGAAGATATTTTTGAAAAAAACCATGCATTTGGCGGATTTGTAGATACCGCAGAAATGATTATAAAAAACTTACCAATGATTATATAATGAAGCCGTGGATAAACCATATAGATGCTCCACTTGTACAAGGGGTCCTCTTATCTCTTTTTTCTCTTGCTGCCATTGGATTTTTTCTGGCTATCCAAAAAAGAGATACGACTGTCGCACCGTATGCGCTCATATTTCTTTTTTCGTTTTTGGCAATCGGAAATGATATACCGATCTTCTCCTCGTTTTCATGGCTGATACGGACCTATGTCCCCTATGTGTCAGATATTTTCCGGTTCGTATTTACGAAATTTTTTTTCCTGTATGCATTCTCTTTTGCAATTCTTGTTTCCTATGCGTTGTCAGAATTGACTACATGGATTATAAAAAAACGACAGATACTGTCTGTCATACCAATCTGTCTTGCTACGATCATGCTTTTGATAACAACTATTCCGTCATTTCAGGGAAATTTTTTGTATGAAAATCTTCGTGTAAATATACCCCAAGAGTATTTTCAGGTGTCTTCATTTTTCAAAAAACAACCTTCAGATGGACGTATTCTGGTCCTTCCCATGCCGTGGTATTGGGGCTGGACCCAGTATCGATGGGGCGTCATCGGATCAGGATTCACGTGGTTTGGTATACGGCAGCCTCTTATTGACCGAGCGTTTGATCCATGGAGTAATTTTAATGAAAACGTGTATTGGGAATTTTCTCAAGCTATCTATGAAAAAAATGCTGAACGATTTGCACAGCTGGTAAAAAAATACGATATCCGCTGGATCATGATCGATGAAAACATCATGCATCCGACGAATGATAAAGCGCTGTATCTTTCTCAAATTGATACGCTTCTCCAAACAAATTCGTCCATTCAAAAGGAAGAAGCGTATGGAAGAATCCGATTGTATTCAGTCGGACAGCAAACGAATTCAACAGTGACAATGGAATCCAATGTGCCAAATATCGGACCATCATACATCTGGAATGATAACGACCAGGCATACACTGATTTCGGTCCATATATAACAACAGACAAAGAACTTTACGATATATACTACCCATTCCGATCATTGTTTACCGGACACGAACAGAATGAAAAGGAATTTTCAATCAAACTCTCAAACGAAGCTCTTACATTTACGGGTTATATACCCTCGTATTTTGAAAATCAGGAAGTAGCAAAAATAATCCCTCTTACAGGCAGTGCGACTTTTGATTTCCAAAAAGATCCGATTCCTACCTTCACAGTTACAGTGCCGATAACACATGGAACAGAAGCGTATAACAGCTCTAACACGGAAGACCTGAAGAAATTAATTTCTTCTTGTGACGCATCTCGCAAAGGAAAAACAAATGCACAATGGGAAAATCAAAACAACGGGTACAGGAGATTGGAAAGTATTTCTGCAAGTACTTGTTTAGATATCGGAATTCCGGACCTGTCTCAACGAAATGGATACATAGTAGTTGTTCGATCACGTCATATTCAAGGACGACGACTTTTCATCTCTATAACCAATGAACAGACGAAAAAGACATTTTTAGAAAGCTATGTAACAGATAAGAGAAGCGCTACTGACTTCACAAATTCATTTTTTGTCATTCCGCCTATGGATGAATTTGGTATAGGCTACCGGATCACAATGGATAATCTTTCTGTAGATAATGATACTACTATCAACGATATCTCCTCTGTCCGCGTATATACCATACCGTATGAAAAGATGGTGGGAATGAAGATACAGAAATCAGAGGTCGGAAGTCAGAGATCAGACAGCTCTATCACACTAACATCTGTCGACCATCCTAATCCGGCGTACTACAAAATTAAGATAATGGAAAATGGAGAATGGAAAATGGAAAATACCGCGCTCATCCTCTCCCAATCCTTTGATAAAGGGTGGCGGGCATATACAATTCAGAATGCAGAATGCAGAATGCAGAATTTTTTTTGTAGAATTCAAAATTGGCTTTCACTTACATTTCCCTTCCTTTTTGGGAAAGAGTTGAAAGATCACGTCTTGGTGAATAATTGGGAGAATGCGTGGGTGATACAAATGGGAAATGGAGAATGGAAAATGGAAAATAACGGAAATATCATCATCCTCTTCTTCCTTCCCCAGCTCCTGGAGTGGATTGGATTTGCACTTTTACCACTTCCTTTCCTATTCCTCTTTTTCCAAAGTTTCGAGAAGTGAGTAGATTTGAATTTTCAATTTAGGAATGTCTTTTTTGATCACACGCCATACTTTTTCAAGATTGATAGAAAAATATCCATGAATAAGTCTATTCCGTATGCCTACAATCGGCTCCCATGGTATTTCAGGTGTTTCCAACTTACTCTCTTTGCTGATATGACGAGCAGCCTCTCCGATTATTTCCAGCTGACGGATAACTGCGCTTTCTAACTTTTCATCTGATTTCAAATCAGATAATGTCGTATGCTTCGTCCATTGTTCCAGAAGAATAATCGCATCACGAATATGGAGAAAATACATGCGGTCAGTTTTTCTGTCCATAAAACGGTATTACTGACGATAAGACACTCTCACGGATATACGGAGAAATATCCTCTTTCGTCACGAGATCAACGGAAACGCCTAAAATTTTCTCTAATTTCTGTTGAAGCTCCATCATCCCAAGAAGGGATATGTTTGAACGGGGAGTAAATTCGATGACAATATCATAATCGCTTTTTGGTGTATTATCGCCAAATGCTCGTGATCCAAAAAGGCCGGCAAATGACACCCCATACTTTTGAAAGGCATCACATACTTTATCATAGTGAGGAATAATCGGCTGCATACTATATACCATACTACTGAATTAACCAGAATTGGTCAATATTTAGGAATGGATGGATTTTAAGCAGAGGACAAGCAATTCAGGCAGGAGCAAACGGCCACTGCACGGACGAATATATTTTTGCCTATACCCAAGCATACGGCCAAGCGCAGGACGCAGGTGATACTGCCGGCATGAACAGGTACGGAGGTGCTCTGAAAGACTGCGCGAAAGATAAACTGTCCTATCTCAAACGGCTTTGCCAAACAGACCGGAGGCTCCTGCGGCGACGTGATTTTGATAATTACTGGACTTACGCAGAATAATTCAATTCATCTTGTCATTGCGAGCCATTCTTAGGCGAAGCAATCTTTATGATAGAGATCGCTTCGTCTCCCGACGTGACGTCGGGATCCTCGCGATGACAGAGTGCGTAAGTCGTGTAATTACAAAAAATCAGTAAGCGGTGTAGCGGTGTACCGGATTCGGATACGCTGATGATTGATGTGATTAAACTGGAAAACACATGCAAAGGATACTACTCGATTTCCGGGTCTGCGTCTCCTGTGGGATCAGGGACAGCCAACGTCGTGATCGCGTCAACGATTGACAGCCATGTATACGGCTATTTTGATGATGCGTGGGAAGGAACAAATACATATAATAAACTGCTGAGGGCGGGGCAGGAGTCCATAATTACGAAGGCAAACACACATTCAGACTTCCGGCCCGGGGCGGATCATTTTTTGCCATAGACACACCGGTGAGCCAGGGACTCTTCATTATCGGACGGGGCGTCAACTTCCAACTTCCGAATCTGGGATTTTACGGTACGTTTGACAATCTATTTACCGTCGACCTCATACTCTACCCGATGGCAAACCTGAAAACAGAAATACCGCTGGTCTCAACGGACTGCACAGAAATACCGGTAGACATACCTGCCATACCGCTCGCACCAGAACCTCCGATAGACATGCCTCTGGTTCCGCTCGTGCCGTAATGTTCGTGTGCTATACTATCTTTACTCGTAAGTCTAAAAAGTCTATGCCTATCCAGGGTTTACAAACATTTTTTGCATACATCAGCGCACTCATACTGGGGATTGTTGCCTCCCTTGCATCTCTCCTTGTACCCATGAAAGAGGAAGTTCCGCAACTTTTTCAAAAACCCGTTCCGACGCCGGTTCTCACGGAACAAACCCGCGAGCTGTCCCTTGAAGAACAGGCCACTATGTCTGCCAGTTTCATCAGGGAATTTGAGGTGATGATGTCCTCTGGAAGCGGAGAGAGAAAGTAAATTTTTATTTCCGGTCTTTTCCCGCAATAATGAGGAGATCTGCAACGGGTTTGGGTTCTTCGGGAGGAAGTGTAGATACTGTCGCTGACAATTCATTCGCAAATTGTTGAATAAAAGTTTTACTCAATGTATCGGAAAGCCCGATAACCACTGTTTTCTCGTAATCCGTACGCTTGGCGTTGTCTTTCTCCGTAATGGTGATATTCTGCATTTTTGCTTTCAGATCCTCCTCCAGCTTTTTGGTCACTCCCACTACCCCGCTGCCGTTTCGGAGAGCAATTTTCAGCTCCTGCCCCTGCCCAAGCGCAGACTGCATCTCTCCTGCGCCTGTAGCGGGATTCCCCTGATCGATAAACGGAGCCACGTTGATAATCACATTTGCGGTCGGACGGTAAATAATGGCTTTTTTGGCATCCGGGAAGATGAGGAGCTTGTCATTGTCTTTGGCATCCTGGAAAAAGGCCTGGGTCTTTTTCAGCGTCTCCGCGTCGGCAATGGTAGCAACCTGGGCTTCTTCAAAGGGAAGGATCATGAGTTTCCCCACCCTTTTCATCAGTTCTTTGCTTTCCTGTTTGGCTGCTTGGTTAGGATTTTTGAGTTTTTCCTCGCTTGTCCTGTATTGGCGGTAGAAATACACCCCGCTTCCGATGCCGATCATAGAAAGAATAAGGAATATTCCGGACATGATGACGGGGATATGTTCTTTTTTCATTTTCATAACGGAGACGCGGGGTAAGAATATCTAATTTTCTGTATCTTGTCAATCCGCGCGTATCTTTTTCACTCAGGTTTGCAGGTGGATGTGCCGCAGCGGTTCCGCACGGGGACGCACGAAAACCCGTACTGCTGATAAAAGGGTTTGGTCTGGCCCACAGGACAGCCAGCGGATGAAGGCATGCAGGTGGATACGCCGCAGGAGTCCACCGATACGCACTGCTGACCCGCCCGCTTTATATAATAGGGTTTTGTTTGGCCGGACGGACACCCCGCGGGTGTCGGGGTCGGCGTGGCTGTCGATACAGGAACCGCCGTCGGATCAGCTTGGCAGACCGCGTTGAGGATTTGTCCCGGCTGGTTTGGCTTATTGGTCAAACGGGCCGTTCCCCAGCCGTAGATAAGTTTGTTGCTGGAACAGAAACGGATGTCGGCCGGTGTCTCCGCTGTGGCTGACGGATACCAGTATATATCATAAAAATAGTCAACCGGACAATTCACTTCCCCAGCGTACGCATGGGAGCTATCCAGGCTTGTTTTGCTGATGGAAAACGTGTTTTTTGAAAACGTCATGTTTTTCATCCCGGCTTTCAGGTGATCCACCGGCTCCATCAGAAACCCTTTGGGATAGTCATTGAATGTGTTGCCGGAAATAAAGGAGTCCTGGCTGGTCCTGATGTGCATGCCAAATCCCGGGATGCCGCAGAACATGTCGTGGGCTTCTTTTTGAGTGGGCGGCGTTCCCCCAAAAAGGCTTTGCAAAAAATCATTCTTCGGAGGAGCATAAAGCGACGGATCCAAAAGATGTTCCCATTTGGCTTTATCATTGCTGCACGTATTCCCGGTAATGGCGGCTCTGACCTGGCGCTGGGGAACGATGCAGACAAGGGTGTTGGTGAGGGTATTATTTTCAACCGTGTTGTCATGGGCCACGCGGTCTGAATTTTTCAACCATGTGTAGTCTTTGCCCGGAGCCAAAGCAATCGGGCCTTCCAGATTAAATCCGGTGAGCCAGTGATCCAAGGTATTTCCCACGGCCCTGATGTGATGGCTGTCCATGTAGATGGAGACCGCGATCTGATTGCCGTACCAGTCGCTGAATCCGTTTTTGATGGTATTGCCGGTGATATCAATGTATGACCCCCAGACGATGAGAGCGTCTGCGCCGATTGCTCCGTCCATGGTATTGTTGGCTATAAGGACCGGACTATCCGGTGTTCCGTCTACGCGCAGTTGGGTGACAAATCCTTCGTGCAACAGGTCGCTTGCTACAGCGGAGCTGAGGTTAAACAAATGCCCGAGCATCATAAATTTCTCTCCGAACATCTCCATCCTGTTATTGCGTATTTTAACGTTGCCTCCGCTCACGCGTTTGGCGTTTATGGCCATCATGGCGGTATACCGGTAAAAACAGGGGCTTTCGGTACAGTAATACCCCGGGTGCTTCCATTGATTTTTGGCTTTTTCATCCGACTCATTTTGAACCAGTCTTCCGGGTCCGCCCACGCCCAGCATGCGGATATTCTGGATAACAACATCGCGCACCGGTCCTGGGGGAGGAGTCACGGAAGGGTCATAGAGTTTGCTTTTTACCTCAGCTTCTTTTGTCGTATCCACAGCTCCGTACACATTGGTGAGTGAAAACAGCGCGGTCACTCCCTGGCCTTTGGCTCCTGCTATCGTGTCTTTGAAGCCGCCCCACACATCATACACGCGCTCCGGAATAAAGAAGACGGATACGTGAGCGTTATCTTTTAGCGTACCGGTAATTTGGGTATAGGAGGGAACCTGTACCGCAAACCGGTCGCTCTCAAATCCATTGGCAACCGGTGTCCCGTTGATTGACCGGGCAAACCCGGAACAGCCGAGGTCTGATTCCGTACAGGTCTGTTCAACAGTAAATTCTCCGGGCTCCAAAAACACCTCGTAGCGAATCTTTTTTGGCTGCATGGCCTGATTTTTCCCTGAAGAAATGTCAACCGCCGACTGGATGGGGTTTAAACTTTTTTTACATGACAGGGGCGTTCCTTTGAATTTGCACAACACGCCGGTGTTGCAATACGCGTTCTCTTTGTCCACGTCATTCGTCTCCATGTCCACAACCAACGCACACGGTGATCTGCTTTCATCTGTCCAGCAGGAACTGTACGCGGAAGTGCTCGTCGTGCGGCACTCTTTGGTAAGGGCGTACGGGCTGGCTGCGGCTTTTTTGCGGATATCCTGCTTTTGGGATAGGGAAAATACGCCGAAAATCAGCCCTGCGATCATGAAAAGACCGGCAAGGAGAGACGGCAAAAGCGGCTTCTTCCGAAATGGGTTTTTCAAAAAGTGGGGAAAGGCTTCCTGTGGTATCACATCATCTGATGTTGGTTGGGACATCGGTGTATGCATCATATCGTACGGTATCGGCCCGATCATACGTATACTCATTTATGCATATTTCCCCGTTCTTTGCAAGCAATGTCTCTTTTTCCTTTTTTTGTGCTATAGTAATTTATAATGGATAATCGAAGCGTGTTCATCCAGGGAATGTTTAAGCTCCTCATCATCGTGAGTTTACCGTTGTCGGCCTTTTTTGGATTTTTAGCTCTTGCCTCCCAAACATCCCAATCGTCCCAGCTTTTAGCTGAACCGTCCCTCGTCCTTCGGATACCGCTTGGGGTCCGGCAGTGGACGGACATAGGATCAGTGATGGAACCGGTGCTGCAAATTCCGGTTAAAACGCTTCTTGGATTTGAAAATACCGAGTTTGTCCTGGACAGCGGAGCGGTCATATCCTCGCTTCCTCGGAATTGGGCGGAAAAAATCGGGAAAGATCTGGCATACGCCAAACGGATCTCATTTAAAGGATTCGGCAACACGCTGTCGTTTGCCTACCAGTCCGATATGACCGTCCGGCTGGGGACTGAGAATGTCGATCTCCCTGTCGTTTTCACCGAAAGCGAGGGGACACGGGCGCTTCTGGGGAGAAAAGGGGTTTTTGACCAATACTCGATAGTCTTTGACCATACAAATAAGGTGATGGAGATTAGAAAGTGAATAAGATATAAAGAGATAGAGAGACTAAAGAGATAAAAAAAATAGAAAAAAATACGGGGAGCGAATAAAAACATTATTTTTTATATAATAACGGGTGACGCGGACGAGGAATCCCGCAAATACCCGTAGTAGCGTACAACGGTAAATGGTTTGTGACCGTTCCATCCGTTGGCCATCCCCGGAGGGTCACAAAAACCAAACTGACATTCCCGCGTCATGAGGATGTTTGCGGGACACGCCCGCGGCAGGACCCGTATAATAAACGTGTATTAAAATATTTATGACCAAACTTTTTGAAAAACTCAGCCGGCTTTCCTACCCAACTATCCTTTTTATCGCCTCCTGTGTGACAATTGCGTGTGTTCTCCCTTTATGGATATATATAGCCAGACAGCAAACACGACTTGCAACAAAAGCAATGGAAACCATTCCTCTTGTGGAAATAGTCAAACCCGCTTCGACTCTATCGAATCGAGGCGAGCCCACCCCGATGACGGGACCCGTGCCGCTCAATCCGCCGACCATCACGCGCGTGTACCCGTGGGTAGGAAAGGTCGGAGATGTCATCATTATCGAAGGAAAAAACTTCGGGGTATATCCGAAAAACAGAAGGCTTGCAGTCGGAGGCGCCGTTGTTGAGGAGACATCTATTTCCGATTGGCAGGACTCACGGATTGAAGCACTTATTCCACCAGATCCGCAACAGGGAGATACAGCTGCTATCAGGATTGATACCCATCCGATAGTGGAAAGTATACCATTGGTATTCTATGATGAAACGGCAACAGTCCGGCTCCGAAAACACGGGGACGTTATAGCAGGAGAAGGATTATCCGGTCTCATCCATGTATCTTTGTGGACTGCAAACGGCAAGCGGGAAATGACTGTTATAGCCCAACCGAACGAAAAAACAACGCTTTTTACCCTCTCTCCCAACGAAGAAATCCTTTCTTTGCTTCTTTCGGATGAAAAAGGAACTCTCATCCCCTACAGCCTCAACCCCACGGAATTCGGATTCTGAAAATCTTTTTAATCATATGCTTCATCTCTATGCTATCTTCGAACATCTATAGACCTCGCTTCGATAAACCTACATTAATTGACATGCACGTGCATATGAGATAATGTAGTAATAATGAAAGTAGGACACCGGGCAAAATTTAAAGAGGACATTTCTACACTCACCAACGGCATGATTGATACCGTCATTGACGCAGTTCTCTACATCACTTTCAACACTGTGCTCTCTGTGGGAATTCGGAACATGAGGCAAATGGAGTATGCCCAGTATCAATCAGATGTGCTTCTCTGTACCTATAACGCCCAAACCATACGAAGAGCACTTGACACCCTCGTGTCTCGAAAACTCATCCAACGAAATAAAACTCCCATAGGACGCAATATTACCATCTCCCAAGAAGGCATCAAACGCATCAATGAAATGATCCCAACCTATAAAACCCATCGCCCTTGGGATGGATACCTCTACCTCATCTCCTACGATATTCCCATTTCATCTAACACGAAACGCAATCTTCTGCGGGAGCACCTCAAACGAATCGGGTGTGGCAAACTGCAGGACAGCCTTTGGATGACACCGTACAATCCAACGAGTATTATCGATGAATTTATAGAAGATCATGGTATCCCTGGAACAATCCTCGTATCAAAGCTTGGGAAAGATGGGAGTATTGGAGATGAAGATCGAAAGACGCTCATCAAGCGTGTCTATGGATACGAACAATTGAACGAGCGCTATGAATGTTTTATCAACGGGTATACGAAACTCAAAAATCCGTCGATAACCCAACGGTCATTAGCGTACCACGCCATACTTGCAGATGATCCGCAACTCCCATTTGCGCTGGAACCGGAATATTTCCTAGGAAAAGAAGCATATCGCGTATTCCAATCATGAATCCGATCATTTCTCCCAATGCACAACATACATTATTCCATGTGCACGTGCATATGAAATAATGTATGTTTATGATTTGAAAAATGCACATAGATCCCCTATACCATCAACCACACGGAGTTTGGATTCTGAAAATTATTTTTTATCTTCTCCGACGATGATGACGATGTCTGCACTAGGGGTTGCTTCCCCTTCCGGAAGCCCGGAGAGGCCGGCCACCAGGGAGCGGGCTATAGCACGGGCGAGCTCCTGCTTCCCGCCTTTGGCGTCAATGACGATCGTCTTTTCATAATTTTTCCGCACGGCATTGTCCCTGTCTCCAAAAGTTAAACCCGGCATTTCGGCTTTGAGCCCGTCCTCTACCTTTTTCGTAATGCCGGCAACAGCCGTGCCGTTGAGAACCACTACCGTCCCCTCCATCATGGGCAACGCGGGAGGGGCAGGAGGCGCGGGCGTTTCCTCGGCAGAGGACTGACCCTGGTTTTCTCCCAAAGACACAGGCGCCACATCAATGATTTTATTGGTTGACGGCCGGTACAGGATCGCTTTCCGCGCTTTGGTGTAGACGATCACGCGGTCGCCGTTTTGGGAATTGGCAAAAAACGGCTGGTCTTTGAGTTTGGAGGCGTCTGCCACAGTCGCAATCGTCGGCTCCTCGTCAGCCGGAAGTTCCATGAGCTTCCGCAGGCTTTCCACAAGCCGTTT
>Ga0209211_10004427_pt1 | contig 21843 bp, 21 predicted proteins | sample RifGroA2_FD_183992 | JGI IMG/M metagenome (GOLD analysis project Ga0209211, IMG submission 183992) | Groundwater microbial communities from Rifle, Colorado, USA - Groundwater A2 (SPAdes) (version 2) | ecosystem: Environmental > Aquatic > Deep subsurface > Groundwater | place: Rifle, Colorado...
CGAGAGATCCGGTGGAGGCCTCAAGACCCGGAAGCCTGCGCATATCAGGGTGTCCCTGCAAAGGGCTTTCCAGTTTGCGCAGCGTGATAAGCATTTCTTTGGGGAAAAATCCGGCCAAAGCGAGCACCGCGTAAAGAGCGGGCGCCCCATGCCCTTTGCTCAGGATAAATCTGTCGCGGTCTTCCCACTTGGGATTTTTGGGGTCGTAATTCATGGCGTTGAAATAAAGCGCGGCAAGAATATCGGTGCATGACAGGGAACCGCCCGGATGGCCGGATCCCGCCTCACCGAGCATGCGGATAATCTCGCGGCGCATTTCCAGCGCTTTGGCGCACAAAGCTTCCACAGACTGAATTTTTGTTGTCATAAGCTATTGATATGAAATAAGTTAGAGATAATGTAGCGGCTAACCCAAATCAAGGAATATAATCATAGCTTTTTTTGGCGGAAGCGTCAATTCAAATTATTTTTTTAAATATAAAATAGAGTCAATCCGGGGATTTTCCTGCAAGGTTTGGCGGGAATTTTCCCGGAACGAGTCCGGTATTTCCGGATAAAAAGCATCGCCCTCGAAAACGCCGGGGATGCTCGTGAGCCAGATGCCGTCGATTTGTTCGATGGTCTGGCGGTACAGTTCGGCTCCGCCTATGATGAATGCGTCCGGAGTGGCAATTTGCTTCAACGCGTCATCCAAAGAAACAAAAAATTTCAGGGAAGGTCCTTCCGGGTTTTTTTCGTTTTTCAAGGAACGGCTCAGGACGAAATTTTGCCGGCCCGGAAGCGGTTTGCCTATGCTTTCAAAGGTTTTCCGGCCCATGATGACGGTCATGCCCATCGTGAGTTGCTTGAAGTGCTTGAGGTCGGCTGAAAAATGCCAGGGCAGGCGGTTTTTTTTGCCGATAACGCGGTTTTCGGCCACAGCCACAATGTGATAAAGCATCGCTAGACAGCGACCGGTGCCTTGATGGCGGGATGCGGGTCGTAATTTTCCAGCTGAAAATCTTCAAAGCGAAATGAAAAAATATCTTTCACTTCCGGATTCAGCTTCATGACCGGCGGCTTTTTGGGGTCGCGCGTCAACTGAAGATTAACTTGGTCGAGGTGATTCAAATAAATATGCACGTCGCCGAAGGTGTGAATGAATTCACCGGGCGCAAGGCCCGTCACCTGCGCCACCATCAGAGTGAGCAGGGCGTAAGAGGCGATATTGAAAGGCACGCCGAGAAAAACATCCGCGCTCCGCTGGTAAAGCTGACAGCTTAGTTTGCCGGCCTGCACGTAAAATTGGAAAAGGCAGTGGCAGGGAGGCAGGGCCATTTTGTCAATGTCCGCGACATTCCAGGCGCTCACGATCAGGCGGCGGCTTTCCGGATTGGTTTTAAGCATGGCGATTAGGTTGGATATTTGGTCAATGGTCCGCCCGTCAGCCGCTTGCCAGGAACGCCATTGCTTGGAGTAAACCGGGCCCAATTCTCCCCGTTCATCCGCCCACTCGTCCCAGATTGAAACGCCGTGGTCTTTCAGATATTTAACATTGGTGTCGCCGCGCAAGAACCACAGCAATTCGTAAATCACGGACTTGAGATGGACTTTTTTGGTGGTGAGAAGCGGGAACCCGGCGCTCAGGTCAAAACGCATTTGATAGCCGAAAGTGCTGATGGTGCCGACGCCCGTGCGGTCGCTTTTTTTGACGCCTTTTTCAAGGATGTATTTCAGCAAATCCAAATAAGGTTTCATTGAAGAATTCTTTTCATTTGAGACGGTTGTTTGCTTTTGACGAAGGGAATGGTAAAATCTCCGCCCGTTTAACAACTCATTATAGAAAGGGCCTTAAGCGGCGTCAATCGACAAACCATGAAAAAAACGGAACACCGCATTCAAAACGTGCTTAAAGGCATAGCCTCGGCGCTTTTGGGAACACTTGTTATTTTTTTAATCCTGGAAGCGGTATGCTTTGTGGCGGCCGTGCCTTACGGCGCCAGCCATTTTGTCGAGAAAATTGTTATCGCGGAAAAACTGAGTCCCCGCAAAACAGCCGGGGAATACCGGATCTTCGCCTATGGAGAATCCACGATGCACGGCTCCCAATACGGTCCCCGCTCCAGTCCCGCGCGCTGGCTGGAGGCCTATCTTAAGGATTTCCTTCCCGACAAAGAAATCCGGGTGGTGAATTTCTCCCGGATGGGACAGGGCAGTGATTTCACGGCAGACACTTTTTCCCAAACGCTTTGTTACAAGCCGGATTTGGCTGTTTTTTATCTGGGGCACAATGATTTTCTCAATCAAAACCGGTATTTTGAAATCAAGGCGGAGAAAAGTACTTTTCAATATGCCGTCCGTCAGTTGCTCATGAAAAGCCGGTTGATTTCCCTGGTTTCACGTTGGGTGCTTCAACGCCGTTTGCGGCGCAAAGCCGATTTGCCGGATGACAAAATCGAATATGACACGGTTGAGACTTCTCCCCGGAGTATAGGTCCGGAAAATAAAGATGTAAGAACAGAGCCGCGTTACTGGGAGAACATCGCTTTTCTCCGGCAAAATATTCTCAAAATTCTAGATACGGCCCCCAAAAATGGGGTAAAAGCCCTTTTTTATAAACCGGTATGCAATTTAAAGGATTTTTCGCCGTGGCTTTCGATTCATATCAAACAATTATCACCTGAACAGCTCGCTGCCTGGACGCGGTTGTACGAACAGGGCAAGGAAAAACAAGCGCGGGCTGAGTTTTCCCAAGCCCTGGATTTTTTTCGGAAGGCCCGGGTCATTGACGACACTTACGCAGAGCTTTCTTACCGCATGGGAAGAATCAATTTAGAACTCGGGGAATTGGCCGAGGCAAGACGTTTTTTTGAAGAAGCCAGAGACAACGACGCCATCATTTTCCGGGCCAACAAGGATGTGCTCACTGTTTTTGATCAATTAGAGAAGCAGGAAGGTTTCCCTTACATTGATACGGAAAAACTTCTTGTCTCCGAGGTGCCGGGCGGAATTCTTGGAGAACCTGTGATTGAAGACAATGTGCATTTTTCCATCAAGGGGCAGTCTCTTGTGGCCAAGGCCACGGCGCGGGAAATAGCGGACAGGGGATGGATTGCCCCGCGGGCTGAATGGAGGTTTGACCGTGAGCGTCCTTTTGAGGAAATCGCCGAAGAGTTTGGAATCGACAACCCTTTTCTTGTTTCTGCCTATCTTAAGCTGGTGAGCTATTTCGGCAGCCGTTTTGAAAACCGGGTGCGTTTTGCCCAAAAAGCGCTTGAGCTCGAACCAGCCAATCCCCGGGCGTTGCGGCATTTGGCCTGGACTTTTTGGCTGATGGGAGACAAAAACAAAGCGGTTGAGGTTTATCAAAAACTCAAACAGCTGGATCCTGCTTCTTTGGAGGAAGTGTTCAAGGCTCAGCCTGAAATCAAAAAGGCCTTTGAAGCCCTGCCTTGACAGGGACGTCGATTTTGAAGATAATCCCGAGTGATTTCATGGGAATTCTGAAATCACTTTAAAAAACAGTTTAAACTTGTTATTGGAAAATAAGTTGCAGAAGCAAGGAGGCAGTCGTGGAACTAAAAGTTGGCAAGCCGGCACCGGATGTGAAAGCTCAGGCTTTGATGCCGGACGGCAGTTTCAAAGAGGTGAAGCTTTCCGATTACCGCGGGAAATGGGTGGTTCTTTTCTTTTATCCTCTTGATTTTACTTTTGTTTGCCCCACCGAAATCAAGGGCTTCAATGGTAAATATGAAGAGTTCAAAAAAATGGGCGCTGAAGTTCTCACCGCCAGCACGGACAGCGTTTATTCCCACAAGGCGTGGGTGGAGCAAGGCCTTGGAAAGGTGAGCTTTCCCATGCTCGGCGATACCAATCACGAAGTGAGCCGCGCTTTCGGGGTTCTTATAGAGGAAAAGGGCATTGCCCTGCGCGGGACTTTCATTGTGGATCCCCAGGGAGTGGTCAAAAGCGCCGTGGTCAATGATTTGCCCGTGGGCCGCAGCGTGGAAGAGACCGTGCGCACCCTTCAGGCTTTTCAGACCGGGGAATTGACCCCCTGCCAGTGGGCTCCGGGCCAGAAAACCCTCGGAAAGTAAGCCTTTCTCATCCGGCAGGTTCGGGTTTGAGAGTTTTCAGATAAATAATAACGCGCGTGACCTCTTGTCCGGAAATTCTCCGGATAGGAGGCATGCGCGGCTTTGCGTTGCCTCTTCCCGTTTTGATAAAAGAACGGATGGCGTCATCGGTGAAACGGTCGGTTACTTCCTTTAAGGAGGGGATTCCGGGTTTCCCTTCAGCGTGGACACCGTGACAGGGAGAGCATCGTCGCAGGAATATTTTCCTTCCGTTACTGATCATTTTTTCGCCTTCCGTCATGGGGGCACATGAGGTGAGCAGCAGGGCCAAAATCAAAGGGATTATTCGTTTCATCGGGGAGATTTTATGCGTCCTTGCGTTGCTCTTCAAGTGAAATTGAGATACACTACGGACATCCTGATTCCTTTTAACCTGAGAATGCGGAGGGGGTTATGCTCAAATTGAATGAAAATCGTTTGGTCAAAGTAGCGGTGACGGGCAAGGTCTCGCCGCCTTTGAGGTATGGAACGTTTGAAGTGGACGCTGACGGCAAGGGGCATTCGCTTCCGTCCGTGGGAGGCATTGTTTATAACGTCAAAGCAGGCGACTCTGCTTTTGGCTGGCGCGGCGACCACATCGAGCCCGGTGTTTCGATTATCCATGACGATGAAAAAAGGACCAGCAGCAAGAACCAGGCCTTTCATTTTCTTGCCTGCATAGGCAATGAGGTTGAAATCACCAGCGGCCCGGCCAAGGGAGCGAAGGGCGTGGTTTCCGGCATGCACGGCGGGGTGGAGCATGTGCTGGTTGATTTTGAGCAAAGGGTTCTCGACAAATTGAACGGGGACGAAAAATTTCTTGTCCGTGCCTATGGCCAGGGGCTTCAGATCGCCGAATGCCCCGAGGTGTTTTGCTACAACCTTGATCCCGCGCTTTTGAAAAAAATGCAAACCAAAGTCAGGCCGGGCGGTGTTTTGGAAGTGCCTGTCGCGGCCAAAATTCCGGCAGCTATCATGGGCTCGGGGCTGGGACATCCGGATCCGGCTACGGGCGATTATGATATCACCACGCAGGACCCCAAGGTGGTGAAACGCCTTGGACTCAAAGACCTGCGTTTCGGCGATTTTGTGGCCGTGATGGACGCGGACAACACGTATGGGCGCCATTATTATGAAGGCGCCGTGACGATAGCGATTATCAGTCATTCGGACAGCTTTGTTTCCGGCCACGGTCCGGGCGTGACCACACTGTTGTCATCCAAAACCGGCAAAATCAAGCCCGTGATGCAGCCCAATGCTAATTTGGCCAAGCTGCTTCATATAGGAAGATTCAGAACGCGCTGACAATCCGGATGGAAAAAGACCCGTTTTATTTCCGACAAATGGAAGTGGGCCCCATGCAGAATTTCGCCTATCTTATCGGCGACTGCGATACGCGGGAATGCGTGGCGGTGGACCCGGCCTGGCAAACGGACTTGATTCTGGAACAGGCGAAAAAAGACGAGATGAAAATCACGGGAATACTGGTCACGCACACGCACTATGACCATGTCAACGGGGTGGAAAGCCTGCTTCAGGCCACGGACGCGAAAGTTTACGTGAACAAGGAAGAATCCGCTTTTCTCAAGAGTTCGCGCGCGGATTCCACCGGTATTTTTATCAATATCTCGGCCCCCAACCTCACGCCGGTATCGGGCGGTGACAAAATCAAGGTGGGGAAGGTGGGTGTGGAGTTCATTCACACGCCCGGTCATACGCCGGGTTCCCAGTGCTTTTTGGTGAATAATCGCCTTGTTTCCGGGGACACGCTTTTTATCGGTTATTGCGGCCGCTGCGATTTGCCGGGCGGAAACCCGGATCAAATGTATGAAAGCCTGACGCAAAAATTGGCCAAGCTGGGGGACGATACCCTGCTGTATCCCGGGCACAATTATTCGGACGCGCCCGTGAACCGGCTGGGGGATGAAAAGAAAACCAATCCGTACCTCGCGGCCCGCAGCGCGAAGGATTTTTACCGGGTCATGGAAGGGCTGCTGGATTAAGGAGCTAAAATGTCGCCCTAATGCCTGAAAGACACGGCATTAGGATGAATTTTAGCTAATTCTATCGAGGTTACAAGGAAGCTAAAATGTCAATGGAGATTGAGGAAGTCAAACAGATAGTCGAGAAAGCCATGCCCGGCGCGCAGGTCAAGGTGAAGGACCTTACGGGGACGCGGGATCATTTTCAGGTGGAGGTGGTGTCCGAGGCTTTTCGGGGAAAAATGCTCATTCAGCAGCATTTGATGGTGCAGGAGCCGCTCAAAGAATATGTGAATGACGAGCGCATTCACGCCCTTTCGATACGAACATATACACCTGAAGAGTGGGGGAAACAGAATCTCGTTTCGCTGGAATAAGGGATGGATTGTCGGCCCGCTTGCTGGAGTGAATCTAACGGGCGAAACGCCTTTTTTCTCTAACGCTTAGCCCGTTAGCTGAACGGAAGCAGCGGGCCGACAATTTTGGCCAGCAGCCAGAAGCTCTGGATTTAGAGTTGATAGATTTAAAGGAGGAAACATGGAAAAAGAGGAAGTGCTGAAGCGCATTGACCAGGAAGTGAAGTCGAATAAAATCGTCATTTATATGAAGGGCAACGCGGATTTTCCCCAATGCGGTTTTTCCGCGCAGGCCGTGGAAGTGCTCCGCCGCTTGGGGTACCCGTTCAAGTCTTTTGACGTGCTTGAAGACGAAAGCCTTTGGAATCATCTCGAGGATTATTCCAGCTGGCCGACTTTTCCGCAGGTTTTTATCGGTGGACAATTCGTGGGCGGTTGCGATATTGTCACGCAGATGTTTCAAAAGGGCGAATTGCAGGAATTGGCCAAAAGCGTCTGCGAGAACCCCGCAAAATAACAGGAAGCAGGCCGCGTGTCTTTATTTCTGGATGTCCTTAAAGAAAGGGTGCTCATTTTTGACGGTGCCATGGGCACCAATCTGCAATTTCAGAATCTGACCCCGGAGGATTTCGGCGGCAAGGACGGCTGTAACGAATACCTGGTCATCACCAAGCCCGAAGCCGTGGCCAAAGTGCATCACGATTTTTTTGAGGTGGGCTGCGACGCGGTCGAGACCGACACTTTCGGCGCGAACCGCATTGTCCTCGGCGAATACGATCTTCAGGACCATGTGATTGAAATCAACCGCCGCGCGGTTGAAATTGCCCGCGAGCAGGCTAAAAAGTTTTCCACGCCAGCGCAGCCCAGATTTGTGGTGGGCTCCATTGGCCCGGGCACCAAACTCCCCTCGCTGGGCCATGTCCGCTTTGATGAATTAAAGTCCGTCTATAAAGAGCAAATCACGGGTCTTATCACGGGCGGTGTTGACGCGCTTTTAATAGAAACCTGCCAGGACCTTTTACAGGCCAAAATCGCCGTGATCGCGGCTGAAGAATATTTTGCCGAAACCGGCAAACGGCTGCCCTTGATGGTGCAAGTCACTTTTGAAAGAACAGGCACCATGCTGCTCGGCTCGGAAATGGGCGCCGTGATTGCCACGCTGGAAATGTTTCCCGTGGATGTCCTCGGCATGAATTGCGCCACGGGGCCGCTTGAAATGGCAGATCATCTCCGCACCCTTTGCGAATCCAGCTCTAAACACATTTCCGCCCTTCCCAATGCCGGGTTGCCGGAAAATGTCGGGGGTGTGGCGCATTACCGGCTCACTCCCGGAGAATTGGCCGATTTCCATGAGCGTTTTGTGAAAGAATTCGGAGTTTCCATTGTGGGCGGTTGCTGCGGCACTACGCCCGAGCATTTAAAGGCCGTGGTGGACAAGGTGCGGGGCCTTAAACCGAAAAAAAGAACACCCGCGCATGAGCCGTCCTGCTCGAGTTTGTTTTCCGCGGTCACTTACGCGCAAAGTCCCGCGCCGCTTTTAGTGGGCGAGAGAACGAATGCCAACGGCAGCCGCAAATTCAAACAGCTTCTTGAGCGGGAAGACTATGACACCATGGTGACCATGGGCCGTGAGGCGGTGAAAGAAGGCGCTCACGTGATCGACGTTTGCGTGGCTTATGTGGGCCGCAATGAATCCCGGGACATGATTGAGACCATTTCCCGCTTCAATCAGCAAGTGCCGCTTCCCATCATGATTGATTCCACGGAAGCGCCTGTTATCGAAGACGCGCTCAAACTGATTGCCGGCAAATCCATCATCAACTCCATCAATCTTGAGGACGGCGAAGAGCGCATGCGCAAGGTCTGCCCGCTGGCTAAAAAATACGGCGCAGGCCTGATCGCGCTCACCATTGACGAAAAAGGCATGGCCAAGACTGCGGCCGAGAAGCTCTCGATCGCAAAACGGATTTACCAGCTTGCCACGGAAAAATACGGCATCAAGGGCGAGGATTTGTTTTTTGACGCGCTTACCTTCACGCTCGGCAGCGGGGACCAGGAATTCCGCAACGCGGGCGTGGAGACCCTCGAAGCCATCCGCCTGATCAAAAAAGAATTGCCGGAAGTAAGAACCCTGCTCGGCGTGAGCAATATTTCTTTCGGCCTTGATCCTGACGCGCGCCAGATTTTGAACAGCGTTTTTCTGCACCAGGCTCTATCAGCTGGCCTTGACGCGGCCATTGTCAACGCCCAGAAAATCATCCCGTTGCATAAATTGTCGGCCGAAGAGATCGAAATCACCCAAAATCTGGCTTTGAATCAATGGAAAGAAGGGAAAGACCCCCTGCAGGTTTTTCTCGCCTTTTTTGACAAGCGCAAAGGCACGGTCAGAAAAGAAGAGGCGCGTAAACCCGCGGCCACAGTCGAGGAATCGCTGAAAAATAAAATTATAGACGGCAACCGGGAAGACCTGGAGGCCGAGCTTGAGCGGGCGCTTAAAACCTATAAACCGCTGGAAATCATCAACACCGTGCTTTTGGACGGCATGAAAGTGGTGGGCGAGTTGTTCGGCTCGGGCAAGATGCAGCTCCCTTTCGTGCTTCAATCCGCGGAAGTCATGAAAAAGGCCGTGGCGTATCTTGAGCAATTCATGGAAAAAGCCAGCGGACAGGAAAAAGGCACCATGGTGCTGGCCACCGTGAAGGGAGATGTCCATGACATCGGGAAAAATCTCGTGGACATTATTCTCACCAATAACGGTTACCGGGTCATCAATCTCGGCATCAAACAGCCTATAGACAGTATTCTGAAAGCGGCCGCGGAACACAAAGCGGATGCCATCGGGCTGTCCGGGCTTTTGGTCAAATCCACGCTCGTCATGAAAGAGGATTTGGAGGAAATGAATCAGCGCGGCATTGCCATGCCCGTGATTTGCGGCGGCGCGGCGCTCACGCGGCGTTACGTGGAGGAGGATTTGGCGGGTTTTTACAAGGGCGAGGTTTATTACGGCCAGGACGCTTTCGCGGGCCTGCGTATCATGGAAGAACTGGTAAAGCCTGACCGGGCTGCCAAAGCGGCTAAAACAGTCAAAACCCGGGGCGCTAAAATGGAGTCTCCGGCCGCGGAAAATGCCGGCGGGACAATCCAGGTTTCCGCCACGCCGCATGATAATCCTGTTCCCAAAGAGCCGTTTTTCGGCTACCGGATTGTGAAAAACATACGCCTCGACCAGGTCTATCCTTACATCAACAAGCTGGCGCTTTTCAAAGGCCAATGGCAGTTCAAGAAAGGTGCCATGCCGAATGAAGAATACGAGAAAATCCTTCATGAAAAAGTAGAGCCGCTGTTTGAAGAGCTCACCACGCGCTGCATCCGTGAAAAAATCCTCGAGCCGCGCGCGCTTTACGGGTTTTGGCCCTGTTACGCGGAAGGCAACGACTTGGTGGTCTTGGATGAAAAAGCGGGGGCGGAAAAGGCGCGTTTTAAGTTCCCGAGGCAATCCGCGGACCGCTATCTTTGTATCTCGGATTTTTTTAGACCCAGGGAATCCGGCGAACTGGATGTCGTGGGTTTTCAGTTGGTCACGGTCGGCGCGCGCGCCTCGGAAGAAGCGCACAAACTATTCACGGCCAACCGCTACACGGATTATCTCTACCTTCACGGGCTTTCCGTGGAAACCACGGAAGCGCTGGCCGAATATGTCCATCAAATGATGCGCCGCGATTTGGGCATTGCCTCTTCCGAGAGTGCGGACAAAAATGAGCTTTTCAAACAAGGCTATCAGGGCTCCCGTTTTAGCTTCGGGTATCCGGCATGCCCCAATCTGGAAGATCACACAAAACTTTTCCAGCTGCTGCCGGCTGATAAGATAGGGATTTCGCTTACCGAGGAATTTCAGCTGGTTCCCGAGCAGTCGACTTCGGCCATTGTGGTGCATCATCCCCGGGCCAAGTATTTCGATATCCGCTAAAAGGAATTTCGCAGGCTTTTTTGAGGCCAGCCTTAAGGATTTTCGGATGGAAAAGAAGTTTTTCTTTCCATCCGGCCTTTTTATCAAAACCGCCGGTCATGAAATTGAGTAAATTTCCAAGATGCATTTTCGGCCGGAGCATCCGTTCAAATTTCCGGTGATAAAGACCTCCAATCATTTTTAGGGTTTGACCTGAGGGTATGGCTTTTCCGGCAAGATCAGAAAAAAGAAAGGCGCCGGCAATGGCCATGGTCATGCCTTGGCCCATAAAAGGTTCATAAGAACAAGCCGCATCGCCCGCATAAAAAATACCGTCCTTGAAGCCTCCGCGAAATTGATGGATTTGGGGGCCGCATGAAAGCCACGGGTTGGAGCGCGAGGCTTTGGGGAGCCATTCCCGTAAGTACGATTGTTCGCCGCTTATCTCGTGAAGCAATTGGTCAAAGTCAGACCCTGCCTGTTTAAACCGGCGCTCACTCACCGTGCCGCAAACGTTGACAAGCCCGCCTTCAACTCCCAACATGCCGAGATAGCCTCCGCGGAAAAGAATGATCCGGACCTTTTCTTTTAAGCCGCCATCCGTCTGCACCTGCTTGTTTTGGCCGCGAGCGGCGGCTTGCCCGGACAGGTGCCGGCCATCCGCCTGCACCTGCTTGTTTTGGCCGCGGACGGCGGCTTGACCGGGCAGGTGCTGGCCATCCGCCTGAAAATGGGTCTTGAAGCATATTTTTTCTTTTGCGGGATTCGTTGACTTCTCCGAAGAAGATTTTCGCCAGCGGCTGAACCGTCCGGCGGCATTGAGGACTATTCCAGTTTGAATGGAAAAGTCGGATTTTTTTGAAAAATCATGGCCGGACACCAAGAATCCGGAATCTATCCTTTGGATTTCCCGGACTTCGGAAGCCTGCGCGATTTTACATCCGCGGGCTTCCGCCTCGCAAAGCAGGAACTCATCAAGCCGGTTTCTTGAAAGACCGTAGCCGTAAGGATGCTCCTTGTCAGGCCCAGGCAAAGGAATTTCCGTCTCCTTGCCGTCCATCCCGGTGAAATGCGCTTGCGTGACCTTGGTGCCTTGCAGTTCAAGAATTTTGGGCGCAATGCCCAGGGCTTTAAAAAAAGGCCACACTGCGGGCGAAAGAAATTCGCCGCACACCTTGTTTCTCGGGAAACAGGCCTTGTCCATCAAAAGCACTTTCCATCCTTTAGCCGCTAACAGAGAAGCCGCAACCGAGCCCGCGGGCCCGCCTCCTATAATCGCCGCGTCAACCCGCACCGATTTGATTGGGCCACGGGTGGCGGCTTGGGCGGATCGGTGCTGGCCGTCAACCTGCACCGATTTGATTGGGCCGCGGGTGGCGGCTTGGGCGGATCGGTGCTGGCCGTCAGCCCGCATGTTTTTCTCCGGCTATCGCGAAACGGTGCGCCCAATGCCGGTGATACCGGAGATAGGAAAGACCCGATTTTTGGATAAGCTTTTCAACTTCAGGTTTTTTATAGCCGCGCAGCACGGAAAGCGGTGCGTCATTCCGTATCATTTCGTTTTTTGACAAGCGGGCAAAGAGTTGAATCCAGAGATACGCCCGCAGATTCCGCACCAGGTCATTCACAAGGATGCCCCGCCGGGCGAAACGGTCAAAAATTTTCAAAACGCTTACCGCTTCTTCATCGGCGAGATGATGGAAAAACATGGAAGAAATCACGTAGTCGAAACTTTCCGGCAGAAAAGGAAGGTTGAAAACGCTGCCTTGGACAAAAAGGATTTCCGGCCGCCCGGAGGTTTGACTTTTTGCAAAAGCCATGGCCTGGGGATTGATGTCAAGCGCGGTCACCTGGATTCGAAGCCTGTTTTTTTGGGCCCAACGGGTTATGGCCTGCGGGATATCGGAAGCGCCGGAGGCCACATCGAGAATGCGGATGAGCGAGTCTTTCTCCCAACGCCTGGAATATTCATTGAGATGAAAAAGAATCACGCGCGTTCCGAAAAGATAGCGGTTCACGCGCCGGATAAAACGGTACGCCTCGGCAGTTTCCTCGTAGCCGCGCATTTCCAAATCCATGATTTCTTTTTCCGGCGACCGGTTTTTCAGCGAGAGCATTTTTTTAAAATCAGCGAGGAGCATTTGGAGCCGAATCCCAGCGTATTGCAGAGGACGTATTCAGCCTCGAGTTTTCTGGCCCGGTGCGCGACATAATCCAGGTCGCAATCCTCATCGGGGAGGTCAAGGTTGAGGGTGGGATGCACTCGGCCTTCCTGCAGGCAGAGCAGGGTGGCGGCCAGGCCCGCGGCCCCGCTTGCCCCCTGAGGATGGCCTATCATGGATTTGGTGGAGCTCATGGGAATGCGGTAAGCTTTGGCACCGAAAAACTGTTTCATGGCGCGGGTTTCCACGCGGTCATTGAGTTGGGTGGATGTGCCGTGGAGATTCACGTAATCAATGGCTTCGGGCCGGACGCACGCTTCTTCGGAAGCAAGCTTGAGCGCCTGTAAATTTCCGGAACCTTCCTCATCCAGCCTGACGGCATGAAAGGCTTCGCAAGAGGACCCATATCCCAAGATTTCAGCATAGGGCCTTGTCCCCCGCCGTATCGCTTGCTCGCTTTCCTCGAGCATGAACATCCAGGAGCCTTCGCCCAGGACAAATCCGTCCCTGTCTTTACTAAACGGACGGGAGGCTTTTTCCGGGGCATGGTTCCACTGGGTGGAAAGCACTTTCATCAGGGAGAAGCCGTGCAGGATTCCGCCCGCAATAGGTGCGTCGCCGCCGCCGGTAAGTATACGGTCAAGCCGGCCTGCCTGAATTTCATGAAAAGCATAGCCGATGGCGTCCGTGGAGCTGGTGCAGCCCGTGGTGATGACATGGCTCTTCCCGCGGAATCCAAAGCGGATAGAAAGCTCGCTTGAAAGCCCGCCCGCGGTGGCGGCGGGAATGATATAAAGGCTGGGTTGAAGAGACCGTTTACCGTAATGCATTTCGTAATGCTTTTCCATGAATTCCACACTGCCTCCGCCCGTGCCGAAAAGCACTCCGGAGCGGTTTTTTTCCTCTTCGGAAAGGCTTGCGGGGTCAAGGCCGGCATCCTCGAGCGCTTCCAAAGAGGCGAGAATGGAGAGCTGGGATACCCGGGGTAAATGGCGCTCTTCTTTTTTGGAAAAAGAAAAACCATTCAAAATCACCTCTGCCGCGATTTGTGAAGAGCTTTCCGCGGGGTCGAACGATTGAATACGCCGGATTCCGCTTTTTCCCTCCAGGAGGGCGGCTTTGAAAGACTTACTGCCCAATCCATTCGGACTTACGGCGCCGATGCCAGTGATAACGACTTTTTTCATAGAGGGAGCATTTTTTCCTATATTTGTTATAATAGTAATTCCCGGTGACAAAAGAAACCCATATTTCGAATCAAAAATCATTTCATGTTGGCCAGGCCCGGCTGGAGGGAGTCTGCGATGGAAGACGCAAAAACGCTTGCCCTGAAATATTTCAATGAGGCTTATGCGCATCAGAGGCAAGGGAGGCTGGAAGCGGCCGTGGTTTTATACAGACAATCCATTGAGATTCATCCCACGGCCGAGGCCTACACCTTTCTCGGCTGGACATTCAGCATGATGAAGCGTTATGACGATGCCATTGCCGAATGCCGCAAGGCTATAGAAATTGATTCCGAATACGGAAACCCGTACAACGATATCGGCGCCTATCTTATTGACCAGGGCAAAATCGATGAGGCTATTCTCTGGCTGGAAAAGGCGGTTCACGCGAGCCGGTATGAAAGCTACTGTTATCCGCATTACAATTTGGGCCGGATTTGGGAGCAGAAAGGCGAGTGGGCCAAGGCTTTGCGGGAATACGAATTGGCGCTTGAAGAATGCCCCAATTATGGCTTGGCCCGGCAAGCCATTGCCAAAATCCGGGCCATGATGAATTGAATATGTCTCGCCCCTTTTCCATCCAGGTAGGCGCCGCGATTATCCGGCACAACGGAAAAATCCTTATCGCCCAGCGTAAAGAAAGCGATCATCTGGGAGGCTTGTGGGAATTCCCGGGGGGCAAGCGGGAAAACGGTGAAAGTTTCGAGGCCTGCCTGAAAAGGGAAATCGCCGAGGAACTTTGCGGCCTGATTGAAGTTGAAAAACCGTGGAAAATCGTTTCGCACGCGTATCCCGAAAGGATTGTTGAGCTGCATTTCTATTTTTGCCGTTTCCTGGGCGGTGAACTGAAGGCGGTCGAGTGCCAGGATTTCCGCTGGGTGAGGCCCGATGAACTCGGGCAATTTTCTTTCCCGCCTGCCGATCACGATCTCATTCAGGAACTTTCCGCCCAAGGCGTTTCCTCATGAGCAAGAAAATTCTGGTGGTGGATGATGACCCCGACATCCTGACTTTGGTCCGCTACAACCTTGAGAAAGAGGGGTTCAAAATTTCCACGGTTGAAAGCGGGGAAGAGGCCATTGAAAAGACGCGCAAGGTCAAACCCGACCTTTTGGTTTTAGATCTGATGCTTCCGGGCATGGACGGGCTGGAGGTGTGCCGGCTTTTAAAAGCGGACTCAGGTCTGAAGAATATCCCCGTAATCATGCTCACGGCCAAGGGAGAGGAAACCGACATTGTGGTCGGGCTTGAATTGGGTGCGGACGATTACCTCACCAAGCCTTTCAGCCCCAAGGTGCTGGCCGCGCGGGTGAGGGTTTTGCTCCGCCGGAGCGAGGCAGCGTCCAAACCGGGGGGGAATTTGTCGCTCGGCCCCATCACTATTGACCCGGAGCGGCATGAAGTGTTTATCAACTCCAAACCGCTTGTCTTAACAGCCACGGAATTCAACCTGCTTAAATGTTTTGTGACGAGGCCGGGCCGCGTTTTTTCCAGGGAAGACCTTCTCAACCAGGCCTGGTCGGATGACGCTCTGGTTGTTGACCGCACCGTGGACGTGCATATCCTGGGATTGAGAAAAAAAATGGGCAAATACGCGGATTGGCTTGAAACCGTGCGCGGGTTCGGCTACCGTCTCAAGCCCGGCACTGCCTCTGAAGGAAACGGAGACGAACCGTGAGAAGGTTTTTTACCCGTCTTTTTTTTGTCCATTTCATCCTGATCGTTTCATTTTTCGCGGCCCTGGGCTTTATTTTTAATCCGGCATTCAAGTTTCCATTCCCTTTGGTGAGCGCGGTCATTTCATTCTCCCTGTTCCTGGCCCTGCTTCAGTCCTTTCTCGTGACGCGCAGTGTTTTCGCGCCTCTGGAGGGAATGAAAAAGGAACTCGACAAGCTCAATGACAAGCTGATGAACAAGGTCCAGCATTTGGCGCGCGAAAGGGAAGAGATGCTGGCCGTGCTGACCAGCATGGTGGAGGGGGTGCTGGTCATTAACCCGGAAGAGAAGGTGGTGCTGGCCAATGCCGCCTGCGCCCGGATGTTCGGCTGGAAATCCGGGGAGTGGAATAACCGTCCCTTTTGGGAAATCCTGCGGCACCGGGAGCTTCTTGACCTTTTCAAAAGGGCCCTCGGCCAAGGGGTTTTTGAAGCCGCGGAGCTGTCTATTTTTATGCCCGAAGAAAAAATCGTTCATGCCCAGGCCTCGCCGGTTAGGACGGGCAGCGGCAAAAAACCTGGCCTGGTATGTGTGCTCCACGACATCACGCATTTGAAAAAACTGGAGGGCCTTCATACGGAGTTTGTGGCCAATGTGTCTCACGAACTCAAAACCCCGCTCACTTCCATCAAAGGCTTTGTGGAAACGCTGCTGGGCGGCGCTCTGGACAATCCGGAGACTGCGCGCCATTTTCTCACCATCATTGACGGGCACGCGGCCCGGTTGGAAAAGCTTATCAGCGAACTATTGGAGCTTGCCAGGTTTGACAGCGGGGAAATTCCTCAGCAGTTCAAGCCCGTTGACGTGAGTCAGCTTATTCAGCGCAGCCGGCAATTTCTTGAGAATGAAATCCTCGAAAAGAAGCATCAATTTGACGTTCAATGCCCCGGTACCCTGCCACCTGTCGCGGGCGATGAAGAAAATCTTGAACGGGCCTTGAGCAATCTTATCCAAAACGCGGTCAAATTTACCCCGTCCGGAGGGAAAATCGCGGTGACGGCCCTGGAGGGGAAAAACGAAGTCCATATCGCCGTTTCGGATAACGGGATAGGGATTTCGGAAGACCATTTGCCGCGGATTTTTGAACGGTTTTACCGCGCGGACAAGGCGCGGTCCAGGAAAGAGGGCGGCACGGGCCTGGGGCTTTCTATTGTGAAGCATATCGCCGAAGCCCACGGCGGAAAGGTCAGCGTTGAAAGCCGCTCAGGCAAGGGCAGCACTTTCACTCTGTCTATTCCCAAATACGCCAGCTGACTTAACCGAATCTTAACCATTCCTTAAATTTCCCTTAACACTTTCCTTCTACAATTCCTCCGACACTCAAAGGAGGGGGCCATGAAAAAAAATCTGTTTCTGACTTGCCTGATTTTTGTTTTTTATCAATTAGCTTTCCTGCCGAACACTTTTGCGGATATTTCAGCCGGCAATCCGGACCAGCTCCAACTGCTTCAGAATCAGATCTCGGAATTGAAACAGCTCGTACTCGCCCAGCAAAAAACCATCTCTGAACAGGGGAAAACGCTTGAAGATTTGAAACTCAAGGTTGAACCCGGCCCGAGGCCTTCCTATATTCCGTCACCCGGCGGCGAAAAAACTTTGCCGGCATGGATCGAGGGCATGAAAATGGGCGGGGATTTCAGGCTGCGCTACGAGGGTATTAACAAGGCAGGCCAAGCGACCCGCGACAGAAACCGGTTCCGTTTCCGGGTGCGTTACGGAATAGAAAAACAGCTCAACGATGATTTCATCGTGGGGTTCCGTCTGGCTACGGGCTCCAACGCGGACCCGACCAGCACCAATCAGACCTTCACGGGCGACTTCACCTATAAAAATATTTTTGTGGAAAAGGCTTATGTGAAATACCAGGCCAATTTTCTCAAAGATCATTTTTCGGCGCTCAAGTTTGCTGAAATAGGCGGGGGCAAGGTGGCCAACCCCTATCTGGAAACCTCAGGCATGATGTTCTGGGACTCTGACGTCACTCCCGAGGGTATTTATGAAAGTTTCGAAACCCAATTCTTTGACGGAAAATTCCGGCCCTTCGCTATTTTCGGGCAATTTGTCCTGAATGAAACCGCCACGGCCGCGGACGCGGAAATGTTCGCGTATCAGACCGGTTACCGCCTAGAACTCGGTTCCAATCCGCAAAAGCCTCTCACCTGGACCAGCGCTCTCGCGTATTATGACCTGAGCGACTTCACGAACAGCTCGAATTTCACGGCCAATGGATCGTCTCTGGCCTTTGGCAACACGACCCTGGGCAGCACGGACCTCGCGGCCCGCGATTTTAACGTGATGAATATTTATCAGGACCTGAAATTCAAGGTCGGCGAGCTTCCGGTCAAATTGTTCGGGGAATACGACCACAATTTGAATGAACAGGCCTTTGACCCGAATGACAGGAACCAGGCCTATCAATTCGGCTTAGGGTTGGGAGAAGCCAAGCTGAAAGGTGATTGGCAAACCGCGTGGTATTACGCCTATATCGAACCAAATTCGATTGTGGGCGCGATTTCCGAAAGCGATTTCGGCGACGGACACGCCAATCAAATGGGCAATAATTTCGAAGCGAACTATATGCTGACCGATTTTCTGAAATTGCGGTTTAAAGCCAGTTTTACGAACAATGTGATGGGCGTTGACGAGGAAACCCGCCGGTTTCAGGCGGACCTTGACTGGAAATTCTGAACCGGTATTATTAACCTGATTTTTAACGGGAGCGACAAATGAAAAACAGAATTTTGGCGATACTGAGCGTGATCATGTCTTTGTCCCTTATCTTTGGCGGCGTTTCCGAGGCCGCGGAAGAGGTGTCGGGTTCGATTCAAATCAAAGGTTCCGATACCATGGTCAATTTGGGGCAGTCCTGGGCCGAGGAATTCATGAACCTTCACCCGGACGCCAGCATTGCGGTCACCGGCGGAGGCTCAGGCACGGGGATAGCCTCCATCATCAACGGGACCTGTGATATCGCCCAATGTTCGCGCGCCATGAAGGAAGAGGAGCTGAATGCCGCGAAAAGCAAAGGCCGTCCCGTGCGGGAAATTGAAGTGGGTATTGACGCGCTGGCCGTGATTGTCAATCCGGCCAATCCCGTGAGCCAGCTCACGATTGAACAGCTTTCCGGCATTTTTACCGGAACAATCACCAATTGGAAACAAGTGGGCGGCGAAGACAAGCCGATTCTGATTCTTTCCCGGGAAAGAAACTCAGGCACCCACGTGTATTTTCTCGAACATGTCCTCCGTCGCGGCAATGAGAAGGGGCCCGAGGAATACAGCCCCAAGGCGCTTATGATGCCCTCGTCGCAGGCCATTGTGGAAGAGGTGGCTCAAAGCGTGTCGGCTATCGGTTATGTGGGCATGGGCTATGTGACTGGTAAGGAGAAAAAAATTGCGATAGGTATCGCACCCGAAGGCCCGTTTGTCCTTCCATCCATCGACACAGCCTTGGATAAAACCTATCCAATAGCCCGCGCGCTTCTCATGTACGTGCCCGAGACCCATTCCGGATTGGTAGACACTTTTCTTGATTTTGTGCTGAGCGACCAGGGCCAGGAAATCGTGCAACAAATGGATTTTGTTCCGCTCCGGAAAAAAGCATGAAACGCCAAGTCGAGTCTGCTATTGAGAAATTTATTCTTCTCAACGGCATTGCCTGTATTTTTTTCGTGATCCTGATTTTTCTTTTTCTGGCGCGGGAGGGGTTGGCGCTTTTCAAGACTTTCAGCCCATTGGATTTTCTCGCGGGAACCCGATGGTATCCTATTTCCACACCCCCGAGATACGGCATCCTGCCGCTTTTTTTAGGATCGCTGATCGTGACTTTGGGGGCCACGGTTATTTCCGTGCCTCTCGGAATGGCCTGCGCCATTTTTATCGGTGAAATCGCGCCGCGCTGGCTGCGCGAAATACTCAAGGCCGGCGTTGAATTGCTGGCCGCGATTCCGAGCATTGTGATCGGGTTTATCGGCATGGTGACGCTCGCGCCCTGGGTCAAACACCTTTTTCACCTTCCCACCGGACTTACCGCGCTTTCCGGTTCCATCACTTTGGCTTTCATGGCGGTTCCCACTATTGTAAGCATTATGGAAGACGCCATCACGGCCGTGCCTAAAAGCTACAGGGCCGGTTCTTTGGCGCTTGGTGCCACGCATTGGCAGACCATTTACCGCGTGGTGCTCCCGGCCGCCTCTTCCGGCATTGTGGCCGCGGTGATGCTCGGTATCGGCCGCGTCATCGGCGAGACCATGGCCGTGATGATGATTACAGGAAACGCGGCCGTGATGCCGACCACGATTTTGGAGCCGGTGCGCACCATGACCGCGACCATTGCCGCGGAAATGGGAGAAACGGTGCAGGGAAGCGAGCATTATTTCGCGCTTTTCGCCATAGGCCTGGTGCTTTTTGTGATCACTTTTCTTATCAACATGACGGCGGATATTTTTCTCCACCGGAAAAGAAAATAAATTCTTAACAGATGAAGATATCTCCGCAAACCAGAGAAAAAATCGCCTTTCTTTTTCTTGGAATAGCCACCTGTTTGGTGCTGATTCCCGTATTCATGATTATCTTTATTCTCATGGAAAAAGGAGCACAGGCCATTAGCTGGGAATTTCTCACAGCCAAACCCCGTATGGGTATGCGAGCGGGAGGTATTTTCCCGGCCATTATCGGAACAGTCTATCTTGTTTTGGGGACAGTCGCGGCCGCGCTTCCGTTGGGCCTTTTTGCCGCCATTTACCTCGTGGAATACGCCAAAGGCAATTGGCTGACGCGCATGATTGAAGTGGCCATCGTGAATCTGGCCGGCGTGCCTTCCGTGGTATACGGCCTTTTCGGCATGGGGTTGTTCGTGATTTTTATGAAGCTGGACGCTTCCATCCTGGCCGGTTCGCTCACGCTGGCCATCATGATTCTGCCCGTGATTATCACGGCCTCCCGCGAGGCGCTTTCCACCGTTCCTCAATCTTTCCGTGAAGTGAGCCTGGCGCTGGGTGTCAGCAAATGGCAGACCATATGGCATGTGGTCCTGCCCAACGCGATTTCGGGAATTTTGACGGGCACTATTTTAGGCGTGAGCCGCGCGGCCGGCGAAACCGCGCCCATTCTTTTCACGGCGGCCGCTTTTTATTTGCCTAAACTTCCCCAATCCATTTTTGACCAATGCATGGCCCTGCCTTACCATCTTTATGTTTTGTCCACGCAAGTCCCCAACGTCAATCCCAAAATCCAGTACGGAACCGCGCTGGTGCTGGTGGGTCTGGTCTTTTTCACCAATCTGGTGGCCATTATTATCCGGGCGCGTTTCAGGGCGGGTAAACAATGGTAAACGAAACGCTTATGAAATTCGAAGTCAAGAACCTGAATGTCCACTATGGCAATCTGCAAGTGCTGAAAGATGTAACCATCTCAGTTCAAAAAAATGAAATTCTGGGTGTGATTGGGCCGGCCAACAGCGGCAAAACGTCTTTTTTGAGAGTCCTTAACCGGCTTATTGATTTGACTCCGGACGTGCGCGTTAAAGGGGAAATTTGCCTGGATGGCAAAAATACTTACGCCAAAATGAATGCCGAGGAAGTCCGAAAGCGCGTGGGCATGGTGTTCGCTCTGCCCCAGCCGCTTCCTTTGAGCATTTTTGACAACGTGGCTTATGGCCCCAGAAGGCATGGCCAGCATAATTCAGGTAAATTGACGGAAATCGTAGAGAGAAGCTTGAAAGCGGCTTTTTTGTGGGACGAAGTCAAGGACCGGCTTTCGGCTTCGGGCATGAAACTTTCCGGCGGCCAGCAGCAGCGGCTTTGCATCGCGCGTACGCTGGCGGTCGAGCCGGAAGTCATTCTTTACGACGAACCCTGTTCCGGCCTCGACCCCATTTCCACGGCCAAAGTGGAAGAGGCCATGTTTGTGCTCAAGGAAAAATACACACAAATCCTGGTCACCAACAATGTCAAACAGGCGGCGCGCGTGGGCGACCGCGTGGCCTTTTTCCTCATGGGAGAATTGGTTGAAATTGATCAGGCGGACCGCATTTTCACGGCGCCCAGGGACAAACGCACGGATGATTACGTCACGGGAAGGTTCGGATGAACAAAATAGATATCCGCGATTTTAATCTTTTTTACGGCGATTTTCAGGCGCTTATCAAGGTGAATCTGTCCATACAAAAGCGCATGGTCACGGCCCTTATCGGCCCGTCTGGGTGCGGTAAGTCGACTCTTTTAAGAAGCCTGAATCGCATGAATGATTTGATCGACGGCGTGACGGTTTCGGGTGAAGTGAAAATCGACGATCAGAATATTTACGGAAACGGGGTGGACCTCATTCAGCTCCGTAAAAAAGTGGGCATGGTTTTCCAGCGC
>Ga0209211_10004432_pt1 | contig 21822 bp, 20 predicted proteins | sample RifGroA2_FD_183992 | JGI IMG/M metagenome (GOLD analysis project Ga0209211, IMG submission 183992) | Groundwater microbial communities from Rifle, Colorado, USA - Groundwater A2 (SPAdes) (version 2) | ecosystem: Environmental > Aquatic > Deep subsurface > Groundwater | place: Rifle, Colorado...
CGGTGGGCGACATCACCCTGCGCGTTTCCACCCGCCGTATGGGCGAACAGCGCGTGGCGCTGCGCGCCGCGTAAATTTTTGAGTCGACGAGGAACACAACATGGCAGACGTCAAACTCACCCAGGTCCGCAAATCATTCGGCAATATCGACATCATCCGAGGCGTGGACCTCGACATCAAACACGGCGAATTTGTGGTGTTTGTGGGCCCCTCGGGCTGCGGCAAGTCCACGCTGCTGCGCGCCATCTCGGGCCTGGAAGACATCACCAGCGGTGAGTTGCGCATTGGCGACCAGGTGATGAACCATGTGGACCCGTCCAAGCGCGGTATTGCCATGGTGTTCCAGAGCTACGCCCTCTACCCCCACATGACGGTGCGCGAAAACATGGGCTTTGCGCTCAAGCACGCCGGTGTGGCCAAAGACGTGGTCAAAAGCAAGGTAGACGCTGCCGCCAAAATTTTGGGCCTGGAGCCGCTGATGGACCGCAAGCCCAAGGCCCTGTCGGGCGGGCAGCGCCAGCGCGTGGCCATCGGCCGTGCCATCGTGCGCGACCCACAAGTGTTTTTGTTTGACGAGCCACTCTCCAACCTCGACGCCGAGTTGCGCGTGCACATGCGCATCGAGATTGCGCGCCTGCACCGCGAACTGGGCACCACCATCATTTATGTGACGCACGACCAGGTGGAGGCTATGACCCTGGCCGACAAAATCGTGGTGCTGCGCGCCGGCGTGGTGGAGCAAGTGGGTGCGCCACTGGAGCTGTACGACAACCCGGCAAACACCTTTGTGGCCGGCTTCATCGGCTCGCCGCGCATGAACTTTTTTGACGGCACCGTTACCGGCCACCTGCGCGCCAACGGTGTGAACCAGTGCCAAGTGCGTCTGGCCGGCTTTGACAATGCGGTAGTGACGCTGCCGCTGGACGGCAACCTGCCGGCCGTCGGCACCGAGGTGTCAGTGGGCGTGCGGCCCGAGCACTTCCAAGAAGACGGCAGCGCCACGCTGCCCGTCACCATCGACATGCTGGAGCACCTGGGCGGCGAGACCTTTGTGTACGCACGCTCTGGCAGCGGCGTGATGGTGGTGATGGAAAGCAAACATGGCCGCAGCCTGCGCTCGGGTCAGACGCTGGACGCCCACTTTGACGCCGCCAAGGCGTTGCTGTTTGACAAGTGCGGCCAGCGCATTTACTGCCACTAAACTGCTTTTTCCGTCCCGCTCTCTGCCCCGCCCATGCCCACCCACGCCCCCGAGGCCTCTGCCGCATTCACCATTTTGCACGGCACCCACAGCAGCGTGGTGCTGGAGGTGCGACCGCATGAGGCACCGCTGTGGCGCTACTGGGGCCCACGCCTGCCGGATAACTGCGTGCCCCTGGCGCCGCTGCGCGATGGCCGGGCCATTCCGCCCAGCAGCATGGAGTTTGACCAGCCGCTGACTGTGGCGCCCACCTTTGGCGTGGGCTGGTACATGCAAAGCGCGCTGCTGGCGCACCGCAGCGGCCAGCAATTTGCACAGCAGTTCACCGCCTGCCGCGTCGAAACCCTGGTGGCTGGCCAAAGCATTGCGATTCAACTGACCGACAGCGTAGCCCAGCTGCGCCTGGTGCTGCAGCTGACGCTGGACGCGCACGACGTGCTGCAACTGCGCAGCGAGCTGTTCAACGACGGCAGCGACGTGCTGGATGTGCAATGGCTGGCCGCCGGCACCGTGCCCCTGCCGGGTGATGCTCAGGCCGTGCGCTCCTACACCGGTCAGTGGGCCAGTGAATTCCAGCTGCAAGTGGACGCCCTCTCGCGCAGCACCTGGCAGCGCGAGAACCGGCGCGGCCGCACCTCGCATGACAGTTTTCCGGGCGCCGTGGTCACCACACCGGGCGCCACCCAGCACACGGGCACCGTGTATGGCGCGCACCTGGCCTGGTCGGGCAACCACCGCCAAGCCATTGAATGGCTGCACGACGGGCAATACCAATGGCAAATGGGCGAGTGGCTGGCGCCGGGCGAAGTGCGCCTGGCTGCGGGCGAATCGCTGCAGACGCCCACGCTTTTTGCCAGCTGCGCCACCACGGGCCTGAACGGCCTGGCTGCCAACTTCCACGCCACGGCGCGCAGCCGCTTGCCCTGGCCCAGCGGCCGCATGCGCCCGCGCCCCGTGCACCTCAACACCTGGGAGGCGGTCTACTTTGACCACCGCACCGACGACATTCGCGCGCTGGCCGCTGCGGCCGCCAGCGTGGGCGTGGAACGTTTTGTGCTGGACGACGGCTGGTTCCAGGGCCGCCACAGCGACCAGGCCGCGCTGGGCGACTGGTGGCCCGATGCCGGCAAGTACCCCCACGGCCTGCAGCCGCTGGCGAACTATGTGAACGAGCTGGGCATGGAGTTTGGCCTGTGGGTGGAGCCCGAAATGGTCAACCCCGACAGCCAGCTCTTCCGCACCCACCCCGACTGGGCGCTGCAACTGGAAGGCCGCCCCCTGCTCACCATGCGCAACCAGCTGGTGCTGGACGTGGCCCGCCCCGAGGTGGCCGACTACCTGTTCACCAAGCTCGACACGCTGCTACAGAACGTGCCCATTGCCTACCTCAAGTGGGACATGAACCGCGACCTGACCACGGCCGGCAATGCGCTGGGGCGCCCGGCCTACCGCAGCTTTGTGCACGCGCTGTATGCGCTGCTGGACCGCGTGCGCGCCGCCCACCCGCAGCTGGAGATTGAGAGTTGCGCCTCCGGTGGCGCCCGGCTCGACATGGGCGTGCTGGCCCACACCCACCGCGTGTGGACCAGCGACTGCAACGATGCGCTGTCGCGCGTGAGCATCCAGCGCGGCGCGCTACAGTTTTTGCCGCCCGAGATTTTGGGTGCCCACATTGGCCCCGCACCGGCCCACACCACGGGCCGCAGCCAGAGCCTGAACTTCCGTGCTGGTGTGGCCATCAGTGGCCACCTGGGCATCGAGGCCGATGTGCGCCATATGAATGACGCCGAACGCTCAGCACTGGCGCGCTGGGTGAGCCTCTACAAACAATTGCGCAACCGCCTGCACACCGGCCAGGTGTGGCTGGGCGAGGCCGGCGACGGCGTGCTGTGGCAAGCCCATGGTGATGCCAATGCCAGCGAAGTGCTGTTGCTGGTCTACCGCACCACGCCCACCAGCCACCGCAACACGCCGCCCCTGCGCCTGCCCATGCTGCGCCCGGCCGCCCACTACACCATCGAGCGGCTGGACCCCACCCCGCCCGACTGGACCAGCAGCCCGCTCAACGACGCGGCCCTGGCCGCCGGCGCCCAGCAGGCCCTGCCACCCACCGCCCACGGCGCCTGGCTGGCCGCAGTGGGTTTGCCGCTGCCACGCATGAATGCCGAGAGTGCGCTGATCTACCGGCTGCGGTTTATCCCGCAATAAAAGTCGCACGGATTGCAAATAACTGTTGTGCGACATATAGTTAGGCATGCCTGACAAGTCGCAAAAATTCGCGCAATACGACCATCCTGTACAAATGGAGCCGTTGCTGCCCTCGGACCCCAAGCTGGGCCCGCTGCTGGAACAAGCCAACGATCTGATCCGAGCATCCGACCAGCTGGCAGGCAAATGCCAGGCAGGCGCGCTAGATGGCTTGCGGGGCCTGCTGCGCGCCATGAACTCGTACTACACCAACCGCATTGAAGGCCAGCACACCCTGCCGGTGGAGATTGAGCAGGCCCTGCGCAACGAATACGCACCCGACGCCGACAAAGCCCGCCGCCAACGCCTGGCACTGAGCCACATGGCCAGCGAACACGCCCTGGAACAGCGCTGGGCCCAATGGAGCACCAAGGACATCTGGTCCACCACCATGGTGCAAAACATCCACCAAGACCTGTTTGCCCGGCTGGCGGCACCGGACCGGCTGTTGCCCGACGGCCAGGCCTTGGAGCCCGGCGCCTTGCGCACGCAGGAGGTCAGCGTGGGCCGCCACGCAGCGCCTTTGGCCAGCGCCGTGCCGCAGTTTCTGGACCGCTGGGGCAGCTACTACGCCCAGGTACGCCGCGGGGAAATGCAGGTGCTGGCCATTGCCGCATCCCACCATCGGCTGGCCTGGATTCACCCCTTCGCGGACGGCAACGGCCGTGTGGCACGGCTGCACACCCACCTGGCACTGGGACACATGGGCCTGACCAATGGCCTGTGGTCACCCCTGCGCGCCTTTGCCCGCAGCACCGAACGCTACTACACCCTGCTGGACGCCGCAGACCAACCCCGCGCGGGTGACCTGGACGGCCGTGGCAACCTGTCTGAAAAAGCCCTGAACGGCTGGCTGGACTATGTGCTGACCCAATGCCTGGACCAAGTGCGATTCATGTCAAGCCTGCTGGACCTGGGCGCCATGCGTGGTCGCATTGCCGCCTGTTTGAGCTTTGAAGAAAACGTAGTGCGTGCCGGTGTGCGCACAGAGGCGTTGGGGGCCCTGCACTACCTGTTTGCCACCCAGGGTGCGCTGGACCGTGCCGACTTCAAGGCCATGCTGGGCCTGGGTGACCGCCTGGCGACTGCACAGGTCAGCGCACTGCTCAAACGCGGGCTCTTGGTCACTGACAGTGCCTACGGCAAACTGCGTTTTGGTGTGCCGCAGCATGCATTGCGCTTTTACTTTCCCGGGCTCTGGCCTGAGGCAGAGAACACAGGTCCGTAGAAATATTGTGAACACAAGGCTTCGAGTTGGTGTTTGTTCATCGTACGGCCCCGGTCAGCAGGGGTTTTGGCAATTGCCCACAATGGCGATCTGCCATTGGCGTATTTTGAGGAAAGACACCGTATGAAAACACTCATCGCCGGTATCACGCTGGCCCTGCTTGCCCTCTCGGCCCACGCCAAAGACGTCATCATCGACGTGCGCAGCCCGCAGGAGTTTGCGGCCGGCCATGTGGAAGGTGCCATCAACATCGAACACGGCAACATTGCCCAGCAGATTGCCAAGGCCGGTGTCACCAAAGACGACACGTTGCTGCTGTACTGCCAGTCTGGCCGACGCAGCGGCATCGCGCTGGACACGCTCAAGGGCCTGGGCTTTAGCAAGGCCGAAAACGTGGGCGGCATCGAGCAGGCCCGCAAGACCCTGGCCAAGAAATAAGCGCCATGGCGGCGGCCACCCTGAACGGCCTGGCGCCACTGGTGTCACCCGCTACGCGGGTGCTGATTTTGGGTAGCTTTCCGGGCGTGCGCTCGCTGCAGGCGCAGCAGTATTACGGCCACCCGCAAAACCAGTTCTGGAAGATATTAGAAGCCATTTGGCCCTCTGGTACCCATGAAACATGCGCAAGCAGCTATGAAAAGCGTAGCGCCTGGCTACTGGAGCGGGGCCTGGGCGTGTGGGATGTGTACGCCAGCTGCGAGCGCGAAGGCAGCCTGGACAGCGCCATCCGCAACGCCGTACACAACGACATTGCCGCCCTGCGCCTGCCGCGGCTGGCCGCAATAGCCCACAACGGCGGCGAGAGCTACAAACACGCGCGCCACACCCAAACCCTGGGTGTGCCGGTGTACAAGCTGCCCAGCACCAGCCCGGCCAACGCCAGCTGGACCTTTGAGCGCAAGCTGGCCGCGTGGCGCGAGGTGATGGAGCGGCACGGATTGGTGTGAACGCAGCGCCTAGATGCGCTCTAACGCGGCTTGGGTTTGAGCGTCATTTGTTTGTCGGACAACGTGATCTCGAACTGATTCAAAAAGCTCTGGCCTAGCAGCGCCTCGTCGGGCTCCGCGCCCACCAGCCCCACACCGACCCGCACGCCCGACACCTGCGCGGGCCCCAGAGACACCGGCACATCGCTGAGCACCCGCCCCTGCAAATCGCCATTGGCCGTTTTGAATACCGTGGGTGTGCCGCCCGCCAGCCCGGCCTGCTGCGCGAACGCCTCGCTCACCGTCACCATGGACGCTCCCGTGTCCACCAAAAAGCGGGCCGGCTTGCCGCCCACTGTGCCCGTGGCATAGAAATGGCCATCGCGCGACATCGGTATTACCAACACACCACCGGGCAACACCGCCACCGGCTTGGGCTTGAGGTACTGCGCGGACAGCAGGTACAGCACCCCCATGACTGCCAGCCACACGGCCACGATAGCCATGGGCCCCCACTTGAGGCCAGTGGGGAGGTCGTTGGAGTTTGGGGTGGAGTTAGACATTACATATGGCTTTAGCCGCTGTGGGTGTTGCGCGAGCAGCTATCAAATTAATAGTATCTCGGTATTACAGATAGCCAAAATGGCGGGCGTGCCACGCCAAGAAGTCAGGTGCTGGCGCCAGACGCGAAGGCATGCGAATGGGCGCCTTGTCAAACCGCAGAAGGGACTCTTGGAGAAAAGCATCCGCGCTCTTGGTTTTGAGCTTCGCGCTCACGCGCACGGTGTAATCCGGCAACACGGTGATGAGCCCTTGGTCATACGCCCGGTCGTGCAATGCAGACAGACACAGCCCGTTCTGCGGATTCAGCCGATTGTGCGTGTCCTCACTCCACGGAACGATGTGACTCGCAATGAGCAAGCGCTCGTTCTGCAGACCACTGATGCAGCAGGTGCTGTTGTAGCCCACCAGCACAGACTTGCGAAAGCGCGCTTGATTGACACGCACTTGGACGGTGGCCGTGCGGGTGCGGCCCAGTTCCGTAGGTGGCAGCTCGAGGTCCAACTCGTCGGCCACCTCCAAGCCATGACCCGCCGCCAACTTTCCATAGATCGAAGCAGCTTCAAGGACCACAGCATCCCAATTCGCCAAAAGCTCTCTCCAAACCGCTTTATCAACCTTGGATGCGCCGTCCATCCCTTTGCGACCACTTGCAAGCACCGCAGGGTCTAGGCTGGCTAAGTTGCACAGCTTCAGCGCGACTGAGTTCGCGGTACGGCCAATCCAAGTTCCCAACTCCTTGATCTTGGGGTTGCGCGCGTGCAGCTGTCCGTAGTTCAACTGCAGATAGATATGCAACCCCGCTAATACCTGCTCCCGGGTCCAGTCATTGCGTGGCTTTGTCTCTTTTGGCATACCGTCTTCCTCCTTGAAAAGCAGTATGCCAGGCAGACATCCAACTATCTCGGCATGGGGTTGTGTGCAATCCGATATCCAGCTCGTGTACTCGTCCTGAACGTGTCCTCGGGTGGTAAACACTCCGCTGGCGAGACGTAATACACCGACCAATCGCCGTAGTACTTGCCGGCGTAAATCAACATGTCGCCCTTGATCCCAAAATCTTGTTGGGTCAGGTCGTCGCCAAAATACCTCTTCGCATCACACGCGGATTCGAATTCAATTTTGATGTCGTTCGCATAGGTGGTGTGGCACCACACCAGTGGACCGATGGTGGGACCATTGAAGCCCCAACCATGCATTTGCGCATTGGGATCGTCTCGACCATGGAAAAGCCCTAAGTACAAGCCGGGCTTGCTAGGGCTTTGGCCGTATTCAGGAATTGCGTCGTCGTTTTTTACGCCGTTAGTCATCACCTTCTCCTTTGAAAAGGGCGAAGCGTAGGGAGCTTCAATCGCTTTGTGACCCAGGGCTTTGCCTGGGGTGACAGTGCAATTTTCAACAGCGAAACTCGGAGAGGCGGAGTGCACCTAAAATACATGCCAAATCGCCCTCTAGCCCTCGTCCAATATGCGCAAGCAGCTATCAATTTCATAGTATGACCCACTCCACCATCGCCGCCCTCACCACCCACGACACCACGCGTATTGACGATGTGCGCATTGGGGCGGTGCGCCCGCTGATCACCCCCGCGCTGCTGGAAGAAAAGCTGCCGGTGCCGGCCGCTGCCGAGGCGCTGGTGGAGAGCAGCCGCGCCGCCATCTCGCGCGTGTTGCACGGGCAGGATGACCGGCTGGTCGTGGTGGTGGGGCCCTGTTCCATCCACGACCATGACCAGGCCATGGAATACGCGCGCCAGCTCAAGGTGCAAGCCGACGCCCTGAGCGCCGACCTGCTGGTAGTCATGCGCGTGTACTTCGAGAAGCCACGCACCACCGTGGGCTGGAAGGGCTACATCAACGACCCGCACCTGGACGACAGCTTTGCCATCAACGAGGGGCTGGAGATGGCGCGCCGCCTGCTTCTGGACGTGCTGGCGCTGGGCCTGCCTGCGGGCACCGAGTTTCTGGACTTGCTGTCACCCCAGTTCATCAGCGAGCTGGTGAGCTGGGGTGCCATTGGCGCGCGCACCACCGAGAGCCAGAGCCACCGCCAACTGGCCAGCGGCCTGTCGTGCCCCGTGGGTTTCAAGAACGGGACCGACGGCGGCATCAAGGTGGCGACCGACGCCATCCAGGCCGCTCAAGGCGCCCACGCTTTCATGGGCATGACCAAGATGGGCCAGGCTGCCATTTTTGAAACGCGCGGTAATGACGACTGCCACGTGATCCTGCGCGGCGGCAAGCAACCCAACTACTCTGCGGCCGATGTGGACGCGGCCTGCGCGCTGCTCAAGGCCGCGGGCCTGCGCGAACAGGTGATGGTGGACGTGAGCCACGCCAACAGCAGCAAGCAGCACGCGCGCCAGATTGTGGTGGCCGCTGACGTGGCTGCGCAGATTGCCGCGGGCGATGTACGCATTACCGGCCTCATGATCGAGAGCCATTTGAACGAAGGCCGCCAGGACATCGTTACTGGCCAGCCACTGAAGCATGGTGTGAGCGTGACCGACGCCTGCATCAGCATGGCGCAGACGGTGCCGGTGCTGCAGGAGCTGGCCGCGGCGGTGCGCGTACGCCGTCAGGCGAAGCGCTAAAAGCGGGTTCAGGTGGCCGCTGGCACGCTGTAACGCAGCTCCACCATGCCCGCGCCCATTTGCCGCACATCGGTCAGCACCAAGGCCGGGCTGGTGACACGCCGTGGGAACAGCGGCTTGCCCTGGCCCAAGGTGACAGAGCCCACTTGCACGATCAGCTCGTCGAGCAAGCCCGCGTCGTAAAACTGCCCGGCCAGATCGCCACCACCGGCCACCCAAATGTTTTTGCCGGCCGCTGCCGCACGCATGGCCGCGTGCACTACGGGCACGGCCTCTGCGGTGAACCGCACGTTGGCGCCCGCTATGACCGGCAACGCGCGCGTGGTGAACACCCACACCGGCTGGGTGTAAGGCCAGGCAGTGCCCACCTCGGCCACCACCGCGTCGGCGTTGCGCAGCATCCATTCGTAGGTGTGGGAGCCCATGGCGATGGCACCCACCTCGGCAATAAACGCGGGGTAGCTGGAGTCGTCGATGCTGGCCAGCGGGAACAACCAGTCGAGCGAATCGTCTTCGGTGGCGATGAAGCCGTCCAGGCTGGTGGCGGTGTAGAACTGTGTCTTCATGGCGTACTCCTCAGGGCAGGCTGGCTTTCACCGCAGCCCAGTCCAGCGCCAATGGCGTCCAGGGGCCGGGGTGTTGCGCGGCCAGTGCGCGCAGTGTGGCCGCGCGCTCGGCCGACGCAGGGTGGGTGGACAGCAGCGCGGGCGCTGTGGCGCCTTGGCTTTGCGCCGCCAGCTTGTCCATGAAACGCGCCATGCCGTCGGGATTGATTTTGGCGGCCACCAGGCGGCGCAGGCCCTCTGTGTCGGCCTGGGTTTCGGCCTCGCGCGAAAACTGCATTTCCAGCAAACTGGTGGTGGCCTCACTCAGTACGGCACCGCTCCAGTCGCCCAGCAGCACGGCGGCACCGGCGCGCAGGCCCAGGCTTTTGACCATGCCTTGCAGGCCGTGGCGCAGCTCGGCGTGGGCCACCTCGTGGGCGATGACACCGGCGGCTTCTTCGGGCGTTTCGGTGTTTTTGAGCAGGCCGCTGTAGACCACCACCACCCCACCGGGCGCGGCAAAAGCGTTCATCTCGTTGTTGTCCACCACCAGCCAGCGGTAGCGGTGCAAGGTGTTTGGGGTCAGGCGCTCGCCGATGTGTTTCACGGCGTCCACCGCGGGGCCGCTGTCGATCACGCGCATTTGCGCGCGGGTTTGCGCCAGCACCAGGTCGCCCAGCTTAGCCTCTTGCGCATGGGGAATCTGCCGCACGGCCCAGTTCACCACATCACCTCCGCGCAGCACCAGCAGGGCCAGTGCCAACACCGGCAGCAAGGCCACCGCAGCCAGTGCCGCCCACCACAACTTGAAGCGCCGCTCCACCCCGCGCGCTGCGCGTTGGGCCATACCGTGGGGTTGGGCCAGGCTGGCGGGCATGCCTGCGGCAAACGCCGTGCGCGCGGCCCCGGCATCAACAAAAAATTGCAGCTGGCCGCCGTCTACCGGCCACGCCACACTGAGCTGTGCGGCGTTAAAGCCGCCCGCGCTCACCGTGGGCTGCTCCGGCGCCAGCCATTCGCGTTCCGTGGTGCCGTCTTGCACGCCCACCACCAGCCGCCCCTGGCGCCACTGTGCGATGGCAGGTACGCCCACGCCGTCCAGCCCGGGCGCAAACAGCCGGCCGCCAAAGCTACCGCTGGTGCTGTGCATGGTGCGCGCGCTCAGTCGTCGCTACCGCCGCCAATCAGTCCGCCCAACACACCGGCGCCCAACAGGGAGCCCTGGTCTGCAGAGCGGCCGCCTGCGGCAGGGGCCGACAGGATGATGCGGTTGGCCAGGCGGGACAGCGGCAAGCTTTGCAGCCACACCTTGCCGGGGCCACGCAGCGTGGCGAAGAACAGACCTTCACCGCCAAAAATCGCCGACTTGATCTTGCCGACGTACTGGATGTCAAAGTCCACCGTGGGTTGGAAGGCCACCACGCAGCCGGTGTCCACGCGCAGGGTTTCGCCCGGGGCAAGGGTGCGCTCCATCAGCGTGCCACCGGCGTGCACAAAGGCCATGCCGTCGCCATCGAGCTTTTGCATGATGAAGCCTTCGCCACCAAACAGGCCCACGCCCAGTTTCTTTTGGAACGCAATGCCCAGCGCCACGCCTTTGGCAGCGCACAAGAAAGAGTCTTTCTGGCAGATGATGGTGCCGCCGAGCTGGCTCAGGTCCATGGGCACGATCTTGCCGGGATAGGGCGCGGCAAAGGCCACGCGCTGTTTGCCGGCGCCACTGTTTTGGAACACGGTGGTGAACAGGCCTTCACCGGTCAACAGGCGCTTGCCTGCGCCCATGAGCTTGCCGAAAAAGCCGCCTTGCTGGGACCCATCACCAAAGATGGTGTCCATGGTGATGCCTTCTTGCATGTACATCATCACGCCGGCCTCGCCGATAGCGGCCTCGCCGGGGTCGAGTTCCACCTCGACGTATTGCATCTCGGAACCAAAAATTTGGTAATCCACCACATCCATCGCCATAACGCACTCCTCTGAATAAAAACGCCCCATGGGGGCACAGCCCGCAACGATAGCAGCTGTACGTTGCACCATAAAAAAAGCACGCCACCCTCAAACGGGTGGCGTGCTGCCAAGGAGTGGGGGCGGGGCTCAGGCCTTGCGCAAATGCCAGGCCTTGGGCCGCGTAAAGGTCTGGATGCCGTAGGTCGACAGCGTGAGGCCTACGCCCGAGTCGCCGTGGCCACTCCAGGGCAGGCGCGGGCTCACGCGGTCGCAGCAGTTCCAGTACACGGTGCCCGCGTTCACCTGCTCCAGCACGGCTTTGGCACGCGCCTCGTTGGGCGTGAACACACCGGCGGTCAGGCCGTAGCGCGTGTCGTTCATCAGCTTCACGGCCTCGGCATCGCTGCCCACCTTTTGGATGCCAATGACCGGGCCAAAACTTTCCTCGCGCATGATTTCCATGCTGTGGTTCACATCGGAGAACACGGTGGGTTCAAACCAGTTGCCCTCGCCCGTGCCGCGGTGGCCACCGGTGTGCAGGGTGGCACCCTTGGCCTTGGCGTCATCCACCTGGGCTTGCAGGATGTCGAGCTGCGGCGCGCGGGTGACGGCGCCAATGTAGGTGTCCTCGGCGACCGGATCCCCAGTCTTGAAGGTTTTGACGGTGGCAACAAACGCCTGCACAAACTGGTCGTACACCTTCTCGTGCACATACACACGCTCGACCGAGCAGCAGCTCTGGCCGGTGTTGTACATGGCGCCATCGGCCAGGCTCTCGGCGGCCACCTGCACATTGGCGTCGTCGCACACATAGGTGGGGTCCTTGCCGCCCAGCTCCAGCTGCAGTTTCACCAACTTGCTGCCCACGGCCTGCGCAATGCGTGCGCCGGTAGCGTAAGAACCGGTGAAAAACACACCGTCCACCTTTTGCTCCAGCAACGCCGCGCCCACGGCCCCGGCGCCTACCAGGCAAATCATCACGTCTTCCGGCACGCCGGCCTTGTGCAGCAGGCGGGTGATTTCCAGCCCGGTGAGCGTGGCGTATTCCGAAGGTTTGTAAAGCACCGTGTTGCCGGTAAGCAGTGCGGGCACGATGACGTTGCAGCCCACAAACCAGGGGTAGTTCCACGCCGAGATATTGGCCACCACACCCAGTGGTGTGTGCTGGATTTGTTCGGTCATGCCGCCCTCGGCAAACACGGTTTGGGTGGCCAGCGTGGCGTCGGCCTCGGCCAAAAAGAAATCGATGCGGCCCAGTAGGCCGTTGAGTTCGTTGCGCGACATCTTGATGGGTTTGCCGGTCTCACGTGTCATGGTGAAGGCGAGCGATTCCAGGTCGTGCACCACCCCGGCACGAAAAGCGCTGATGCAGGCCTTGCGATCGGCCAGCGGCGTGGCGGCCCAGGCAGGCTGGGCGGCACGGGCGCGCGCGGCTTTGGCGGCCACGGTGCTGGCATCGTCAGCGCCCAGGGTGGTGATGAGGTGGCCGTTGGCCGGGTTGTGGATGGCGAGTTGGCTCATGGTGGTGCTCAAAGTTCAGAGTTCAGGAGAAAGGATGTGACTGGCCGCCGCACGCACCGCGTGCGCCTGGGCCAGAAAGTCGTGCAACAGCGGCGTGTCGTCCAGCGTGCCATGCTCGGCTTTGTGAAACTCGGGGTGCCACTGCACCGCGGCAATCCAGTCTGGCCCGGTGGCGCGAATAGCTTCGATGGTGCCGTCGTCGGGGCAGCGCGCCTCCACTTCAAAGCCGGGCGCCAGGTCCTTGATGCATTGGTGGTGCACGCTATTAATTTTGTAGCTGCTCGCGCAATCCAGAAGCGCGCTGAGGCGTGTTTTTGGCACTAACTCCAGTTGGTGGAAGTTCTGGTCGTAACGTTCGGCGTCGCGGTGCTGCAAAGCATCGGGGCGCTGGGTGGGAATGTCTTGCACCAGCGTGCCACCAAAGGTGGCGTTGATGAGCTGCAGGCCGCGGCAGATGCCAAACACCGGCTTGCCGGCGGCCACAAAGGCTTTCACCAGCGCCATCTCATACGCGTCACGCAGCTTGTCGCCCTGCCAGCGTGGGTCTATGGGTGCCTCGCCGTAACTGCCCGGCCACAGGTCGGCGCCGCCGTGCAGCACCAGGCCATCCAGCCACGCGGCGTAGTCGTCCAGCGTGATGCTGCCGCGGGCGGTGTCGCCCTCTACCGACGGCACCATGACCGGCAGCGCGCCGCCCGACATGAGCCAGTGCGGCACCGACAGCTCCACGTAGTTGAGCGTCTTCTTGGCAAACGCGGCGCGCGCCGGGTCCGGGTGCATAAAACATGCACTCACGGCGATCTTGAGACGTTCCCCAGCGCTGTGCATCACATGGCGGCCTTGAAGAGGCGCTCAAAGTCGGCGGCCGTGCAAGGGCGCGGATTGGTCTGGTGGCAGATGTCGGCCGTGGCCACTTCTACCAAACGCGCGAGGTGCTCGGGCTTGACGCCATGGCTGGCCAGCGTGCCTGTGATGCCCACCAGCGCCTTGATGCCTTGCAGCCAGGCCACAAAGGCCTTGCCCCCACCCACCACACCGCACACATGGGCCAGCTCGTCAAACTTGGCGGGCACAGCCTCCAGGTTCCAGGCCATCACGGTGTCGATCATCAACGCGTTGGCCAAGCCGTGGTGCAGGTCACACACGGCACCCAGTGCGTGGGCGCAGGAGTGCACCGCGCCCAGGTCTTTCTGGAAAGCGATGGCACCCATCATGGACGACATCATCATGTCGGAACGGGCCTGCAGATTGCCGGGGTCTTTGACCGCGGTGACCAGTGCGGCGGCGGCAATGCGTGTGCCCTCCAGCGCAATGCCATCGCACAGCGGGTGGTAGGCGGGCGAGAGGTAGCTCTCAATGTTGTGGGTCAGGGCGTCCATACCGGTAGCGGCGGTCACATGCGGGGGCAGGCCCAGCGTGAGCTCGGGGTCTGCAAACACGGTCTTGGCCAAGATTTTGGGGCTGAAGACCACGCGTTTCAAGTGGGTGTCATTTTCGCTCACCACGCTGGAGCGGCCTACTTCGGATCCCGTGCCCGAGGTGGTGGGCAGCGCCACAAAATACGGCAGCTCGTTGGTGATGGGGCGCACTTGCGGGTGGTCCCACACGTATTCCAGAATGTCGCCCTCGTGTGTGGCGGCCAGGCCCACGACCTTGGCCACATCCAGTGCCGCACCGCCGCCAAAACCAATCACGCAGTCCGCCCGGTGCGCCTTGTAGGCCGCCGCACCATCCATCACCTGGCTGCAGGTGGGGTTGCCAAACACGCCGGAGAACACGGCCACCTCCAGCCCTGCCAGATGCGTCTGAAACTCAGCCAGCACGGGCAGGGCGCCCAGCGCCTTGTCGGTCACGATGAGCGGGCGCTGCAGGCCCAGGTCCCGCAGGTGCTGGGCCACCAGCTTGCGGGCTCCGGCGCCAAACTTGATGGGGGTGGGGAATGAAAAAGAGGTGATGCTCATGGTGGGTCTCTAGATGATTTCGAAATAACGTTTCATTTCCCAGTCGGTCACGGCGTCCAGCCACTGGCGCCACTCCCATTCGCGGGTGGCGGCAAAGTGGTCGACAAAGGTGTCGCCCAGCCAGTCGCGTGCGACGGCGGACTCCTTGAAGTTGCGGGTGGTCTCGATCAGGGTGCGCGGTGCGCGCGGAATATGCTCGGCCCCGCCATTGGTGCCAGTGATGGGCGGGGTGGTGAGCTTGAGGCCTTTCTCCACGCCGTCCAGGCCCGCCGCAATGACGGCAGCCATGGCCAGGTAGGGGTTCACGTCGGCACCGGGGCAGCGCGTCTCCAGGCGTGTGGCCTTGGGGCTGCCTGCAATGACGCGGAAACTGGCGGTGCGGTTGTCCATGCCCCAAGTCGGTTTGACCGGGGCCCAGAAACCATCGACCAGGCGTTTGTAGCTGTTGATGGTGGGCCAGATCATGGGGCCAAACTCCATCAGACAATTGACCTGCCCGGCCAGGTAACTCTCGAACAACTTGCTCATCTTGCGCGGCGATTTGGCGTCAAAGAACAGGTTGTTCTTGCCATCGCTCAGGCTTTGGTGGATGTGGCCACTGCAGCCGGGCAAGGGCTGGTGTGGCTTGGCCATGAAGCTGGGCATGATGCCAAACCGTGCACCAATTTCCTTGGCGCCGGTCTTGAACAGTACGGCACGGTCGGCCTGCTCCAGCGCTTCTGAGAACCCGATGGCGACCTCGAACACGCCGGGGCCGGTCTCGGTGTGCAGGCCCTCAATGGGCACCTTGAAAGCCAGCATGTCATCCATGATGGCGTTGAAAAAATGGCGGTTCTGGTTGGCCCGTAAGAGCGAATAGCCAAACATGCCGGGCGTGAGCGGTGTGGCGCCCACACCTTTTTTGTCAGCCCAGCTCTGTGGGGTTTCCAGAAAGTTGTACCACTCGAACTCCATGCCGGTCATGACCTGCAAGCCCATCTTCTCGGCGCGTTTGAGCACGCGTTTGAGCGTTTGGCGCGGGCACAGCGGGTGGGGAGTGCCATCGGCATTGACAAACTCGCCCAGGAAAAACGGAACACCGTCGTCCCAAGGCACGTGGCGCGCCGTGTTCAGGTCCAGCCGCGCCAGGGCATCTGGAAAACCATGCTGCCAGCCGGTGACCGTGGTGTTGTCGTAGCAGGTGTCCATCATGTCCCAGCCCATCACCACGTCGCAGAAGCCGAAGCCTCCCGCCGGGTAGGGCTCGGCCGCACCGAGGAACTTGTCCCGGTGCAGGTACTTGCCACGCAGTACGCCATCGATGTCGGTCACCGCCACCTTGACTTTGGGAGCGCCAGATTTTTGCACCGCGGCCAGTGCCGCGTGGGCGGCGGCCGGCTTGGCCCGTGCGGTGCTGGCGGAAGGCTTGCGTGTCGCCATGTGGGTCTCCGTTCGGTTTAAGAGCGTGCTTTGTCGGCCATGTCCATGGCGAACTCTTCTTCGGGCGAGAGGATCAGGCGCTTGCGCCCCACCAGGGCGAAGTAGGCAATACCTGCGGCAAACCACAGGGCCACCCACATCACGCCGTCACGGTAGAGCGGATCACTGAGCTGAAAGTACAGCGTGACCACCGCAATCACCACCGTCAGGCCGGCGCCGAACACACCCAGGGGGCTGCGGTAGGGGCGGGGGATGTTGGGCATGTTCTTGCGTAACAGGATGAAGGACAGCGCCTGCATGATGTAGGAGAACATGGCACCAAACACGGCCATGTTGAGCAGCGTGCCACCAATGACGGCGGCGCCCTTGTCCGAACCCAGGCTGAACCACAACACAAACATCACGGCCAATGCCACCACCGAACCCAGGATCATGGCCAGGTGCGGTGTTTTGCGGCTGCCGTGCGTGATGGACAACACCGAAGGAAAGTAACCGGCGCGGCTCAGCGAATAGATCTGGCGGCCCTTTGCAAAAATGATGGTGTGGAAACTGGCAATCAGGCCGAGCACTGCCACCAGCGCCAACACTTTGGCAATGCCGTCACCATAGATTGCCTTGAAGCCGTCCAGCAAGGGTTCGCCCGACTTGGCCAGCGTGTGTGCGCCAATGCCGGCAATCGAAGGGTTGAGCCACAGCACCATGAAGGCCGAGAAGATCAGTGTGAAGATGCCAGCCAAGATACCGCGCGGCATGTCACGCTTGGGGTCCACCGACTCTTCGGCAGCCAGAGGCAGTTGTTCAATGGCCAGGAACAGCCACACCGCAAATGGCATGGCCGCGAGCACCCCAGTGATGCCCATGGGCAACAAGGGACCGTTGCCGTTCTCCAGCAAAACGCCGCCCTCGCCCACGTTCATGGCCCAGCGGCCAAAGTCGATATTGGGCAGTGCGCTAACCCAAAAGACGGCCAAGCAGGCCAGTGCCAGCAGCGTGATGACAAGGGTGACCTTGAAGGACAACTCCACGCCCACGATGTTGAGTCCCACAAAGAAGATGTAGAAGCCTATCCACCACAGCGGCAGGTATTCGACGGGCGTGCCGAAGATGCCACCCATGTAGCTGCTGATGAAATACACGATCACTGCGGGGGTGATGACGTACTCGACGTTCTCGGAGAGGCCGGTCAGAAAGCCGCCCCAGGGCCCCATGGCAGTGCGGGCAAAGGAGTAGGCACCGCCGGTGTGTGGCAGTGCGGGCGACATCTCGGCCAGTGAGAAGGTCAGCCCCAGGTACATGATGGCGATGATGATGGTGGCAAACAGCATGCTGCCCCAGCCATTGGCCAAGCCCAGATTCCAGCCGGAGAAGTGACCCGAAATCACCGCCCCCACGCCCAAGGCCCAGAGGGACCAGACACCTGCATAGCGGCGCAGCCCGCGTTTCTCAAAATAGCTTTGGTCAACTTTGGTGTACTGGACACCCGAATGCTCTGACATGAACGACTCCTTGACTGGGTTGGACAAACGAAAAGCTGGTTCATTGTGGAGAGCGCTTGCTGTGGGTGCTATCCCGTATCGGCAGGGGCACTGGGCGGGGGTCGGTTGGGTGTAAACACCTAGAAGTACCCTGACATGTTGTTTGCAAAATCTTCGGCTTATGTCCCAACATCCCATTTCGGCAATTGCGTTGCATGCCAGCCCCCTGGCGGCCCTGCCCCATGGGTTTGCGAATGCAGTGTTTTCCGATGTGGATGAGCAGGCCGCAGCGCTCACGGGCTGGAACCAGTCCTACCTGCAGCTCTCGGGGGGCGGCTTTCGCGGTGCCATCCAGCGTGTAGACCTGGGACCGGTGCGCCTGTTCATGGAGGGTCTGGGGTCCACCGTGTACCAAAGCGGCCAGCTACCCAACGGCATGCTGGCGCTGGGCGTGCCGCTGCGCTGCGACGGCAGCAGTGTGTTTTGCGGCGTGCAGTCCGACCGCAATGCCCTGCATGTGTTTTCGGGGCAGTCCGGGTTCGAGTTCCGCACCGGCAGCGACCACGTAATGATGGGCCTGGAGCTGGACCCGGTGCTGGCCAACACCCTGTACCCCTGGGGCCAGGGCGCCCTGGCGCGCGACGAGGCCGGCCTGCGGGCCACCGACCCTCAAGCGCTGGAAGGCTTGCGGCAGGTGATGCTGATGTTGTTTGAAACCGCCCACACGGCGCCGGCCATGTTCTCCTTGCCAGCGCTACGCGCCGGCATGGTGGACACCCTGGTGGAAAAGGTCACGGCGCTGAACTTGGCCAGCAGCCCCAGCGACACCGCCCACGATGTGCACTGGCAACTGGTACAGCAGGCCCGCGCCCTGGTGCAGAGGCAGTTGCAGCAAGCCCCCACCGTGGGAGAGCTGTGCATGGCACTGGGGGTGAGCCGGCGCACGCTGCAAAACGCGTTTCACCGCATTCTGGGTATCAGCCCGCTGGCCTATCTGCGTGCCATCCGTCTGGGTGCGGTACGCCAGGCCCTCAAAACTGCCAGCTCGGTGACCGAAGCGGCCACCGACATGGGTTTCTGGCACTTTGGCCACTTTGCCAAGGACTACCAGGCCATGTTTGGCGAGCTGCCCTCACACACCCACAAGCGCTGCGCGCCACCCCTGCAATAGCGGCAGGGGTTCAGCGAAACTGGTCGGACTTGTAGTAACCCGAGGTCACCAGCGTGGCGCGCCAGTTGGTCACATCCACGATCACCGGTTTGAGCAGGAACGCAGGCACCACTTTCTGCCCGTTGTTGTAGGTCTTCTCGTCATTGATCAGCGGTTTTTTGCCCGACAGAATGGCGTCCACCATGGTGGTCACCACCTGGGCCAACTCGCGGTTGTCCTTGAACACGGTGGAGGTTTGCTCGCCGCGAATGATGGAGCGCACCGTGGGCATTTCGGCATCCTGACCGGTCACCACCGGCAGGGCTTGCCCGCCCTGGCCGTAGCCGGCCTTCTTCATCGCTGTGAGCAGCTCCATGCTGATGCCGTCGTACGGTGAGAGCAGGGCGTCCAGGCGCTGTTTGCTGTAGTACTTGTCGAGAATTTGGGTCAGGCGTGCACGTGCCACGGAACCACTCCAGCGCAGCGTAGACACCTTGTCCATACCCATCTGGCCCGAGCCCACAACGAGCTTGCCTTTGTCGATGTAGGGTTTCAGGACAGACATGGCGCCGTCGTAGAAGAAGAACGCGTTGTTGTCGTCAGAGGACCCACCAAACAACTCGATGGTGAAAGGGCCCTTGCCCTTGTCCAGCCCCAGGCGCTGGATGATGTCGGTGCCCTGCAGCACGCCGACCTGGAAGTTGTCAAAAGTGGCGTAGTAGTCCACGTTGGGGGTGTCGCGGATCAGGCGGTCGTAGGCAATGACCTTGATCTTGCGCTCTGCGGCTTTCTGCAACACGGAGGCAAGCTTGCTGCCATCGATCGCACCGATGATCAGCACTTTCATGTCGCTGCTCTTGAGCATTTCCTCGGTCTGCGCGATCTGGGTGGCGATGTCGTCATTCGCGTACTTCAGATCCGGACGGTAACCCAGCCTGTCCAGGGCACGCACCATGGCCAATCCGTCCACCACCCAGCGCTGGGAGGTGACAGTAGGCATGAGGACGCCCACACCACCCTTGCTGTCGTTTTGTGCCTGGGCCCACGGCAGGGACACCAGCAACACCGTACCAAGAAAAATTCGTCGAAAGGTGCGCATGGTGTGGGCCTTGAAGGTTTATGCCAGTGTGTAGGCCGTCTTCACCGTGGTGAAGAACTCGGCCGCGTATTTGCCTTGCTCCCGAGAGCCGTAGCTGGAGCCTTTGCGGCCGCCAAACGGCACGTGGTAGTCGACCCCTGCCGTGGGCAGGTTCACCATCACCATGCCGGCCTGGCTGTGGCGCTTGAAATGCGTGGCGTACTTGAGGCTGGTAGTGGCAATGCCAGCGGACAGGCCAAACGGCGTGTCGTTGGCCACGGCCAGAGCTTCCTCGTAGTCTCTGACGCGGATCACGCTGGCCACGGGGCCAAAGATTTCTTCGCGGTTGATGCGCATGGCCGCAGTGCTGTCCACCAAAAGAGCGGGGGCCATGTAGAAGCCGTCGGTAGCGCGCGACAGGCGCTCGCCGCCGGTCAGCAGTGTGGCGCCTTCGGCCTTGCCAATTTCCACGTACGACAAGTCCTGCTCCAGCTGCGCTTGCGAAGACACCGGGCCAATGTCGATACCGGCCTCCAACGCGTCACCCACCTTGATGGCAGCCATGCGTTTTTGCATGGCGTCGATGAAGGCAGGGTAAATCTTGTCGGTGACGATGAGGCGGCTGGATGCGGTGCAACGCTGGCCCGTGGAGTAGAAGGCGCTTTGCACGCTCAGTTCAACTGCCACGCCCAGATCGGCATCGTCCAACACCACCTGGGGGTTCTTGCCACCCATTTCCAGCTGCACCTTTTTCATGTGGCCCGCACAGGCGGCGGCAATGCGCTGGCCCACACCGACCGAGCCGGTGAAGCTGATGGCGGTAATGCCGGGGTGGTTGACCAAGGCATCGCCAATGACGCGGCCCGAGCCCATAACCAGGTTGAACACGCCCGCGGGAATGCCGCTGCGGTGGATGATGTCGGCCAGCGCCCAGGCACAACCGGGCACCAGATCGGCGGGCTTCAAGACCACGCAGTTGCCATAGGCCAGGGCCGGAGCAATTTTCCAGGCGGGAATGGCGATGGGAAAATTCCAAGGGGTAATCAGGCCGATCACTCCCAAAGGTTCACGGGTCACTTCCACCCCAATGCCGGGACGCACGGAGGGCAGAGTCTCGCCGGCCAGGCGCAGGCATTCGCCGGCAAAGAACTTGAAGATGTTGCCAGCACGGGCGGCTTCGCCAATGCCTTCAGCGCGGGTCTTGCCTTCTTCGCGCGCCAGCAAGGTGCCTAGCTCTTCTCTGCGGGCCAAAATTTCGCTGCCAATCTTGTCCAGCGCATCGGCGCGCGCCTGGATGCCGCCGGTGGACCAAGCGGGAAAGGCTTTTTGGGCTGCGGCCACGGCGGCGTTGAGCTGGGCCACATCGGCCTGCGCGTACTCGCCAATCACATCGTCCAGGTTGGAGGGGTTGAGGTTGGGCGCGTAGCTGGCCGCGGCCACCCATTCGCCGTTGATCAGGTTGTTGTGCTGGGAAGTCGTCATGGTGGTGTTCACAAGTTACAGGGACGTCCAAACGCCCTGCTGGTTACTGGATGCCACGGCGGCAGCCACAAAGCGGATGCCTTGCAGGCCATCGGTGGCGTTGGGAAAATGGAGGGACAGCGGGTCGGGAGTCTGGCCGCTGCGGCGGGCCGCAATCGCATCAGATGCGTCGGTGTACAAATTGGCAAAGGCTTCATGAAAGCCCTCGGGGTGGCCCGCCACAATGCGCGAGGCACGGGCAGCGAGCGGCAGGGTGCCGGGGCCATTGGGCGTACGCACCTGGGCCGGGGCATCGAGCGGTTTGAACTGCAACACCTGCGGGTGCTCCTGGTGCCACTCCAGGCTGCCTTGTGATCCGCTCACGCGGATGCGCAGCCCATTCTCGACACCAGCAGCGGCCTGGGTCACCCAGAAGCTGCCGCGTGCCCCATTGGCCATGCGCAACATGGCGCCTGCGTAGTCGTGGGTGATGCGATCCGGCACGATGC
>Ga0209211_10004433_pt1 | contig 21817 bp, 17 predicted proteins | sample RifGroA2_FD_183992 | JGI IMG/M metagenome (GOLD analysis project Ga0209211, IMG submission 183992) | Groundwater microbial communities from Rifle, Colorado, USA - Groundwater A2 (SPAdes) (version 2) | ecosystem: Environmental > Aquatic > Deep subsurface > Groundwater | place: Rifle, Colorado...
CTTGCCCTCCCTCTTTACGGTGACTTCCAGAAAAGCCGAGCCAAGAATATGGCCGGCATCGCGAAAAATGACGCTTACGTTTTCGGCCGTTTTTTCCGGTTGACCGTAGGAAACGGCCCTTAGAAGCTTGAGCGAGGCCAGCGCCTGAGCCACGGAATACAAGGGCGCAGGGATACCCCGCTCGGCCTTGCCGCCACGCCGCCGATGGCGCAATTGCCACTCGGCTTCCTTTTCCTGGATGTGGGCGCTGTCCGGCAAGAGGACTTCGAGCAGGTCGATGGTTGCCTGCGTGGCATAAACCGGGCCGCGATAACCGAGCATGGAAAGCCTGGGCAACAGGCCGGAATGGTCGATGTGGGCATGGGTGAGCAGAACAAAGTCGATCTGCCGGACATCGAAGCCGAAATTGAGCGCCTTCTGGTTCTTTTGCCGTGCTTCGGGGCCGCCCTGAAACATGCCGCAATCGACCAGAAAACGGGCGCCCCCCGCTTCCACCAGGGTGCAGGAACCAGTCACTTCACCGGCCGCTCCGAGAAATCCGAGACGCATGTTTTCATTCCTCCCGACTTGGCGTAGCATGAACCTCAACAAGGCGGAACGCAACGCCAGCAGACCATTTCAGGAGGTTACGCATGTTCCAGCATATCTTCGTACCGACCGACGGCTCCGAACTCTCGCGCGCCACGGCACAACGCGCGGTTTCCTTTGCCAAGGAAGCCGGCGCCCGAATCACCGTATTTTTCGCCAAGCCGGAATATCCCATCGCCTACTTCGGCGAAGGCGCCCTGATCGATCCGACGACCCCCGAAAAATTTGCCGAGCTGGCCGACCAGCAAGCCCGTGAATATCTCGGTGAAGTCGAGAAAATGTGCGCCGATGCCGGCGTCCAGTGCAGCACGGCAGCCGCCACCAGCGACGTCCCCTACGAAGCGATCATCGAAGCCGCCGAGAAATCCGGCTGCGACCTGATTTTCATGGCCTCCCACGGTCGCCGCGGCATCAGCGGTTTTTTGCTCGGCAGCGAGACCAACAAGGTACTGACCCACTCCAAGGTGCCGGTACTGGTCTATCGCTGAACCCTGCATAACTCACTCAACGGCCGGTACAGCGCCCCTGTCCCGGCCGGATCCGGCACAGCACTTCGCCGCTGGCGGTATCAATGAACGCCACTTCTTCCAGCGCGCCGAGCAGATAGCGCTTTTTCAGCGTGAAATCGGTCGGCTTGCCATAGGTTGCCTTCCAGAAGGTTGTGCTCTCGCTGATCACCGGTTCGATCAGCCGAGCCTTCGCCCGCATGCCAACGCGCCCGGCCTGCGTGGCCGGTAGATTGGCCGAGAACCCGGCGTCGTCATCGACGCTGCGCGGATAGAAATCGTAGAGATTGGCGAAGGCCAGGAAATAGTCGTAACGCCACGTCACCTTCATCTGCTGCGGCGTCCCGATCTTGTCCTCGTGCTCGTATGCGCCACGCTCGACGGCGACCGACTGCAGCGGCAGGAATTTGAACTGGTAATAGTCGTCGACCGCAGGATCGGCCAAGGGACGCCAGTTCCAGCCTTCGGCAATCTGGTTGAAGGCCATCCGGTAGAGGACATCGATCCGCTCGCCGACGACCGTAACAGCGAGGCTGCCGCTGGCGGCCAGATCGACATCGACTTCAATGGCTTGCCCGATTTTGGTGCCGAGGCTCTCGGGCGGTAACCGGGCAATGGAATTGAATTGCTGCTCGGCAGTTTCCGCCGCCTGAGCCGGGCCAAAAAAGACGGCGACCAGAGTCGCCGTGAAGATGTATCTGAGGAAAAACATATCGACTTGAACCGCTTCCCATGGAGCAACAAGTCAGCTGAATTTTCCGCTCCCGGGCATGAGCAGCCCATGATGCATATCAACAAATTCTGATGCGGTTTACACCTGCGTCTGCGTCACTGCCTTGCGGAAACGAATCAGGGCGATGGTGAAGAAACAAGCGCCGACGGCCGTCATGCCGAGAAGATCGGGCCAGATGACATCGAGCCCGGCACCACGGTAAAGAATGCCCTGGGCCAAGCGAACGAAGTAGGTGGTCGGCGTCAAGGCCATGATGTTCTGGATCGCTGCCGGCATGCTTTCCTGCGGTGTCACGCCACCGGAAAGCAGTTGCAGCGGCACGATGGTGATGATGATGAGCAAGCCGAGCTGCGGCATCGAGCGGGCCAGTGTGCCGAGGAAGATGCCGATCGACGCCGCCGAAAACAGATAGAACACCGCAGCCGCGAGAAAGAGCCCGACCGACCCGGCTATCGGCACCTGCAGGATCTGCTGGACCATGACGAGCAGCGCGAAGGCAACGCCGATCAGCACGGCCAGCCCGTTGGCCCAGATCTTCGCCATCATGATCTCGAACGGCCGCAGCGGCATGACCAGCAGGTGTTCGATGGTGCCGTGCTCGCGTTCGCGGATGAAGGCGGCGCCGACCAGGATGATGGTCAGCATGGTGACGTTGTTGATCGCCTCCATGACGCCGCCGAACCAGACGCCGGTGAGGTTCGGGTTGAAGCGGGCCCGGGTCGTCAGGCGAATCGGCGTGTCCTCGGCCGCGCGGCGCCCGGTCAGGAATTCACCGACCTCGCCGCTGGCGATGTTGTTGATGTAGCTGGCCCCGATGAAGGCCTGGCTGATCACCGTGGCGTCGATGTTGAGCTGGATTTCCGGGTGCCGCCCGGCGCTCATGTCGCGCTGGAAATGACTGGGGATGACCAGCACGAAGGAGTACAAATTCCGGTTCATCGCATCGTCGACCTGTTCCAGCCCAATCAATTCGGGACGACGGAAATACGGCGGATAGAGCGCGCCGGCCAGCCGCGCCGAGAGCGGCGAATTGTCTTCGTCAACGATGGCGACCGGGGCATTGTTGAGCTGCTGCGAGCTGCCTGTCGCTGCCTCGTAGATGGCGCCAGAGAAGGCCCAGACGATCAGCCCGAGCAGCACCTTGTCGGCGGCCAGGCTGCGCAGTTCCTTGAGGCCGAGGCGGAAGATGTTGCTCAGTGAAAAGCCGGCCACGCTATTTCTCCTGTTTTTTCAGCAAGGCGACGCTGGCTATGGTCAGCAGCGGAATGAAGGCGGCCAGCGCGAGCAGCGACGGCCACAGGTCGGCAAAACCCAAGCCCTTTGTAAAGGCGCCGCGGCAGATCAGGATGAAATAGGTCGCCGGATAGCCCTGGCCGATCCAGTACCCCGCCCCCTCAAGGGCTTCGACCGGCGTGGTCAGGCCGGAGAACTGGATGGTCGGCAGCATGGTGACGATGGCGGTGCCGAACAGGGCGGCGATCTGCGTCTTGGTGAAGGTGGACATGAGCAGGCCGAGGCCGGTGGTCGCCGTGACGTAAAGCAAGGCGCCGAGCGTCATCGCGGCAAAGCTGCCCTTGACCGGGACGCCGAAGACAAAAACCGCCTCACCCATCATCAGCAGGTAGCTGACCATGCACACAGCGATGTAGGGCAACTGCTTGCCAATCAGGAATTCGAGCCGCGTCACCGGCGTGACGTAGAGGTTGGTGATCGAGCCGAGTTCCTTTTCGCGGACCACGCCGAGCGCCATCAGGATCGCCGGAATGAGCAGCAGGAGCAGCGGGATGACCGCCGGCACCATGGCGTAGACGCTCTTGAAATCCTGGTTGTAGCGATAGCGCGACTGGATCTCCAGCACCTTGGCCGGGTAGTTGCCGCTCGCCTCGCGCAGCATCTGGCGGACGTAATCGCGGTGCAGGCCGTCCATGTAGCCGCGTATCGTCTCGCCGCGGTAGGGCATGGCGCCATCCACCCAGACACCGACTTCCGGCTTGCGGCCGCGCCGCAGGTCGCGGCCATAGCCTTCGGGAATGTCGATGGCCAGCGATACCTCGCCGCTCTTCATGCGGCGGTCGAGATCGGCATCGTCGGCCAGGGCCGGGCGCTCGACGAAATACCGCGAGCCGGCCACGTTGGCAATGTAGTCCCGGCTTTCCGGGGTTTGATCGCGATCGAGCACGGCAAAGCGCAGCCCTTCGACATCGAAGGACAGGCCATGGCCGAGCACGAACATCATGAGCACCGAGCCGAGCAGCGCGAAGGCCAGCCGGATGCTGTCGCGCCGGAGTTCCAGCGCCTCGCGGTAGGCGTAGCCGAGCAGGCGGCGCAGGCTGAAGGCGGCGGGCCGGGCCGCCGGCGTGTTGGGCGGCGCCTCGGCCGCTTTCATTTTTGGCTCATTTTTCGGGTTGACCGTGGAAGCCTGCCCGGCAACGCCCGTCGCCTCCTCCAGATAGCTGATGAAGGCCGCTTCCAGCGTCGGCACGCCGCGCGCTGCGCACAGCCCGGCCGGCGTGTCGCTGGCCAGCACCTTGCCGGCGTGCATCAGCGAAATGCGGTCGCAGCGCTCGGCTTCGTTCATGAAATGGGTCGATATGAAGATGGTGACGCCCTGCTGGCGCGACAGCTCGACGAGCAGCGCCCAGAATTCGTCACGCGCCACCGGGTCGACGCCGGAGGTCGGCTCGTCGAGGATGAGCAGCTTCGGTTGATGGACCACGGCCACGGCCAGCGACAAACGCTGGCGGATGCCGAGTGGCAGATCGGCCGCCGCCTTGTCGGCGTAGGGTTCGAGCCCGAAACGCGCCATCAGGTCGGCAATGCGCGGGCCGCGCCGGGCGTCCGGCAGATGAAACAGCCGGGCGTGCAGATCGAGGTTGGCAGCCACCGTCAGCTCGCCGTAAAGCGAGAACGACTGCGACATGTAACCAACCTGCTTGCGCGTCTCGAGGTCGCGGGCATCGACCGTCTTGCCAAACAGTCTTGCCCCACCTTCGGTCGGCGGCAGCAGGCCGGTCAGCATTTTCATCGTCGTCGTCTTGCCGCAGCCGTTCGAGCCGAGAAAGCCGAAAATCTCGCCCGGTTCGATCTTGAAGCTGACGTGATCGACCGCCGTGAAATCGCCAAAACGCTGCGACAGCCCCTCGGCCTCGATGGCGAACACGCCGCCATCGCCAACCCGCGGCGGGATGACCAGTTCGTGATGCGCCTGCCGGCGCTCCGCCGGCAGCAACTGGATGAAGGCGCCATCCAGTGTCGCCTGCCCGCTCTGTTTGCGAAGTTCGGCCGGCGTGCCGGTGCCGATCACCTTGCCGGCATCGATGGCGACCAGCCAGTCGAAACGCTCGGCCTCTTCCATGTAGGCCGTCGCCACCAGCACGCTCATGCCGTCCCGGCGGGCCCGGATGGAATCAATCAGCTCCCAGAACTGGCGCCGGGAGAGCGGATCGACGCCGGTCGTCGGCTCGTCGAGAATGAGCAGGTCGGGGTCGTGGATCAGGGCGCAGCACAGGCCGAGCTTCTGCTTCATGCCGCCGGACAATTTGGCCGCCGGGCGGTCCTTGAAAGGCAGCAGGCCGGTGCTGGTCAGCAATTCGTCGATGCGCCGCTCGCGTTCGCGCTTGCCCTGACCGAAGAGCCGACCGAAAAAATCGACGTTCTCGAACACCGACAGCGTCGGGTAAAGGTTCTTGCCCAGCCCCTGCGGCATGTAGGCGATGCGCGGCTGCGCCGTGGCGCGGAAATGGCGATCACCGATGTCGCCACCGAGCACCTCGACCTTGCCGGACTGGATCATCCGCGCCCCCGAAACCAGCGCCAGCAGCGACGACTTGCCAACGCCATCCGGCCCGATCAGCCCGACCATGCAGCCGGCCGGCAGCGCAATATCGACCGCCTCCAGCGCGACGACGGCGCCGTAGCAGTGACTGACTCCGGACAACCTGGCGACCGGCGGGCGGTCCATGGCATTTACTTTCCGTTGATCTGCAGATTGGCCGGCCAGGCTGCGTTGGCATCGAGCTTCACATAAGCGACGCCGGGCATGCCGCCCTTGGCCAGATCGCGGTGGGCCGCCAGCCAGTCTGCATTGGGCTTGACCTTGAGGCGGAACATCAGTTTTTCCCGCTCGGTACGCGTCTCGACTTCACGCGGCGTGAATTGCGCCTTCGGCGCGACAAAACTGACGGTGGCCGGAATCACCTGCCCCGGCAAGGCGTCGAGCACGATGCGCGCCTCACTGTTGAGCGCCACCAGCCCGGCTTTCTCGGTCGGCAGGTAAATGGTCATGAACATCTCGGAAAGATTGACCAGCGTCAGCGCCTTGCCGCCCGCCGCCAGCACTTCGCCCGGCTCCGCCAGCCGGTATAGCACACGGCCGGCAATCGGTGCCGTCAATGCCGTATCGGCCAGCGTCACGCGCAGGCTCTCCGCCTTCGCCTCGGCCGCTGCCACGCCGGCATCGGCCTCGCCGACCTTGCCACGCGCCTGCGCCATGCCGGCCATGGCGCCTTCCATGCCAGTCTGGTCGCTATCCAGCTTGTTTCGTGAAATGAAGCCGCGGCCGACAAGTTCTTCCGAACGTTTCAATGTCTTGCCGGCCAGCGACACTTCGGACTGCGATTTGCGCACCCCGGCCCGCGACTGATCGACTGCCCGTTGTGCCTGCTGAATCTGTGCTTCGGCAGCCTGCAACTGAGCCCGTAGATCATCGGCATCAAGCCGGGCCACCACCGATCCGGCCTCGACGTAATCACCCTCGTGCGGCCCCAGTTCAGCGAGGCGCCCGGCGATCTTGGTTGCGACATCAACTTCGGTCGCTTCCAGCCGCCCGTTGCCGGCAGCCAGGCCAGCCGGCAAACCGGCCGGACGATGCTGATAAAGGTACAACCCGATTGCTGCGGTCAACCCGAAAAAAAGGGTAAAAAGCAAAATCCTGCCAAGGCGCGAACGGTTCATGGTGCCCCCAATCAACTACTGACTTAGCGGTCATTATGTAGATTTGATTATAAGCCTCCGGCTTAAATTCGCCCACCTCGAACAGGACGGGGATTCACACCAGCACAGGAAAGGCTGCCTTTCCTGGAAACATTACCGAATGACCAGATGCCCCCCTTCGCGCCGCACCGGCATGGCGAAGGTGAAAAGGTCGGGCTGGGCGGCGATATCGAGGTCGGCCAGCGGCAGGTTCGGCCAGGTGCCAGCGGTAAAGCGCTGCCCGAAATCGGACAGGCGGACGCGCTGGACGAAATCTTCCGGCGCCACCGCAGCACCGCGCAACAGGGCTTCGATGTAGTCGGCGCAGGCAATGTCCTCGTCGCCGTCGCGGTCCACCCATTCGCCGGTGATGACGAAGCAGACCTCATCGGCCCCCGTCGCACGGATCGCCTCGGCCGTTGCCCGGGCGCAGACCAGACTGGCAGCGAAGAGCCGGCGCGCCTGGCGAAACCGCTGCAGTCCGCGAACGCCGGCCGCCGTGGTCATCACCACCTGCCGGCCGGCCAGATCGGCCTGCATCAGTTGTGACGGGGAGTTGCCGAAATCAAAGCCGGGCACCGGATCGCCGCCGCCCACGGCACCAACCGAAAGCGGCTGCGGCATTTCTGCCAGCATGGCCGTGGCCGCTGCGATGCGCTCAACCGGATAAATCGCCCGCGCCCCCCGGGCCAGCATCACCGCCGCCGAGGTGAACGAGCGCAGAACGTCGATGACGACAACCGTATCGGTGACGACCGGTTGATTCTGCAGGCGGTTCAAAAAGAGGCGGGAGAACTTCATGGCGGCGATTGAAGCGGGGCTTGGAAATGCCAGCATAACGCCAGGCCGGGCCTCATCGCAAAACTGACCTGGTCGGCTGCTATGCTTTCAGCCGCTGACGGGTGTCGCCACCCGTTCCCAGGCGGCCAGCGAGGGTTGCCGGCAGAGGCTGTTCAGCAGGCTGAAGGCCGCGTCAAGATGGCGGCTCGCTGCCGCCGACAGCGCTTCACCGAGTTCGAAAGTCTCGCCGCGAATGCACAGCACGAAGGCCGGCGGCGGTTCTTCGCCTTCGGTCTGGAGATAAACCTGCAACACCGCTTCGGGTGGCAGTTCGTGCGTCGTATAGGCGGCGCCGGTGGCCGGGGCGATGCGCTGGAAGGTGAACGGCCCCGGTGTGTTGGCGCCGGCATCGATGAACAGGGCGAGTTGCCGACCCTGCAGGTCGAGGGCGTGTTCGATCTGGAGCTGGAAATCCTCGATCAGCTCGAACTGGTCGGCCAGATTTTCATTTTCGAGCCATTTTTCCAGTTGACCGTGGCATTCCGGCCCGAGCGCGTCGTCGCCGCGGCTTGGGTTGCCGACGGCGAAGATGACGACGGGTGCGCTCACGAACGGCTCAGCGAATGAACGATGCGCCCTTCCGGATCGACCAGCTCGACTTCCAGCGGCATTTTGCCCAGCGCGTGCGTGGCGCAGGACAGGCAGGGGTCGAAGGCACGGATGGCGACTTCGATGTGGTTGAGCAGGCCTTCGGTTACTTCGTGGCCGTGCAGGTAGCGCCTGGCGACGTGGCGGATGGCTTCGTTCATCGCCTGGTTGTTGTTGGTCGTCGACACGATGAGGTTGGCCATGGTGACGAGATCGTTTTCATCGACGCGGTAGTGATGGAACAGCGTGCCGCGTGGCGCCTCGATGACGCCGACGCCTTCCATCTGGCGCTCGCCCTGGACCAGCAGGTCGCTGCCGAGCAGATCGTCGTCATGCAGCAATTCCTTGATCACTTCGGCAGCGTGCAGCATCTCGATCATCCGCGTCCAATGGTAGGCGAGAGGCGCGTGCATCGGCGAGCCGCCGGCGTAATCGACGAATTCCTTGCGCTCATGTTCGGCGAAGGGGGTCGAAATCTGGCAGCAGTTCTGCACCCGGGCCAGCGGGCCGACCTTGTACCAGCCGTGTTCCTTGCCGATGGACTTGAAGTATGGGAATTTCATGTAGCTCCACGGCCGCACTTCTTCCTCGATGTACTGGTGGTACTGCTGGTAATCGACATGGTCGAAAATGATCTTGCCGTTGTCGTCGCGGGCGCGCAGCGTGCCGTGGTAGAAGTCGAGATCACCGTTGTTGCCGACGATGGACATGAAATTGGAGCGGAAGATGCCAAAGCTGTTGTACAGCCCCGGGTCCTGCGTGTGCACCTTCTGGATCAGCTGTACCGCGTCGCGCGACCACTGGATGATGTGATAGATGTCCTTGAGCAGCTCATCGCGCTCGGCAATGGTCAATGCCTTGTTGACGCCGCCCGGGATGGCGCCGGTGCCATGGACGCGCTTGCCGGCCGTAACCCGAATGACCTCCTGGCCGAATCGACGCAGCAGCACGCCGCGCTTGGCCGTTTCCGGATGCGCCATGGCGACGCCGACAATGTTGCGCTTGGTTACGTCGCTGTCGAAACCGAAGAGCAGGTCCGGCGAGCAAAGGTGGAAGAAATGCAGCGCGTGCGATTGCAGCATCTGGCCGTAATGCATCAGCCGGCGCATCTTTTCGGCCGTCGCCGTGAGCTTTTTGGCGCCAACGATGACATCGAGCGCCTTGGAGGCGGCCAGGTGGTGCGACACCGGGCAGATGCCACACAGGCGCTGGACCATGACCGGGACCTCCCAGTACGGCCGGCCCTGGATGAACTTCTCGAAGCCACGGAATTCGACGATGTGCAGGCGCACCTGATGCACCTTGTTCTGGTCGTCGAGCAGGATGGTCACCTTGCCGTGACCCTCGACCCGGGAGACGGGGTCAATCGCGACACGGCGCAGGGTTTCGGGGTGGGCGGCGGTTTCTAGTTGGTAGGTCATTTTCTACCTCAATTAATCGTAATGCATCAGGCCGTGGCCTAATTCCGGTTCTTTACCAGCAAGAAGGTCAGTCAGCACCTTCCAGATCGCGTCAGCCGAAGGCGGACAACCGGGCATGAAATAATCGATCTTGACGACCTCATGGATCGGATGCACCTGATTGAGCGGCAGAGGCAGCTCCGGGTCGTTCGGGACCATGCCGTTGGCCAGCCCCGGGCTGGTGTGATAGACCTCTTCGAGGATGGTCGTCAGCGGCAGGTGGTTGCGCTGTGCAGGCAGGCCACCGTTGATGGCGCAGGCGCCCATGGCGATGAGGATCTTGCAGTTCTTGCGGAACTCGCGCAGAACATGGACGTTCTCGGCATTGCACAGGCCGCCCTCAATGATGCCGATGTCACAATCCGGACTGCAGGTCTTGATGTCGGTCAGCGGCGAACGGTCGAACTCGATGTGTTCGAGCAGCGTGAACAGCCGCTCGTCGATGTCGAGAAAGGACATGTGGCAGCCGAAACAGCCGGCCAGCGAGGTCGTGGCGACTTTCAGCTTTTTCTTGGTGGTCATCTCAGCGGCCCTCCGTCGATTCGGCGGTTTCGGAAATCGGCGCCTTGTCGTACTTGCGCTCACCGATCGGCACGGCGAAACCCTGGCGTTTCTTGAGAATGACGCCGACCGGGCAGACCTGTGCCGCCTTGTCGTCCAGCGTGAAGTCGGTGTCGGCCAACTGGCCGGATTTGGCATTGACGATCAGATGGGTCTTGATACCGCGCCCAGAGAGCGCAAAGACGTTCTTGCCATCGACGTCGCGGCTGGCCCGCACGCACAGCGAGCAGAGGATGCAGCGGTTGAAGTCGAGCAGCGCCTCGGGGTGCGAGGCGTCGACGGCGCGATTCGGGAAGAAATGGTCGTAATGCGCCGACATCATCCCAAGATGGTAGGCCGTCGCCTGCAACTGGCAGTTGCCGCTCTTCTCGCAGGATGGGCAGAAGTGATTGCCCTCGACAAAGAGCATCTGGGTCAGCGCCCGGCGTTCGGTGTTGATCTCCTCGGTCTCGCTCTCGACGACCATGCCGGCTGCCGCGCGCATGGTACAGGAAGCCGTATGCCGGCCATTGACCTTGACCGTACACAACTTGCACGAGCCGTGCGGCTTGAACTCCGGGTGGTAGCACAGGTGTGGAATGAAGATGCCGGCTGCGCTGGCCGCCTGGATGATGGTCTGCCCTTCGACGAAGGGAACGACCTTGCCGTCGAGCGTAAAGGTATGGCTCATGATTGACCTCCATGTTCCGTCGCCAGATGCGCTCCGGCATCGTCGCGCCCGGTCATTTGCCGGGCGGCCGACAGTTCGCGGTCGAGATCGAAGGCCGGCGTGAAGTCCTGCTGCATCATCCGCTTGTCGTAAGCCGGGCGGAACTTGGCGATGGTGTCGAGCACGGGATTGCAGGCGGTATGGCCAAGGCCGCAATGGCTCATCGATTGCAGCAGCTGGTTAAGCTTCTCGATTTCGGCAAAGTCGTAGGGCGAACCGCTGCCGTAATGCAGCTTGTCCATGAGGTTCTTGAGCAGCGAGGTGCCGACCCGGCACGGCGTGCAGAAACCGCAGCTTTCGTGCTGAAAGAAATGCACGTAGTTGCGTGCCACCTCGAACATGTCGCGAGACTTGTTGAAGATCGTAAAAGCGCCAGCGGTCGGGATGTCCTCGAAGCCGATGATGCGGTCGAATTCGTTCTCGGCAACGCAGATGCCGGACGGCCCGCTGACCTGCACAGCCTGAGTGTCGGTGGCGCCGCAGTCTTCGAGCACCTGGCGGATGCTGACACCGAACGGATATTCGTAAATGCCCGGCCGCTCACAATCGCCGGAGACCGAAATGATCTTCGTCCCGGCCGAGTGCCTGGTCCCGATGCCGGCATACCACTCGCCACCTTTCAGGGCGATCAAGGCTGCTGCGGCAAAGGTTTCGACGTTATTGACGATGGTCGGCTGGTCGAGATAGCCGTTGGTCACCGGGAAAGGCGGCCGGTTGCGCGGCGTGCCGCGCTTGCCTTCAAGCGATTCGATGAGTGCCGATTCCTCGCCGCAGACATAGGCGCCGGCGCCGACGTGAATTTCGATGTCGAAATCCGCCCCCGGCAGGCCGCAGATGTCCTTGCCCAGGAGGTTTTCGCGCCGGCGGTTGGCCAGCACGGCATTGAGGTGATCGAGCAGGTAGCGGTATTCGCCGCGCAGATAGACGAAACCACGCGTTGCGCCAATGGCGTAGGCGGCCACCGTCATGCCCTCGAAAACGAGATCGGGGAATTTCGAGAGCAGAACGCGATCCTTGAAAGTGCCCGGCTCGCCTTCGTCGGCGTTGCAGACGACGATGCGCTGGTGGCCGGCCTTGAGCTGCGCATTGCGGCAGGCTTCCCACTTCAGGCCGGTGGTGAAACCGGCGCCACCGCGGCCGCGCAGGTTGGCGCGCTTGATTTCGTCGAGCGTGGCGCCCGGTCCGCCGATGCCGCTGGGCAGGCCTTCGCGCCAGGAGCGCATGTTCGAGGAATTCAGGCCGTCGCTTGGCGCCCGCGCCCGCGCGGCGAGCAAGGCTTCGCCGGGCTTGAAGTCAGCCGTGAGCAGGATGTCTGCGCGCCGGATGTTGTCTTCGATCTTGAAGTAGGCCGCCGGCCAGTCGGTCAGCGGCACCTTGTTGCGGATCAGTTCGGCGATTTCGTCGATGCGCTCCAGGCTCAAGCCGCCAATCGCATAGTTATTGACCAGCATGCCCGGCCCCTGGTCGCACAGGCCGGTACAGGCCGTCTTGCCGACGCTGACCAGGCCGTCTTCGGAAACCTTGCCGCGCTCGACCCAGAGGTTGCCGCACAGGCGCTCCATGAGCGCCCGGTTGCCTTGCATGCGGTCGGTAATGTTGTCAGAAAACAACACCCGGTATTTGCCGCGCGGTTCGGTGTAAATGAAGGAATAAAAACCGGCGACGCCCTCGATCTTGGTCCGCGGCACGCCGAGCATGGCCTGCATGCGGTCGATGGCTTCGGGGGGAACCCAGTCGCAGACCTCCTGAACCTCGCGCAGGATCTGCAACATGCAGGTCGGATCGCGTCGATATCGATTGATCACCCGGTCGACAACACCGGCGACCGCTTCGGCATGCATTTCATTTAGCCCCACGACAATCTCCTGAAAATTGCCTATGACATCAAAAGACTAGCACCGGAACGTTTCCGTTTGTTGTCCGAAGTCAACTGGCGGGCATTTGTAACACTCCGGAAAACCGGAATGTGCAACAATGGTGCTGCGTCGCAACATAGACAAAGCACCATCATTTGGCGATATACGATTACGAATGGTGCAACGCAATACGCCCTGATCGACTCTTTGAGGAAGAACAGCATGAACACAATAAACGAGCAATCCCCCCTGGCCAGCATGAATGCCTTGCTACCGCTGGCTGGCAAAAAAGGCCTGATTACCGGTGTCGCCAATGACAAGTCGATTGCTTTTGCCGTCGCCAAGGCCATTCGCGCTCTGGGCGGCGAAATTGCCCTGACCTACCAGAACGATAAAACGGCGAAATACACCCAGCCGCTGGCCGAAGCGCTCGGCGCCAAGCTCTTCCTGAAGCTCGACGTGACCGAGGAAGGCAGCCTTGAAGCCGCCATCAAGCAGTGCGGCGACGAATTCGGCGAACTCGACTTCGCCATCCACTCGATGGCCTTCTGCAATGGCGACGACCTGCACGGCCGCGTCATCGACACCACCGAAGCCGGCTTCGACTCGGCCATGAACATTTCCTGCCACAGCTTCCTGCGCATGGCCAAAGCGGTCGAACCGCTGATGGCGCACGGTGGCTCACTGATCACCATGTCCTACCTCGGCGCCGAGCGCGTCGTGCGCAACTACGGCGTCATGGGCATCATCAAGGCCGCGCTCGAATCGGCCGTCCGCTACATGGCCTACGACCTCGGCCCCAAGGGCATTCGCGTTTTCGCCGTGTCGCCGGGTCCGATCATGACCCGCGCCGCTTCCGGCATCGCCAATTTCAACACCCTGCTCGAAAACGATGCCGCCAAGGCACCGCTCGGCCGCACCGTGACGATTGACGAAGTCGGTGCCCTGACTGCCTTCCTGTGCACGCCCGGCTCGTCCGGCATGACCGGGCAGACGATCTACGTCGACGCCGGCGCCCATATCGTCGCCTGAGGCCTTTTTGTAGCGATTGCTACGGTCAACCGGAAAAAAAGGCTAAATTTCAAATGGCGGGGAAAAATCCCCGCCAACTTGAAACGATTTCGGAGAACCTGATGCCTGACATTGACGGACTACTCCCCGACCCCGTGCCGGATCATCCGCTGTTGCGCGGCAGGCAGGAAATCGGTCGCGGCGAGAGCACCATCGTCCTCGAAGCCGATACCGTCGATGGCCAGGAACGCGTCTACAAGGTGCTGTCGTCGCCCACCGACTATGCCTACTACACCGCCGATGATCGCCCGACCGGCAACCATTTCCCCGTCGTCTTTGCCGATCACGGCACGGTCGGCCGCTCCAGCCGAGGCTTTCCGTTTCATGTCGTCGAAGTCGAGCGGCTCTATCCGCTGCCCGTTGCCGGCGACGCGGCCGAAGTGGCGACCAAGCTGTCCACCTCGTATTTCGACGCCTGCATGATGTGGCGCAACCTGGCCCAGGACATGGGCCGCATCGCGCTGCACCACCTCGTTGTGACGCCGATGGGATGGACCGATGCACTCAAGGAGTCGCTCAAGGCGGTGGAAGACTTTTCGACCGAATACGGCGCCCTGCCCGACCTGATCAAGGCCGACAACCTGATGATGCGCAAGGACGGGACGCTGGTATTTTCCGACCCGGTGTTCATGGAATGACCATCAGCAAAGTTTATTTCGCCTCGCGCGAACTGGCCGAATCGTTGATCGGCAAGCCGTCGATGGCGGTCATTTCGATTACCGACCCGGGCACCCCGGAAGCCAACCTGCACGCCCATTTCGAGCACGTCCTGCGCCTGGCTTTCTACGATGCGTTGCCGGCCGACGAATACCTGCCGGCGCCGATGCCCGGCCTGTTCGATTACCGGATGGCCCGCCAGATCGCCACCTTCGTCCAGGACCTGCACAATGCTCCGGACGAAGTCTCGATGCTGGTCCATTGCGAATATGGCGTCAGCCGCTCGGCTGCCGTGGCGCTTTTCGTCGAAGCCTGGTCGGGGGCGCCGCTGATTTCGCGCGAATTCACCGGCGAGGCCAACCAATGGGTCGTCGACCAGCTGTCGCAATTACGCCCCGAGCTGGATATCGACATTCCACCGGCCAATGCGGCATGCGACCGGCGCAGCAGGCCACGACCGGCCTGACCCTTTATCTGGAGCAAGACCATGCATGAGAGCAGCGCACAGCGTTATCTGGTCAACAAGACCTACGACGAAATCCGCGTCGGTGATTCAGCCAGCCTGACGCGGACCCTGATGCCCGAGGATGTGAAGCTGTTCGCCATCCTGACCGGCGACGTCAATCCCTCGGTGGTCGATCCGGGTTATTCCCAGAGCGGCCTGTTCCGCGAAGTCATCGCCCACGGCATGTGGAGCGGCTCACTGATCTCGACCGTCCTCGGCACCCAGTTTCCCGGCCCCGGTACGATCCTGATCGATCAGGCGCTGCATTTCTCGCGCCCGGTAACGATCGGTGACACGATCACCATCACCGTTACCGCCAAGCAAAAATTCGATCACAACAAGCATGTCAGTTTCGACTGCGTATGCACCAACCAGGAAGGCCTGCAGGTGGTGCGCGGCACCGCCGAAGTGCTGGCCCCGACGGAGAAGGTTTCCCGCCTGCAGGAAGTGCATATGCCGGAGATCCGCATCGACGACAAGCACGAGCGCTACATCCAGCTGCTTGAACGGGTCAAAGGTCTGGAGCCGATCCCGACCGCCGTCGCCCACCCGTGCGACCACGAATCGCTGAAAGGCCCGGTCATGGCCTTCCAGGCCGGCATCATCGAGCCGATCCTGGTCGGCCCGGAGAACAAGATTCGCGCCATTGCCGAAGAATTCGCCATCGACCTGTCCGGCATCCGCATCGTCCATGCCGCGCACAGCCACGACTCCGCCGCGCTGGCCGTTTCGCTGGTGCGCACCGGTGACGCCGAGGCCTTGATGAAGGGCAGCCTGCATACCGACGAACTGATGGGCGAAGTCGTCGCCCGGGCCAACGGATTGCGTACTAGCCGCCGGATCAGCCACGTCTTCGTCATGGACGTGCCGACCTATCACCGCCCACTGCTCATCACCGATGCGGCGATCAACATCGCCCCGACGCTCGAGGAGAAGGCCGACATCATCCGCAATGCCATTGATCTCGCCCACATCCTCGGCATCCCGGAACCCAAGGTGGCGATCCTTTCAGCGGTCGAAACGATCAATCCGAAGATTCAATCGACACTCGATGCCGCCGCCCTGTGCAAGATGGCCGACCGCGGCCAGATCAAGGGCGGCATCCTCGATGGCCCGCTGGCCTTTGACAACGCCATTTCGATTGTTGCCGCCAAGACCAAGGGCATCAAATCAGCCGTAGCCGGCCATGCCGAAGTCCTCGTCGTTCCCGACCTGGAATCCGGCAACATGGTCGCCAAGCAACTCGAATATCTGGCCAACGCGCTGACCGCCGGCATCGTGCTTGGCACCAAGGTACCCATCGTGTTGACCAGCCGCGCCGACACCGCCGAAACCCGTACCGCATCGTGCGTCATCGCCGCACTGATCGCCCACCACAACCGCAAAACTGGAACCGTCTAAATGAAGCAAGGCATCCTGACGATCAACGCCGGATCGTCATCCATCAAGTTCGCCCTTTTCTCCCTCGCCCACCCGATTTCCCCGGAAGCCGAAGTCTCCGGCCAGATTGACGGTATCGGCACCAACGCCACGAAAATGGTCGCCAAGGACAAGGCCGGCGAAAAAATCGCCGACCAGATGATCGCCGGCGAGCAGGTCAGCCACGACCAGGCTTTCGACGCACTGCTCAAATGGTTCATGGCAACGCATGCCGGCTGGCAGATCGTTGCCGTCGGCCATCGCGTCGTGCATGGCGGCGAGCGTTACTCGCAGCCGACCATCGTCGACGACACCGTGCTCGGCCACCTGACCAGTTTCATCCCACTCGCTCCGCTCCATGAACCGCACAATGTCGCCGGCATCCGCGCCCTGCAGGCGTTGCTCCCCGGCGTGCCGCAGATTGCCTGTTTCGATACCGCCTTCCACCGCAGCCAGCCCGATGTCGCCCAGACCTTCGGCCTGCCGCGCGCACTGTCGGCCGAAGGCATCAAGCGCTACGGCTTCCACGGCCTGTCCTACGAATTCATCGCCCGTGCCCTGCCCCAATATTCGCACCGCGCCAATGGCCGCGTCGTCGTCGCCCACCTCGGCAATGGCGCCAGCATGGCGGCCATGGTCAATCGCAAGTGCGTCGCGACAACCCTCGGCTTCTCGACCATCGATGGCCTGTTGATGGGCACGCGCTGCGGCAACCTCGACCCAGGCGTCATCCTGCACCTGATGGAAACCAAGGGTCTGTCGGTCAAGGATATGACCAAAATGCTCTACAAGGAATCCGGCCTGCTCGGCGTATCCGGGATCAGCCAGGACATGCGCACCCTGTTGTCGAGCAACAAGCCGGAAGCCCAGGAGGCAGTCGACCTGTTCTGCTACCGCATCGCCCGCGAACTCGGCTCGCTCGCCGCCGCCTCCGGCGGCCTCGACGCGCTGGTGTTCACCGGCGGCATCGGCGAGCACGCCGCCGAGGTCCGTCGGCGCGTTTGCCTTCTGTCCGAATGGCTGGGCATCCGCCTCAATCCGGAAGCCAATGCGCGTCACGACATCGTGATCAGCGCCGGCAACAGCAGTGTCGATGTACTGGTTATTCCAACCAATGAAGAGTGGATGATGGCGCATCACGCGCAGACACTTCTCGCCCTCTGAAGAATTTATTTTTCTTCATGGGCCCCGGTAGCGAAAGCCGCCGGGGCTTTGTTTTTTCGGGGTTTTTTTACGCCGACAGCATCACGAAACACGGACACACAAAACACCGCATCTAGTCAAGATATTGCCTTCGGGCACTATATCTAGTAGCTTTGCAACATTCGAAAATGAACAACCCAAAAAAATCCGAATTTTGTAGAGGAGCCTTGGATGAGCAAAATCGCCGAACAGCTTTCGCTGACTGACATTCCCGCACCACCGCAATTCGCACCGCTGCCGGAGCAGGAAATTTCTGCCGAAGTGCTCATCGAGAAGTACGCCAAGGGCAAGGAAACCAATGTTCATGACGTGCGTCGTCGTGTTGCCTACGCGCTGGCCCAAGTCGAGCAGGAAGCCGATCGCGCCCATTGGGAATCGAAGTTCCTGTGGGCCCAGGAAAACGGTTTCATTCCGGCCGGCCGCATTAATTCCGCCGCCGGTACCGACCTCCAGGCGACGCTGATCAACTGCTTCGTCCAGCCGGTTGGCGACTCCATCGTCGAAAACACCGATGGCCGCCCCGGCATTTACACCGCGCTGGCCCAGGCCGCCGAAACGATGCGTCGCGGCGGCGGCGTCGGCTACGATTTCTCGTCCATCCGTCCGCAAGGCGCCCGCGTCAAGGGCACCCAGTCGCGCGCCTCCGGCCCGGTGTCGTACATGCGTGTTTTCGACCGCTCGTGCGAAACCGTCGAATCCGCCGGCGCCCGCCGTGGTGCCCAAATGGGTGTGCTGCGCTGCGACCACCCGGATATCGAAGTCTTCATCCACGCCAAGGACAAGGGTGACCTGACCAATTTCAACATCTCGATCGGCGTCACCGACCCGTTCATGCAAGCTGTTGATGCCGACGGCGACGTCGAGCTGCTGCACCGCGCCGAACCGAATGCCGAGATGCGTGCGGCCGGCGCCTATCAGCGTGAAGATGGCATGTGGGTTTACCGCAAGCTGCGCGCCCGCGAACTGTGGGACCAGGTCATGAAGTCGACCTACGACCACGCCGAGCCAGGCATCCTGTTCCTCGACCGCATGAACAAGGACAACAACCTCAATTACTGCGAAGTGATCGAGGCGACCAACCCCTGCGCCGAACAGCCGCTGCCGCCGTATGGTTGCTGCTGCCTGGGTTCGATCAACCTGACGCTGTACATCAAGGACGCCTTCTCCGAGCAGGCCGAGTTTGATTTCGACACCTTTGCCGAAGTCATCCGCATCTCGACCCGCATGCTCGACAACGTGCTCGACGCGACCCACTGGCCGCTTGAGCGCCAGCAGCAGGAAGCCGCCAACAAGCGCCGCGTCGGCCTCGGCTACACTGGCCTCGGCGATGCCCTGGCCATGCTCCGCCTGCGTTACGACAAGCCGGAAGCCCGTGCCATGGCGGCCCGCATCAGCGAATTCATGCGCGACACGGCCTACATGTACTCGGTCGAAATGGCCAAGGAGCGCGGCGCCTTCCCGCTGTTCAACGCCGAGCTTTACCTGTCCGGCGGCAACTTTGCCTCCCGCCTGCCGAGTGACGTCAAGGCCGAAATCCGCAAGCACGGCCTGCGCAACTCGCACCTGCTGTCCATCGCGCCGACCGGCACCATTTCGCTGGCCTTCGCTGACAACGCCTCGAACGGCATCGAACCGCCGTTCTCCTGGACCTACAGCCGCAAGAAGCGCATGCAGGACGGCACAATCAAGGAATACTCGGTCGAAGATTACGCTTGGCGCCTGTACAAGCATCACGGCGGCGATGTTTCCAAACTGCCCGACTACTTCGTCACGGCCCTGGAAATCTCCGCCCAGGCGCACAGCGACATGGTTGCCGCGGTCGCCCCGTTCATCGACACCTCGATTTCAAAGACGGTCAACGTCCCGGCTGACTACCCGTACGAAGACTTCCAGGATCTCTACATGAGCGCCTGGAAATCCGGCCTCAAGGGTCTGGCCACCTACCGTCCGAACAGCGTGCTTGGTTCCGTACTCTCGGTAACCTCGACTGAGCCGGCCAAAACCGAAGCTGATGCAGCCAAGGCACCGCAGGATTTCGTTTCCGACGCCAACCGCCGCCTGTCGATCAAGAACCTGCCGGCCCCGGTGCTCGCCAGCCTGCGCTGGCCAGGCCGCCCGAACCTGCCGGAAGGCAACCTGTGCTGGACCTACATGCTCGACTCGCCGATTGGCAAGTTCGCGCTGTTCGTCGGCCACGTCGAGCCGGAAGGCCGGGCCTGGCCGTTCGAGGTCTGGGCCAATGGCCCGGCTGAGCCACGCGGTTTGGGCGCCGTCGCCAAGACGCTGTCGATGGACATGCGCGCCAACGATCACGCCTGGCTGCAAATGAAGCTCGAAGCGCTAGCCAAGACGCCGGGCGACTCCTTCGAAATGCCCATGCCACCACACGGTGAGCGCAAGCGTGTGCCGTCCGTGGTATCCGCCATGGCCCAGGTCATCGCCTGGCGCTGCGAACAGCTCGGCGCCTTCAAGCACGAAGGCCCGACGCCGGTGAAGGACGCCCTGTTCAGCGCCAAGGAGCCGAAGACCGGCACCGATGGCACGCTGTCGTGGACGGTCGACATCAACAACCCGTCGACCAGCGAAGATTTCGTCCTCGGCCTCAAGGAAATCACCCTGCCGGATGGCGTTACCCGCCCCTACTCGATGTGGTTGTCGGGCAACTACCCGCGTGCCCTTGACGGCCTGTCCAAGCTGCTTTCGCTCGACATGCGCGTCCTTGACCCAGCCTGGATCGGCATGAAGCTGCGCAAGCTGATCGACTACTCCGAGCCGCTCGGCGACTTCATGGCCTTCGTTCCGGGTTCGCGCAAACAGCAGACCTTCCCGTCCACCGTGGCCTACATCGCCCAGCTCATCATTCACCGCTATGCCATGCTCGGCATCCTCGACGAGAGCGGCTTCCCGCTGCAGCAGATGGGCATTCTCGAAGCGCCGGAAGACTCAACCAGCAACAAGGTCCTGCCGACGCAAGGCAAGCTCTGTGGTGAATGTGGCAACCACACGATGATCCGCAAGGATGGCTGTGATTTCTGTACGGCCTGCGGCGCAGTAGGCACCTGCGGCTGATCGCTGACTGCCTCAACCAAAACGCCCCGGCCATGCCGGGGCGTTTTGCATTTGGGGACTAACTTAAGGCCCAAATACGGATTTCGATTTTGGCCGTTTTTTCCGGTTGACCGTAGCATCCGCTGCGGACCGGCTCAAAACTCGGATTTAGGGCTTATCGAGCCAGAACAATGAGGTGATGGTCTTGGCGTCGGTAATGCGGCCATCCCAGACCGCTTGCCTGGCTTCGGCCGGTGACAGTTCGACGACATCGAGAAATTCGTTGTGGTCGAGCTGTTTTTCCCCGGCCAAGTGCAGGCCGCGGGCGGCGAAGATTTCGATCCGCTCGTCGGAGTAGCCAATGCACGGGTGCATCACACCGAGGTATTCCCAGTCGCTGGCGACGTAGCCGGTTTCTTCCTTGAGTTCGCGCTGGGCGGTGTCGATGATGGCCTCGCCATGATCAATCTTGCCGGCCGGCAGTTCGAGGAAGACGCGGCGCAGCGGGTAGCGGAACTGGCGCTCGAAGAGTAGATTGCCGTTGGGCAGGAAGGCGAGAATGACAACGGCGCCGGGATGAACGATGTATTCCCGGATCGATTCATGGCCATTGGGCAGTAGTACGCGATCCTTGCGGACGTTGAGCAAAGCGCCCTTGAAGACACTCTCGGAGGAGACTTCGGATTCGATGAGGTGAGCATCGTGCGACATTTCAAACTCCACAAAAAGAAACGCCCCGACTGGCGGGGCGTTTTATTGAATCACTTCACTGCAGCATCAGAGCGAACGGAGCAGCGCGTAGGCGCAGAGGGACATGATGACTTGCGGGAAGATGCCAAGGGCAGCGACGGCCAGACCGTTGGCGGAAATCAGGATACGCATGTCCATCGGCGCGGCCAGTTGGGTATCGTCGGCCGGGGCATCGAAGTACATGACCTTGACGACACGCAGGTAGTAGAAGGTACCGATCAGCGAGAAGAGGACAGCCACGATGGCCAGCCACATGTAGCCAGCGGCAACGACGGCCTGCAGGACGGAAAACTTGGCGAAGAAGCCGATGAAGAACGGCACGCCGGCCATTGAGAACATGAGCATGAGCATG
>Ga0209211_10004434_pt1 | contig 21813 bp, 25 predicted proteins | sample RifGroA2_FD_183992 | JGI IMG/M metagenome (GOLD analysis project Ga0209211, IMG submission 183992) | Groundwater microbial communities from Rifle, Colorado, USA - Groundwater A2 (SPAdes) (version 2) | ecosystem: Environmental > Aquatic > Deep subsurface > Groundwater | place: Rifle, Colorado...
AATTGCCCTAAAGGGCACTTTCTGGCTAAAGCAGAAAGCAAAAGACATCGTAGAATTTAAAAAAATACTCAATCAACAGGTATTTGTTAAAAACGCAAAAGTTTAGATATAAATACTTTTATATACTGAAGAATACAAATTGATGTAAAAACTCAGAAATCAGCTAAACAAATACGGTTAAACTGGTGAGCAGCTTAATAAAGAATTCTCATCGCTTTACATACCCTCTTTCGAAAAGTTTTTAAGAACCAACGACAGCTAACGCTATCGTGATTTTTTGTGCTGGATGGAAGAAGGTAGCCTACACGGCTTTTCTTCCCCACCATTTATAGTCCTTTGAGTAAAAATAGATAAAATTTACCCTTATTTCGACAAGTCTCGATAAATTCATCATTTGCTATTTCCAATTATTACCAGATTCTTGTCGGAATTGCAGTTGGAGCAGGAACTATACTTTATTATGAGGGGCTTAAAAGAATTAAGGCAGCCCAGGTTTCTGCCTTGGAGCTATCCACACCATTCTTTGCTGCTATTATTGGTTATTTTGTACTGGGAGAATTGATTACTATAATTCAGGCATTAGGAATAGCATTGCTTATTACTGGGGTATATTTTCTGTCAAGAAAAGAAGAAACCTGCTTCTAAATTATCTCCTGACAAAATCCTGGAAAGCAAGCAAGTCTTCTGTCGTCAGTTTCCCGCCTTTCCTTATCTTCTCCTCGGCTTCAGCTTCCTTGCTTTTTATTTTCTGCATCTCACTTCTGTCCATCTCCGCCTTTGTATACTCCCAAGCCTTGAGCTTTTCCCTGAACTGCAGATTAAGCTTCCTTATCTCATCCTTGAGCTCAAGCCATTTTTTGACGGTATCATCCCTTTTGGGCCTTAATCCGTCTATTTCGCCTGACAGCTTCAGTATTTCCTCATGGAGCTTCTGGCTTTCAGAAGACATTGACTTTATCTCAGAATGTATCTTATTTGCATGCGACCTCGATTCCCTTACATTGCCTCTTTTTGCCCCTATGGCATTGAGGATCCCAATCACTTCTTTTGAATTATTGAGCTGAGACTTGAGCATATTTATTTTCTTCATCTCAGATTTTTCCCTTTCAAAAGTATAGCCCTCTGTTTCAAGCCGGAATTCAAGCCTTTCCAGCTCTTTGGCTATGTCAGAAGGCGAGACCCTTATATGGAGCTTTTTCATCATGTCCTGCTTTTCAGAAACTAATTTTCTGAGGGAGTCAGATTCAGATTTTGCAGCAGCATTGAGCTTGTCCCTCTCTTCCTTTTTTTCCTTTACCTGCTTTGTCATGGAGTCCCTTTTTGACTTAAGCTCCCTGATCCTTGCAATAATCTCTCCTATTTTTCCTGAGAGTTCTTCTTTTGCCCTGTAGCAGCCTTCTTTCTTCCTGCTGAGAGAGCCAAGAGAATCACGTATGGTAGAAATATCATGCTTCAAATTCCTAATGCCTCTTTTCAGCTCTTTTTCCATGAATATGGCAGAGTTAAAACTAATTAAAAAATAAAAAATTTATCCGGCATTATCTAGCCGAATAATGCGCCGAGTCCTGCTGCTGCAGCTTCTTCTGATTTTTTTGACTCCTCTTCCTTATTCTTCTCTTCAGCCTTTCCGTGGGCTGCCGGAGCTCCATGAGCCGCTGCTGGAGCTGCTATTGGCGCTGCCACTGCAACGCTTGCCTTCTCAATGGCTTCTTCTATGTTCACTCCCTCAAGCGCAGCTACCAAAGCCTTTACTCTGGCATCATCCACTTTAATTCCTGCCGCCTCAAGCACATTGCATATGTTCTGCTCGTTTATCTGCTTGCCTGCCTTGTGAAGCAGCATCGCTGAGTACACATATTCCATTTTATTGACCTCCACTATTATTATTTATTTTGTTTATCTTCGCCTAATGCATGTTTTCTTGCAATATGTTTTGTTATCTCTTCCACTTCCCTAATCTCCCTTTCCTTGTCCCTTTTCTTTATGTTTTCTTCAAGCTCTTTCATTGTAGGGACTCTTATCTCCTCATGCTTTTTTTCATGCCCGCTTTCACGGGTTTTTTCTTCTTTTGCCTCATGCTCAATAGGCTTAAAAGTTGTGTCTATCTGGATATTAGCTGTCAAGCTTAAGCCTTTCATTTGATTATATGCCTTTCCGGCTAATAACTCCACAATGCCCTTGTCAAAAATATTCCTGCTTAATCCCAATGCCTTCGCATCATTGCAGGCGTTTCCAACCAATAGCCTTATTGTGCTCTTTGTCGGATAATGGGAGTACATTGCAAGGTTGAATGCCCACCTTGAGGCGTTGGAGAGTCTGTCCACATATTCTGCATCGCTTATTGAAAGTATGTCTCTTGTGTAGATAACTCCGTTTTCATATACTGCAACAAGGCTCAATCCAACTTCCATTGGCTGTATATTCAATCTTGTGAGGATTTCAGCAATTTTTGGCTTTATCTTGTCGCCTTTTTTTGCTACAATCGTGTCTTCCTTTACCGCTATCTTTCCACCTTCAACGCCCGACTTTATGCCTGCCATTGAAAGCTCTGCTATGAACGGCCCTGGGGCAAATGGAGTAGGCCCTTTACCAACTGTGATATCTCTTGGCGCAATCTGGCCTGCCTTTGCAGGAGCCGGGCTTTTGCTTTTGTCCAATGTCCTGCTAAGCTTGAAAGGGTTTTCTTTTGTGAAAATCAGCGCAGGCATTCCCCCAAGATGCTCGTTCAATTTTTCTATGCCTTTCTTTTCACTCTTTGCATTCTCAAAGGCTATTTTTATGAGCCTCCTTTTCGTCATTGTAAGCACTGCGTTCTTTCTTAATTGAGCCCTCATGTTCTGCAGCTGAGGGGCAGGAAGGTTCTCCATGTTGACAATGCCTATTATGGGGTACTCTTTAACAAGATCTATAAGATTGCCTACAACTTCCTTTTTGTATTCTGAAACATGAGCTTTCATTTTTTATCCTTTGATTTTTCTTCTTCTATCTTAAAAGGCTTGCCCATTGTAAGCTTTAAGTATACTCCTTTTATGCTGTCCTTTTCATTGGGCAATGACTTTAGAATTGTATTGTAGACTGTCAGTATATTGTCGGCAATCTCCTCGTCTTTCATGTCCTCTATGCCAACGCAGGAATGGACTACAGGAGAAGTCTTTGCCATCACTCTTATCGTCTTCTGCAGCCTTTCCACAAGAATTGTGAGGTTTGCGTTAGGCGGCACAATGCAGCCTGCCTTTGGATTAGGCATTTTTCCCCTTGGGCCGAATATTTTACCGAATAATGTAGCAACTTTTGGCATTATGTTTGCCTGCGCTATAAAATAATCATAATCCCTTGCAAGGTTCTTTATCTCGTTCTTCTTGAGGCTTCCTGCATTGTCTATGAGTATGACATGATCAGTGGATTTTTTGGCGTTTTCAAGAAGCTCAGGGCCTACTATTGTGCATATCTTCGGCTTTTTGCCTTTGCCAAACGGGAGGCTGATATAAACATCTACCTGGTGCTCAGGCTTCTTGAGGTCAATTCCTCTTAGAGAAATTATGAAGTCAAATGACTGCTTGAACTTTCTTTGCTTGGTGCCTTTCCTTGCTTCCTTTATAGAATTTATTACCTGCTGTTTTTCCATGTTCCCTCCTACCGAAGTAGTCGTATTGGGTTATTTGGAGAGGAAAATTATGCGGTTTTTAAATGTAGCGGTTTTGGGATTTGTAAAAAACTAATCACTACTTCCGCCTTAGCTTTTTAGCTATTGCAAAAAAAGCAATCGCCGTTATCACACCCCAATATAAGCTCGGCGCAAGAAATATAGAAATTAACCCTATTACTACAAATAGCCAACTAAGCGGACCAATGTAGATAGGCTTCTCTGCTTGTTTGTTCTCCAATTTTTTATTATTGAATTTAACATACGATTGAAATTGTTTAGCATTGTCAACAGCATAGAATATTCCAACATAATTACACTCCTTGCATTCGAATAGATTATTTACTAATTGATATGTGTTAATCATTTTTCCAGCAGGTTTAAGGGGATTTGGAAACTTCCAATTGCTGCTTCCGCATTCTGGGCATAGATATTCTGACTTTTTATCTTCTTTTTTTGCAAAAAGCTTATTACCGAGCCAGCTTTTGATTTTATCAGAATTAAATATTGTAATTGCAATTATTATGACTAATAAATACAGATTAAAAACATTTTGTTATTTGGTATTCTCAAACGAAATGAATTTGTTGAGATTACCGAATTATCATCCTTGTTGTAATTCCTTCCTTAGAGTCTAGGCGCCGCCACATTGAAAGCGAGCAAACATTGCTTCGCAAGTTTGCAAATCGGGCGGCGCATTGATTGATATGCCTTACTTCACAACCCGCCCAATTGTGGCGGGCAGTGTTAGCGCACCATTTATTCCATAAGCAGAGGGGCGTGTGAGGGACTATCGGTTTTACGTAAAGTGCGATGGTTAGAGTCCCCCCGAATTAAAATTAATTTGCCATCTTTGCTGTTATTTTTTAAACTTAAGCACTCTAACCTATTTTCAATCAAAAATTTTATATAACTTCTAATCTAATATATTAAAATGAACGAAATAGTGAAGAGGGACATCCTTGCTGTGCTGAATGACTTGGCTGGAATCCTTAAGGTAAAGGAGGAAAGCGATGCTGCGCAGATCAAGGAGCTGAGCAACCATGTCATTCACAATGCGAGCATATTCCAGGAGGAGGATTCTGTTTCAATAGCAATACTGATTTATGCACTTTCAAAAGTGATTGACAGGAGGCAGAAAGATGTAGATTATGGGAAGCTGTCTTCAATGATAATCTCCTGCATAACAAGCCTGAATAAAGGCGAGGAAGACGAATTCAGAAAATCGGTCAAGAAATTATTTGAGTTCATAAGGACTGTGGATGAAAGGCTGAAAATGTACATCCATGAGGTCATTGTGCAGGCAAGGATCAGGAAGGGCTCCAAGCTGTGCGCGCACGGGATTTCTGCGGCAAGGGCATCTCAAATACTGGGGATTTCAAGATGGGAGCTTATGAATTATGTGGGGCAAACAACACTTTCAGAGAGGTTTGCGGAAAATGTAAGCGTTTCCAGCAGGATGAAGACCGCAAGAGGGCTGTTCTCATGAAAACGCTTGTTTTTGACGCGGGTCCTGTGATAAGTCTTGATGTAACCGGACTTTTGTGGGCAATTGAGCCTCTTAAAAAGAGATTCAACGGCAAATTCTACATCACAAATTCTGTGAAGAAGGAGCTTGTTGACAGGCCCTTTGAAATAAAGAAATACAAGTTTGAGGCAATACAGGTGCAGAAGCTTCTGGAAGACGGCATATTTGAAATAGTTAATGATGACTTCATCAGGAATGACACAAACAGGCTTTTCAACGCGGCAAACCACGTTTTCCAGGCGCATGACAATTTTATAAGCATAGTGCATTATGCCGAGATGTCAGTTGTGGCTGCGGCAATCAGCATGAATTCAGACGTTGTTGTGATTGATGAAAGGACGACAAGGATGCTTATAGAAAGCCCGGAGGCTCTTGCTAATGTGCTGAGGAAGACACTTCATACAACTATAAAAATCGATAAAAATGCGCTGGAGGAATTCAGGGGCATGAGCAAGAAAATAAAGATAATACGCTCTTCTGAGATTGCTGCGATGATATATGAGTTTGGGCTGCTTGATAAATTCCTGACAAGGATTCCTGAAGCAAGAAAAAATCTCCTTGAAAGCGTGCTGTGGGGAGTAAAACTTAATGGGTGCGCTGTTTCGAGAGAGGAGATCGAAGATATTTTGAAGATGGAGCTGAAATAATCTCCTTTGAATCAGACCTTAGCTGCCGCGGGCTTTGCGCTGAAGCTTCTTTCAAAATTGCTGAATCTGCGCTCGTTGTCTATAAGATCTATCATTTTCTTTAAGTAATAAATCCCGGGCACAATTAGCGTAAATGAAAGCACATCCGTCCACAAGCTTAAATTGAAGACAAACATTGCGAAGGGGAATAGCATTGCGATGAAGAGGAAGCCTCCTGCTATGAAAAGATTGTTTAGTATTCTTGTGCATTTTTTTAGGCTTCTTGAGCTGTCAACATTTGTAAGTATTGATGATAAGGTTACATGGATCAATTTCAGCCTTTTGTAGATTAGGTTTGAAAGATACAAAAGCGAGGCTGCGCTTATGGCGTAGAATACATACACTGTCCACTGGCCGTATTCTGAAATTGTTATGAATGACAATCTCCGCAATGCGAAAAATCCGAAGACCAATATGCCAAGCATAAGCAAAGCAGCCTTCAAATCCCTTCTTAATTTTTTTGTCGTGAAATGCTCTATCTCCATCTGATCGAAAAATCTCCTGAAATAATCCGAGATTCTTTCTGACTTGAGCCTTATCTTCATTGGGGCTTTTGCATTGAAGGCAGAATATATTTTTTCGCTGTAATTTATCCCTATGGACATTATGACTGCGGTTATGAAGATTATGACTGCTGTTATTGTTACTAAATCAATTCCCAGCCCGAACTTCTCGCTTTCCTTTGCAACAAGCAGCGAGAACTCGCCAACTGACATCATTGCAATGCTTGAGAAGAAAGGCTGCTCTTTCTTGAAATTGGCGAAAAGGAATGTCAAAAGCCCTATCACCAGTACTCGGGATATTATTACTGTGATAACCAGTATTTCTATAAGCATTAAATTTGACTTTGCAGACTTGAAATCAACCATTGTTCCCATTGCAATGAAGAAAACTGAAGTGAAAATCAGCACGTAAGGCTGTATGGCTGCGCCGTATTCTTTTGAATTGGGAAGCGAGGCAATAAGGCTGCCTGCAAGGAATGCGCCTGCCGACGGAGTCAATCCAAGCGCCAATGCGAAATAGCTGAACAGCGCGCCTATTGCAAGTGAAAGGAATGTCAGCACTGAATCATCCTTGCTGTTCTTCATGATTATATTTACGCCGTACCTGAGTATCTTCATCATCACAAGATAGGCAACTATAAGTATGGTTATTGAAAACAGCAGATGCTCAAAAATCTGCACCAAGCCGCTTTGCGAGTCTTTTATACCGGAAAAAAATGTAAGGGCAAGGACTGCAATCACATCCTCTATGATGAGCACAACAATCAGCAAAGGTATTTCCTTCCTGTTGAACATACCTTTCTGCTCAAGCACCTTCACGACAACGACGGTGCTGCTGAACGAAAGGATCACTCCCACAAACAAAGCAACTTTGGCACCAAGTCCGAGAAGCAGTGTTATCTGGTATCCCAGGAACATTATTATGAGGAATTTAAGCAATCCAATCAGTATATATCTAGCTCCAAGTTTCATCATCTTTGAAACATCAAATTCGAGCCCGATTATGAAGAGTATGAGTATTGCGCCGAATTCTGCCATCATCTGGATCATGTTCATGTCTTTTACAAGATTCAGGGAGTTTGGGCCTATGACTGCGCCTACAAGAAGCAGGCCAAATACAGCAGGCTGCTTGAACCTTGCTGCTATTATGCCGCCTATTATCGCGCACAAGAACAATATACCTAAGCTGATCAATTCGGTCGGCATTTATGACACCATTCATGGAACTGCATAGTATTAACTACATTCCCAACATTTTCTACTATATTGGTATACAAAAATGTATACTAATATCACTAAAATTGGTAGAGCTTATATTTAAAGGTTTTGGTTTTATATAGGTAAAAATTAGGAGATTCAACACAGGAATTAGAGAGATTTGTATTCTCTAAAATATAGTTTATATTATAACTATTTTAATTAGGATTATACATTAAAACAATAAATAGTTAAACCTTCTATTAATTCTAAAACCATAAAAAAATATTAATAATTTCACCCTTTCGCTTTACTTAAAATTACTAAAGAACAATCTGCATAACATATGCAGCCGTCATTTTTCCTTATTGCTTTGCAAAAGAAAAATAACGGAAGGAAGATGGAAGATTTTTTAGTGAATTGAAATAAATGGTGATTGTATATAATTAGTGGAGTAATTTATGGCAACTATGATTGATGTATGGCAAATAAATCCAAAAGGTAAATTTGAAAGAATAAACACCAACCTAGTAGAAAATAATCGGACAGAACCAGATGATTTGGAAACATGGCTCGCAAAAAATCCAGAAATTATTTCTAAAGATATAAGATTGATTGGTAGACAAGTTACAACAAAAACTGGAGAATTAGATTTATTGGGGATAGATTCTTCTGGCAATATTGTAATTATTGAATTAAAGAGAGAAAAACTAGCTCGTGACGCACTTGCACAAGCAATAGATTATGCTTCAGATATTGCTAACTGGGATATTGATAAAATTAGCGAAGAATGCTTAAAATATACAAAACAAAGTCTTGAGGATTTTTTTTCAGAACAATTTCCAAATATAGATATAGAAAATATCGTTTTTAATAGCACTCAAAGAATAATGCTGATAGGTTTTATTATTGAAGAACCTCTACAAAGAATGATTGAATGGCTGTTTAACCAATATTCTGTAATAATAAATGCAATAACTCTAAAATACATTAAAACATCTTCTGGTGAAGAACTTCTTGCAAGAATAAGTATCTTTGATGAGAATATAGAAAAAAGCAAAAGTAATAAAAAATTCATCTTATCAAAATCAGATGAGCCAGGAAATTATGACCCCGAAATTTTAAAAGAAAAACTCATTGAGTACTTTAAAGATAAAAGAAAAATACCGCAGGCCATTAAAAATATTCTTCTTCCATTATGCCTAAAAAATAGTGCAGTTACTCGTGATATGATCAAAAAAGAAATTTTATCACAAGGCATGGGTCTAAGTGCTATTGTACCCAATATATCTACTCAAATGGGTTTAGAAAAAAATGATTTTTTAAGACAAATTATTTCATATTCTTATCCTAATTATGAGTGGGAAAAAGATAATTATACCTTAAATGAAAAATACAGAAAACTAGTTGAAGAAATAGAATGATTTTACACATATTGTATAAACTTTTATTGTTAAAATGCAGATCCAAAGAAGAAAAGCAAGGGAAGTAAAGGTTGGGAAGCTGACAATAGGAGGAAATAAGCCAATTCCTGTACAGTCGATGACCACCACAGCTACAACTGATACTAATGCCACGATAGAGCAGATTAATGGTTTAGAGGAATTGGGGTGCGAGATAATAAGAGTTTCTGCTCCTACAATGGAAGCTGCAAAGGTTCTAAAGGAGATAAGGGAGAATATCAGCATTCCTTTGGTTGTGGATATCCATTTTGATTACAGGATTGCCTTGGAGGCTGTCAAGTATGTGGACAAGCTTAGGATCAATCCAGGCAATATCGGGGCTGAGGACAAGGTAAAACAGGTTGTCCAGGCCTGCAAGGACCATGGCGTGCCCATGAGAATCGGCGTCAATTTAGGCTCTTTGGAGAAAGAATTGTTCATGAAATACGGCTACTCGCCGGAGGCAATGGTAGAATCTGCAATGAGGCATATAAGAATTCTTGAAGGGCTTGAGTTCTACAATACTGTTGTTTCATTAAAGGCATCTGATGTGCCAAGAATGGTGCAGGCTTACAGATTATTTGCCCAGAAAACAGACTACCCATTTCATTTAGGAGTTACAGAAGCAGGCTCTTTAGTGCCGGGCACAATAAAATCCGCAATGGGAATGGGAATGCTTCTTGCGGAAGGCATTGGAGACACGATAAGGGTGTCTTTGTCAGAAGATCCAAAGGAAGAAGTGAAGGTCGGAAAGAGGATATTGAGGGCATTGGGGCTGAGGAAAGACGGAGTTGAGGTTACAAGCTGTCCCACATGCGCAAGGACAGAGATTGACGTGATTAAGCTGGTTGAGCAGATTGAGAGCAAAACCGAAAGCCTTAAAAAGCCAATTCACGTAGCTATCATGGGGTGTGCAGTCAACGGGCCTGGAGAGAGCAAGAAGGCCGATATAGGGATTGTAGGGGCGCCGGGCAATCATTTGCTTTACAGGAATGGGGAGATTGTAAAGCGCATTGAGACTGAGGAGATTGTTGAGACTCTATTAAAGGAAATTGACGATTTGGCCGGGAATCATAGTCATTAATCACAAGTTGGGGGTTTAAATGAAAATAAGGACAAAAATACTGACTTTTGCATTCATTGCATTAGTTACTTCCATAGGCTCTGTAGCTGCTGTTTCACAGAATCCTGCTTATATCAGCCCATTGATGGTCGCTTACATTCTTTTAGGACTTGGGGGGATCATACATTTGGGTGTGATTAGGAATTATTGAGAATTCCAGCTTTGCACAATATAGTAGCCAAAAACTCTGACTTTTTGTGCAAAATTATAAATATGTCTTTACTACTCTTAAGAGCATGGGAAGAAGAAATTGTGATAATTGCGGAAAAGTAATTGAAAAAGAATCGGAGCACTCTTTAAAAATGCCAGATGAATATTGTGAGCATTGTAAATCAGAAAGATATGCTGAATATTACTTTTGCTCCAAAGATTGTGTTAAAGATTGGTTAGGGAAAAATTAGGATTTATCCCCAAGCTGTGTATTTCGTGGATAACATATACGATATTGCGGCATATAATCTTGCACAAAACCTCATTAATCTGTCCTTCTTGTAAAAGCCCTTATTGGAATAAGTCGAAGAAGAAAAAGTAATTTAGCTTAAAATTTTTTGGCAACTTACTGATTAGGAAGATTTGAAGAAACTTTCTTAACTTGTTCCTCCATAGATGGGATTTCCATAAATATTGGATTTAAAATTTTTTCAGCCATTTCTTTGTAAGATTTTTTTAGTTGGACTTTGTTGTCAGCATATAATCTAAAACTACCAACTTGAGCTACAATATTATTTTCATTAGCTATCTTAAAAGCATAATCTCTTATTTTATCGTCATGCCACAACAAGCTCGAAAAATAATTTTTATCACTACTTCTTAATTTAGTATATAAATCTAAAAAGTCTTGGTTTTCTTCGGATAGTAATTCCACAGCCTTGAATAATTTCATAAAAAAATTATAGCCCGTAGTCCCATATTCATATAAAATATCAAATGGATTATCTCCACCTTCTTCATTAATATCAATATATGCTTTTGATAATATTTGTTTATGATTCACAAAAAATTTATCTAAATTATCTTTATTTATTATATTATGGCGTAATAAATCAAAGAAATTATTTATATTAGAATTAGATATTTTATCAGGAAAAATATTTGCTTCAATATTTCCAAATATATTAGAATCATAATTGTTATTGATATTTAAGTATCCAATATGGGAATTTAGATTAAACAAAAATTGAATATGTAAACTCTCTTTGTTATCAATATTTGAGTCTATAATTTTTATCAGTTTGTTTTTATCTATTCCTTTTAATTGCTCTTCATGTATAACATCACCATTAACTTTAATTTTTAATTTATTTACAATAAGATTAAAAAAACTAATAAATGCTATCGCTAATTCTAATTGTCTGTATTTATTTTCCGATTTTATTAAATCTATGTGCAAACTCATTTTCCGATTCTTTCGAAGTCTTTCCTAAATATTGTAGCTCAAGTGTGAAATCTTTTAATTTATATTTTCTTTTATCCCTATCCGATAGCCTGTCTATCACTATTAAATATGTGTCCACGACTATCTTTTCCCTCTTGAAAAAATCTGCTGATTCTTCAAGTTGAATTATTTGAGCATGTAAATTTGATTTTGAAGCTTCTATTAAGTATCTACTTCCAAAATTTTTGTGGTTATAGTTATACTCAACATAATAATCGGCAATAGGCAGTTTATTGATTGGATAGCTAAATTTTTCCCCCCACTCTGGAGCATAATAAATATTTTTTATGATTCCAATCGGAGGGATATCATCCTTAACCCTTCTTTTTGCCTCTTCTAATTTTTCCACCATCTTTAGTAGCACTAAAGATGAACAATTTATAAATATTCTCTATTTCTGGATGTCATTAAATTCGGTAACTTTATTCTCTAAAAATTGCTTAAATTCTTCTGTGGTGGGATATTCATTATTCTTTAATCCTTTGTCTACTAAAACAGAAAATGATTTTTGTTTAATGCCACTTCTTCCTCTGATATCCACCACTCTAACTTCAAATATTCTTTCATAGTTTAAATCTTTTTCTGTATATAGTTTTATTTTATTGCTTTTTGATGTCATCTTTAATATCATTTTAAATGACATTACAATTGGTATTTATATAAATAACTTTCGTTTTCAAAGATTTTATAGAAGAATCTCTTTAAATAGTTCACATAGGTAGATGTCCAGTGTCCAGTGGTTATTGTCAATATAGAAAATAAAGGGTATAGAGTATATCTTACAAAGCTGGCTACTTTTTGTGCAGAAAACCCACTTATTGTGCAAGAGGCACTTTTTAGGGAATATTTGTGCAAAGCTGAGAATTTCAATAGTTTTAAAAATTTGAAATGATTTCTTATTGCTATGGCAGAAAGTCAATCAAGATATAGTATTGTGGAAAGGCTTACAGCAACAAAACTTGAAATAATGAGCAATAAGTCTAAGCTAAAAGAAGAAGTAAAATCACAGGAACAGAACATTGATAAATTAAAGAAGGATTTAGAAAATTGGAAAAAGGATATTCAGGAAGATATAAAAAGAGAGCAGAGGAAAAAAGAACTGGAAATTGAAAGGGCTTCGCAGGAATATTCAAATTCAAAAGACCAGATGAAAGATAAGGAAAAAGTTTTTGATGAGCAAATAAAAGCTATTGAGGAAGCGCTTAGATCTATTGAAGAGATCAGCAAAACTTCTCCGACAATTCAATCATAGTCCGTCAAAAAAATAAGAATGCCGTGTGCGTCAGCGGACTCAATGGCAAAAATAAACCAATGCCATGTGCAGGTTCCCTAAGCAGGTTCAAATCCTGCGCCCGGTGGGAAGTATCTCGCCGGAAAGGGTATTCTTTTGTAACATTTAAATAACAATTGTGATTTAAATAATACAGGATGAAAAAATGAATGGAAAAAATCCTGCAAAAATCTGGAATGAACTAAGCGAAGAATTCAACACTTACAAGAAAGAGCTTTTTTACGGCGCTGCTGACAACATCCATATAGCCTGGCCAGCAATCCTTGGCTATGTCAAAAAGAACATAAGCGGAAATCCCTTGAGAACCTTGGATTTCGGATGCGGTACCGGAATGTTCTGCAGAGAGTTAAAATCCGCGGGATTTGATGTTGCAGGGATTGATATTTCTGGAAAAATGATTGAAATGGCAAAGAAGCATAATAAAAATATTGATTTTTTTGCCGGAGACGCCAAAAAAACAGATGAAATATCAGGAAAAAATGGAAAGCTTAATTTGATAACATCAATAATGACTTTGCAGTTTGTTGAAAATATCGAAGAATGCATAAAATCATTTTCTGATTCTTTGATGACGGATGGACATATAATTTTTGCCGTGCATAATCCGAAGAAACTGGAGGAAAGGGGCGTCAAAGATGATTTTAATATGGGCAATACCTGCAAAACTGTTAAAATTTTCAAAAGAACGGCAAAAGATTACGATAAACTTTTTCAGAAGCTTGGCTTCAAAAAAACCCTTGAAGAATATCCCAAAACAAGCACTGAATTCTTAAAGCGATATGGGCAGAAAGATTCTTTGAAAATATCAAAATACATGGTTCTTGCTTACAAAAAAATCAAATAAAATGAAAACAATCAGCATTTTAGGCTCCACAGGCAGCATAGGCACGCAAACATTGGAGATAGCAATGCAGCATCCCAAAGAATTCAAAATAATCGGATTGACGGCAAACAGCAACATAGAGCTTCTTAAAAAGCAGATAAAAGAATTCAGGCCTTTAGCTGTTGCTGTTATGGATAGGGAGAAGGCAGACATTCTGATAGACAGAACAAGAATCGAAGTCTATTCAGGAATTGACGGAATAATAAAGATTGCAAAGCTGGATGAGGCAGACACTGTTGTTAATTCCCTTGTTGGCTCAATAGGGATACAGCCGACTTACGAAGCAATAAAAGCGGGGAAAGATATTGCACTAGCAAACAAGGAAACGCTGGTTGCGGCAGGGGAAATAATAATGAATGAAGTTAAGAAAAATAATGTCAGCCTCATGCCCATCGACTCCGAGCACAGCGCAATATTCCAGTGCCTTAATGGCGAAGACATAAATTATGTCAAGAAAGTAACAATAACATGCTCAGGCGGTCCTTTTAAAAACTTCACAAAAGAGCAGTTTGCAAGTGTCACAAAAAAAGATGCCTTAAATCATCCGACATGGAATATGGGGGCAAAAATAACGATTGATTCTGCAACATTGATGAACAAGGGGTTTGAGGTTATAGAAGCGCACTGGCTTTACGGAATTGAGTATGACAAAATTAAAGTGGTTATACACCCTCAAAGCATAATCCATTCTCTTGTTGAATTCAAAGACAATTCTGTAATGGCGCAGCTTGGAATTCCCGATATGAAACTCCCAATACAGTATGCATTAAGCTGGCCAAAAAGATTTGCAAACAATTCCAAGCCGTTAAATCTGGCAGAAGCAAAAGTTCTGGAATTCAAAGAGCCCGATTTTGACACTTTTCCATGCTTAGAATATGCTTATGAAGCTGGCGGAATTGGAGGAACTTTGCCTGCTGTGATGAATGCTGCAAATGAAATTGCTGTATGGGCTTTTTTGAACGACAAGATAAGATTTTTGGATATTCCTAAAATTATTAAAAATGAGATGGACAGCTATAAGCCAATCAAGAAGCCCTCATTAAAAGAAATTTTAGAAATAGACGGCAAAATAAAAAAGGAATTGAAAGAGGCGATCTTAAGGCAGTCAGAAGCTGATGCTGTCTAAAATATTATGGGCATTTCTTTGGTTAAAGGAGCTGATTTGGCTTTTTTCCAGCCTTATGCCTAATGAACTTCTCAGCAAATCAGCCTCATCATTGCTCACTCTCGCCAGCTTGTCTGCTTCAATTAATCCATATGGATAGCCAAGAAAAACTGGATCTTTGGAATTATTGGCCAATATGCTAAAAATTGTGTTTAACTCAGGTTTTTGCTCCTTGAAAATCTCGAACCTGAAAATACGGCTCGAGTTTTTATGCAGTTTTGCAAAAAACAATTCCGCCTGATGATTTCTGCTTTTTATTTCTGCAACAGGATGGTAATACCATGCGCCAAAATCAGAGACTCTACCAAGAAAGGATGCAAAGCTTTCGCCTGTGTCAGAGAAAATGGAATTTTCTTTGCTAAATGCGCATATAATGATTTTTTTGTTTAGTCCTTCTTTATACAATTCTTCCATACAGCCTGCTTCTTCATTTAAGTCGCATTCAAGCAGCCCATCCATAATAACCATATCATTTTCTTCCAGATTTTTCACTGCTTCTTTTGCCATTCTTAATTCAGCAAGCCTCCTTATGGCATCTGTTATTCTTGCAATATCCACCCTGTGATTTCCCGCCATTAAACTCCTGTCAAGAGAATTAAAAGAAAAAATATTTTTTCCAAAAATATTTTTTCCCAACGAAAATATTTCAGCATTATAGAAAATCTCATCATTTTTGCTCATTGCCCTTGTTATCAAATAGAACTCATTTCTCTTTATTGAAATTTTTTTATTGTTTGAGAAAATTATTGAGCAAGCCCTGATTAAGCTTAGGGTCAAATCAGAGGCATTGAAAATAATGCAGCTCCCGCCATCTACAAATGCAGCCTTGTTTTTCAAATTATTATTTATTCCTGCATTGATATCATGAAAATTATTGCTGTTAAATTCCAGCGATTTGCAGGCAGAAGAATGGAATTTTGGGGAAACTGGCTTTTCTTCCCTTTTGGCATATTCAATTATCTTATCAACTACTTCCCTGCGCATAAGGAGGAGCAATATTCTTGGTTTTATTAAATTATCTTCCATACCATATAATTTCAATAATCTTTTTATAGCCATCAGAATTGTTGGCTTATTATGGAAGCTCAGTCGATGGCAAAGCAGATGCTTGGAAAAGAGGAGATGGTAAGCCTGATAAAAGAGCTGAAAAAGCAGAGAAATGCTGTAATACTTGTCCATAACTACCAAGCTGAGGAAATGTTTGAGATAGCCGATTATACAGGAGATTCGCTGGAACTGTCAAGAAAGGCTGCGCAGACGAATGCAGAAGTAATACTGTTCTGCGGCGTGAAGTTCATGGCAGAAACGGCTAAAATACTCAATCCTGAAAAGACAGTCTTGTTGCCTTCGTTAAATGCGGGCTGCTCCCTAGCAGACATGGCGTCCATTGAAAAGTTGGGAGAAATGAAGAAAAAATATCCCGATGCTGCTGTTGTAAGCTATGTCAATACAAATGCGGATATCAAGGCAATGTCAGACATCTGCTGCACTTCTGCCAATGCCGTCAAGATTGTCAATTCGCTTCCTGACAAAAGAATTATCTTTCTGCCTGACAAGAACTTGGGGAGATTTGTGCAGGAGCATACTAACAAGGAAATAATTTTGTGGGATGGCTACTGCTTTGTGCATGATAGGCTTGATGCAAAAATGCTTCAACAGCTTAAAGAGGAAAATCCAGATTCAGAAATAATATCTCATCCTGAGGCAAGGTCAGAACTTCTGCATGCTTCTGATCATATTTGCGGCACTGGCGGAATGGCGGACTACGCAAGGAAAAGCAGCGCAAAAAATTTTATTGTTGTTACAGAATGCGGAATGACGGATAGATTGAAGATTGATGTTCCCAACAAGAATTTCAAGGCATTCTGCAATCTGTGCCATTACATGAAGTCAAACAGTTTATACCTTGCTGCAATGTCGCTTATCAGGAATCAGCACATAATTGAAGTGCCAGAAGAGAATAGAATAAGGGCAAAGGCGGCGCTTGACAGGATGCTTGCAGTGCAGTGATTTTTATGGATAAAGATTCTCTTATCTTACAGGCGTATGACAGGAAAAAAGAGCTTTCTTTAAATAACAAGGAATATAGAAAAGATGTATTGCGTATATTCAATCTTTTGCTAGAAAACGATTTAAAAAACAATGATTTAACTGCAAGAGCCTTAATTCCCAAAAACAAAAAAATAAGGGCTGCGATAATAGCAAAAGAGAAAGGCATTCTTTCAGGCGTTGAAGAAATTTCATTTTTTTTAAGAAAAAATAGCCTCAAAGTCAAATTATTTAAAAAAGACGGAAATTTTATTTATTCCGAACAAAAGATAATGGAATTGCATGGAAATGCAAGGAAAATTTTTGCACTCGAAAGAACCTGCCTAAATGCGCTCCAGAGAATGTCAGGCATTTCTACAAAAACAAAATTTCTGGCAGGGAAATTAAAAAGCAATGTTAATATTGCAGGCACAAGAAAGACAATACTTGGGCCGCTTGAGCATAAGGCGATAACTGTCGGAGGAGGCTTGAGCCACAGGCTGGGATTGTATGACTCTATCCTAATCAAAGACAATCATCTCGGGTTTTTGGACAAGGATTTGTCAAAAGACTTGTTTTTTGCCTTATTAAGCGCTGCAATAAAGAGGGGAAAAAGCAGGTTCATTGAAATAGAAGCTGCTTATCCTTCGAGGGCAAGATTGGCTGCTGGGTATATTGATACAATCAGGAAAAAAACGCGGGCAAAAATCCCTTTTATAATAATGCTTGACAACTTTTCTCCTGGAGTTATATGGAAAACGCTGAAAAGAATTAAGAAAGAATGCCTCAAAAATATTTTAATCGAGGCATCCGGCGGAATTAATGAGAAAAACATTAAAAAATACTGCATTAAAGGAGTTGATGTTGTTTCAATGGGATGCCTGACAAATTCTGCAAAGTCGCTTGATATGTCAATGAAAATAATAAAAAAATAATATGATGAAGGTTGGCATTATAGGGTGCGGATTTATTGGAAAGGAAATAGCGAAATTCTTGGATAACAATAACTTGCATGAATTAACAGCATTAAATGATATCAATAAAACTAATGCAATGAATTTGCTCAAAATTCTAAAAAATAATTCGCCTAAACTAATGGGCTTAAGTGATTTAATCAAGAAATGCGATTTGATAATAGAATCTGCAAGCAGGGATGTTGTTGCAGAAATACTAAGGGACAGAAATTTGGACAATAAAAACAAAATTCTGCTGATAATGAGCACAGGCGGATTGATCGGAAATACGGATTTATTGATGAAAATTAAAAATTGCAGAGTATTTCTTCCCTCGGGGGCAATTGCAGGATTGGATGCAATAAAGGCAGTTTCAGGCAGAATAAACTCATTAACATTAACTACTGCAAAGCCTATAGCTGCAATTGAAAATTCCCCATTTATTTTGAAAAATAAAATAAATCTGAAGGGCATTAAATCCAAAACAACAATTTTTGAAGGCAGCCTTAATGACGCAATTAAAGGGTTTCCGCAGAACATTAATGTTGCAGCAACATTATTTCTGGCCTCAAAATTTGGCGATATAAAAATAAATATAGTTGCAGATCCAAACGCGAAACTAAACAGCCATCAGATTGAGGCAACAGGAGATTTTGGAAAAATCACTGCAATCACGGAGAATATGCCGAGCGAAAATCCAAAAACAAGCTACCTTGCCGTGCTCAGCGCTATAGACATCATTAGGGATTTAAATAGCAATATCAATATAGGGAATTAAAAAGATTTTTATAAGATTCACCAAATTCTTGGAAATTATGTATGAATTGATAATATGCGAAAAGCCGCAGGCATCCAAAAAGATAGCAGAAGCCCTAGCCAACGGAAAGCCCATTAAGGAGAGCATTGGCGAAGTGCCTTACTACAGAATCACAAGGGGCAGGAAAGATATTGTCGTAGTGCCTGCCGTCGGCCATCTTTATACTTTGGAAGAAATCAATAAAAAAGGATGGACTTACCCCGTCTTTGACATTGAATGGGCGCCTGCTTCCGTCAGAAAGGAGTCAAAATTCACAAAAAAATACCTTGATGCAATAAAAAAACTGGCGAAAAACGCTGACTCTTTTGTAGTTGCATGTGATTATGACCAGGAGGGCAGCTTGATAGGGAAGAACATTGTTGTAATTGGCTGCAAGAAAAAAGACGCTTGCAGGATGAAATTCTCTACATTAACAAAAGACGACCTGATTGAAGCATATGAAAACAAGAGCAGCCGTCTTGACTGGGGGCAGATTTTGGCGGGGGAGACAAGGCATTTTCTTGATTTCTACAATGGCATAAATTATTCTAGGGCACTAACATCTGCAATAAAAACAACAGGGAGCTTCAGGATAATGTCCACTGGCAGAGTGCAGGGCCCTGCCTTGAAAATAATTGTTGACAGGGAAAAGGAAATACGGGCATTCAAGCCTGTTCCGTTCTGGCAGATTGAACTTAAAGGAGAAATAAGGAATCAAGAAATAACGGCGTTGCATGTTGAAGGCAAATTCTGGGAGAAGGAAAAGGCTGAAAAGGTGATGAAAAATGTAAAAGGCCGTGAGAATGGAACAATTGCCAAGGTCGAAAAAAACCAGTTTAAACAGTTTCCTCCAAATCCTTTTGATCTAACTTCATTGCAGATAGAGGCTTACAAGTGCTTTGGAATATCGCCAAAGCAGACATTAGAAATTGCGCAGGAGATATACACTGCAGGATTTATCTCTTATCCGAGAACTTCCTCCCAACAATTGCCTCCTGCGATAAACTACAAAAAAATAATGAATGATTTGGCAAAGCAGGAAAATTATTCGGAGCTAATAAGCCAGCTTCTCAAGTTTCCTTCTTTAAAGCCGAATGACGGCAAGAAGACAGATCCTGCGCATCCAGCATTGTATCCAACGGGAATTGTTCCAACAGGAATCAATGAAAAAGAAAGGAAAATCTATGATTTGATCGTCAAGAGATTCATGGCAACATTTGCAAAGCCTGCATTGAGGGAGACTGTAACAGCGCAAATTGACGTCAACAAAGAGCTGTTTGAGGCCAAAGGAACAAGAACAATAGAGAAGGGATGGCACGTTTTCTATGAGCCTTATGTCAAGCTTGAGGAAGAAGAATTGCCAAAAATGGAGAAAAATGACTTTGTGAAAGTCAAAAAAATAACAATGCTTGACAAGGAAACACAGCCTCCAAAGAGATACACAGAGGCTTCTATCATAAAAGAGCTTGAGAAGAGGAATCTGGGGACAAAGGCAACGAGATCCGAGATTGTAGACACACTTTTCCAGAGGGGCTATGTTGACGGAAAGCAGATTGAAGCTACTGAGCTTGGAATTAAAACAGTTGAAACTCTTGAGAAATATGTTCCAAAGATTGTTGATGATGAGCTTACAAGGCACTTTGAGGAAGAGACCGACAAAATCATGGAAGGCAAGCAGAAGGAAGAAATTGTTCTCGAGGAGGCAAAGCAAGCCATCACAAAAATATCTGGCGATTTGAAAAAGCATGAAAAAGAAATTGGAAAAGAGCTTGCAGCAGCCAACAAGGAAACAAGGGACGAGATGACTAATCTAGGGCAGTGTCCTATATGCAGGGAAGGCATGATATCACTGAGAAAAGGAAAATATGGGGCATTTGCCGCCTGCAATAAGTATCCTGGCTGTAAAACTACTTTTTCACTTCCAGGCAACGCGTTGATAAAGCCTGCCAAAAAACTTTGCGGGGTCTGCAATTATCCTATGGTTTTAGCCATAAAGAAAGGCAAGCAGCCTATGGAATTGTGCATAAACAAAGAATGCAAGTCCAAATATTTAGAGGGAGAAGCGGGGAGAGAGGCAAAGGATATTGCGAAAGGAGTTATAGAGAAAAAATGCCCGAAATGCGAAGATGGGATTCTAGTTTTAAGAACATCAATATACGGCAAATTTCTTGGCTGCAAGAATTATCCAAAGTGCAGGCATATTGAGAAATTGACTGAGGAGTTGCCTCTGAAGGAGGATTTTAAGAAATAATAACATCTTGATTTATTGTTCACACAATCAACTTAGCAGTTTTCTTGCTTATGTAAATACCACACAAACACTGCTTATGAAACTGCTTTGCCCGCTGGCATTAGGACGGGCGGGTGATGTCTTGAAAGATTGATATATCTTACTTCCCTTCTTTAATAAACTGCTCTGTTGTTTTTACATTTACTAACTTTTGTGAAGAGAAGTCCTTATCATCCGACCAGACAAAATCAGCATTTATATACGGCATAATCAACTACTTCAATAAAAATTAAGAGCGCTTCAAGATTTCTGTTAAATAATAGTTATAGTAGGAACATAAAATTTGTGATTTTGGGAAGTTACTATCACTAATTTTCCTCTAGAACCAAGCAGGCATGCTAGGATTATGTTTGCATCAACTATTATCCTCATTTGCCTCTATTAATTCTTTTGCCTAATTTAACAGCAAAATCATTAATCTCTTCTTCGCTTAATTTAGTGCTTTTTGTTAAATGGTGTAATACCTGCAAAGCCTTTAATTTTTCCTTTACTGATTCTTTCATAACAGCACTCCATCTAATCTCATGATGTTCTTTCATATTCTCCCACAAAGGATCTTCAATTGTTACAGTCATATTATGTGGCATATTTATCACCTTTCAAGTAAAGTACGTGAGAACAAGTATTTAAATTTTACTTATTTTAATAGACTTTTGCATTTTCATTTAAAAGCAATAATGTAGCCATTTTCCTTCTTTCTTATAATATTATATAAAAAGTTATTATAGAGAACTTTGAAAAAATACGCCTGATTTGAAAATCAGGCGTATTTTTTCAATTATGCTGGCGCCATTATAGACGAGAATCGTCTTTAAAGGCGCTGACTAATATTGAAAAATTCGCTTGAAAA
>Ga0209211_10004435_pt1 | contig 21811 bp, 21 predicted proteins | sample RifGroA2_FD_183992 | JGI IMG/M metagenome (GOLD analysis project Ga0209211, IMG submission 183992) | Groundwater microbial communities from Rifle, Colorado, USA - Groundwater A2 (SPAdes) (version 2) | ecosystem: Environmental > Aquatic > Deep subsurface > Groundwater | place: Rifle, Colorado...
TCATACGCACAGTGGTAACCTTTCTGCGGCATGAGACAAGTATACCTGAAAACCGAGGGTTTTCAGACTTTCCTACAAGGATCCTGCGGCAGAGACCGCAGGGAAAAGATTTTTATACAAATGATACGAAAACTTCTGTGGTTTTGTTTGTAGGTTAGTATGAAGTTCGTAATGTTCGTATCTTTTAGTATTGTTAGTATTTTGGTATTTACTGCATCAGCAATTTTACCGCCGCTTCCATCTGCGGGTCTTTTTTCTTGGTTACGTCTTCCTGTGTCATTTTCACTTCTACGTCGGGTATGATGCCCTTTTGAGATAAAGATTTACCGTTTGGCGTGAGCCATCTTGCCACTGTTACCTTCAATGATGTTTCCGGTGTTATATTGATAAGTTCCTGTACTACGCCTTTACCGAATGTCGGCGTACCAACCAATTTAGCTATTCCGTATTCTTGCAGGGCGCCGGCAAGGATTTCCGAAGCGGAAGCGGAGCCCCCGTCCACAAGAATCACCAACTTCAAGTTTTTGTTAAAAACGGCGTCTCGGTGCGTGCGGTACACAACAGGCGGAGAATTTTTACCAAAGTCCTCGCTTACTACCACTTTCCCCGCCGGCAAAAACCAGCTTGCCATGTCCACGGCCGCCGCGAGGTATCCTCCGGGGTTTCCTCGCAAATCAATGATAAGTTTGTCGGTTCCGGCTTCAATGAATTTCCTAATGGCGTCACGGAACAGGTTGGGAGATTTCTCCGTAAAACTATAAAGTCGTATCGTGAATATGCCGCTTTGCTGAAGACCTTCCGGAGTGGCGTCTTTTTGGCTTAGAATCATGTGCTTGAAGTCGGTATCGATGGTGGGTATGTCAATCGTGCCGCGTATGACCTTCACCTCAATCGGTTCCTTATTGTTTTCACGAAGAAGGGAAAATACCACTTCAGTTCCCTTTTTGCCGCGAATATGTCTAATCGCCTCCTCGACTTTCATGCCAAATGTTTGCCTGTCGTCAATTTTTAGAATTTTGTCGCCTGACAGAATTCCCGCCTTGGCCGCGGGGGTGTCTTTGAGCGGGGCGATAACGGTTATTACGTCGTTTTTGATGCCGATTTCCATGCCCACACCCTCAAAGCTTCCACTGATTTCACTCGCGAAAAGCTTGTTGTTTTCCGGCGGGAAGAAAACAGTATAAGGATCGTTTAGCGACGCGGCTAAACCCTCAATGGCGCCCCAAACCCTGTCTTCGTTGCTTGTTGTGGTGGCAGATGAAACATATTTTTCATTTAAAACATTCCATACTTTCCAAAACGGCGCGAAGTTTATGGTCGGCGGTTTTTCAAGCTCTTTGTTGTCCAAAACAGTAATTTTTTCAATTTCAGGTCCGGCCTGCAGACCAAAGGAAAATCCCATTCCAAAAGAAATCCCTATGACTATAAGGGCAATTAGAATCAGCAATAACTGTTTCGCGGCCGAGCTTTTCATTTAAGTTCAGCCATTATCTCAAAATCAGCCTGTCGGGTCAATTTTATCTAGACTGATCTATGCCTCGCTTCGTCTTTAGGTTATAATTTCCACATGCTTTCTAAACGCGTCCAAAGAAATCTTAAATGGATTGACCTTGAGTGTCCCACGAGCGCGGAGCTCCGGCAAGTGATGACCGAGTATAACATTCATCCGCTGGTGGCGCAGGAGCTTGTCGGTCCTTCCATTCGGCCCAAAGTCGAAGTATATTCGGATTTCATCTATCTCATTCTGCATTTTCCCGTCATTCGCCGGAAGAAAGGAAGACGCGTGGTTGAACAGCAGGAAATTGATTTTGTAATCGGTAAGAATTTTATTATCACTAGCCGTTATGACGAAGTCGACTCCCTGTATCAGTTTTCCAAACGGTTTGAAGTTAATTCTATTCTTGACCGAGGTGAAATGGGCGACCACGCCGGTTTCGTTTTCTTTTACATGATACGGATGCTTTATGATTCATTGTCGCACGAGCTTGATTTCATAAACGACTCCATACGTTCCATTGAGGAGCACATTTTCCAAGGTCGCGAGCGGGCCATGGTTGTCACTATTTCCGAAGTGAGTCGCGAGCTTCTTGACGTGAGGCGGGCGACCAACCTTCACAAAGAAATTTTGGAGTCTTTTGACGTAGCCGCCTGCAGGTTTTTCGGCGCCGATTTCGCGTATCAGACTCGAGCAATCATTGGTGAGTATTACAAAATTTACAATCACCTCGAAAGTGACCGAGATTCGCTCAATGAATTGCGAGAAACCAACAATTCCCTTCTGAACACCAAGCAGAATGAAATTATGAAGACGTTTACCATTCTGGCTTTCGTAACGTTTCCTCTGGCGCTCGCGATCGACATTGTGACCATTCCTTCCGAGTCCAATCCCCTCACGGGACATCCGCAGGCTTTTTGGATTATTATTTTCGGTACGGTGATTTCCTGCATTGCCATGTTTAGCTTCTTTAAATACAAGAAGTGGCTCTAAAAAATTAAAGTGTAAAAGTCAAAATGCAAAACCACAAGGCAAAATCTAAAAGTTTAAATTCTTCCGGTTTTTAATTTTCAACTGTCATTTTTATTTTTGACCTTTAAATTTTGATTTATGTCTGTACTCAGATTCTATAATACTCTCACCGGCAAAAAAGAACCTTTCAGTCCGATTGACCCGAACAAAAAAGAAGTTCGGATGTACAACTGCGGTCCGACGGTCTACAACTACGCCCACATTGGCAATCTCCGCGCCTATGTGTTTGCTGATGTTTTGCGCCGGACGCTTGAATACAATGGTTACAAAGTGAAGCAGGTGATGAATATCACTGATGTGGGGCATCTGACTTCAGACGGTGATGATGGTGACGACAAAATGGTCAAGGCGCTCAAGCGGGACAACCTGCCCATGACGCTTGATGCCATGCGTCAAGTTGCGGATAAATACAGCACCGCTTTTGTGGAAGATTTGGAGGCACTAAATTGTGAACTTCCGCATGAAATGCCTAGAGCGAGTGACCACATTTCCGAAGACATTGAACTTATAAAAAAATTGGAAGAAAAAGGGGTTGCTTACAAGACAAGTGACGGAATGTATTTTGATACGAGTAAGTTTCCCGATTATGGAAAACTCGGTAATATCAACCTCAAGGGTCAGCTTGCGGGCGCGCGGGTGGCGGTCAATTCCGAAAAGAAAAACCCCGCCGACTTTACTCTCTGGAAAAAGTCCCATCGACAAGGCTCAGGGCAGGCCGATAACGATATCGGTTGGGAATCCCTGTGGGGCAAAGGCTTCCCCGGCTGGCATATTGAATGTTCCGCGATGTCTCGAAAATATCTTGGACAACCGTTTGATATTCACACCGGCGGCATTGACCACATTCCCGTCCATCACAACAACGAAATCGCCCAGTCCGAAGCGGCATATGACGTGCCGCTTGCGAATGTGTGGATGCATAATGAATTTCTTAATATGTCGGACGGCAAGATGGCAAAATCGGGAGAGAATTTTATTACGCTCCAAACACTCAAGGATAAGGGCATTCACCCCCTCACGTATAGGTTTTTCCTACTTGCGGCAAATTATCGAACACCGGTTACTTTTTCACAGGAACTGATTCGTAAGGTCCAAGCCGAAAATCTGTATCCTCTCTACATTACAGTAGGTGAGCTACCCCGGGGTGGAGTCGTCAATGAAAAATATCGTTCACGTTTTTTAGATGCACTGGGAGACGATCTTAATACTGCCGAGGCGTTATCGTTGGTATATGCGATTTTGGGAGACGCAGAGCATCTACCGTCAGCAGACAAACGAGCAACCATAATGGATTTTGACAGAGTATTTGGACTGGATATTGATAATCAGTCGAAGAAGCTCAAGGAGGAAATGAACTCGGTTCCAGATGACATCAAAAAACTCGCCTCAACACGCGAAGACGCACGTAGAGCCAAAGACTTCAAAAAATCCGATGAACTCCGTGCCAAAATTGAAAAAGAAGGCTTTGAGGTTATGGATACTGACTCTGGCACTATCATTCGAAAATATCTTTCTTAATTCCCCAAGGGATTTCTACCCCCACCCCCCAGCATCTGGATATCAAATATCCAAGCCGACCCACAAGCGGATTTCTTGTTTCTTGAATCCCAACAAGTAATTACGACCGTAATTACTTGTTGGGATTGAAAAACACCGGAAGTGTTCTACAGATTCTTTTCAGTAAGTAATTTTTCTGCCGATTTCAAATCCTCCGGCGTGGTGATTTTTATCCAACGGGTGGCTTCCACGATTTCCACAGGAAAATCGCGAGCCATCAGTGCCACGGTTTGGGGTAGCCCCCACTCCCCAACTCTGTCGGTGAGTTTTACCGGCTCATAATTGAAAAACTCCGGTTTTAAAACAAAAACATTAGTACCAACTAGCGTTCCTATCGGAAACATTTTTCCTTCCTCCACGCTTTCAAGTTCACCTTTGACGTTTATGGTTACTTTCCCTCCGGCTTCTTGTCTGTCGTTTCGTTTAACAAGCATCGCTTGTTCATGTTGGAGACATTTCTCAATATCTGTTTTGGAATAAATATCGTCAGCCATCATTACCAGAAATCTGTCTTTCAAAAGGGGTTTTGCTTCCCACACCGCTTTCGCGGTACCCTCAAGTTTATTTTGTACGATATATCGTACTTTTTTACCGGCAAAAGAATCGCCGAGATATTTTTTTATTTGTTCACCTAAATAACCAATGACCAAAATAACCTCATCAATTTCGTCCGGCAAAGCGGCAAAGGTGTAGTCTAGAAGCGGCTTACCGTCCACTTTCAAAAGTGGTTTTGGCACCGTTTCTGTGAGGGGCCGCATTCTTCTCCCTTCCCCAGCCGCGAGAATTACTGCTTGCATCCCGTAGTGAAATTTCAAGTCGTCCTTGCTGACACGCAAGTTAAACCCAAATCATCTGTAAAATTAATAATGTTTTTATTCCTAATATTTCAATATGTTACCCCGCAACCTGAAATTCTACTACGGGATTGCATAATAAGGTCATTTTAGCACAAAATCCTTGACTTAGAAGTCGGTTGGGGGTTTTCCACTTCCTACCCCCACGTTACTCCCTTTTGGGGTTTGCTTTAGGTCTAGTTTCCCATGCTAGAATGCTAGGACTATGGCGCAGAAAACTGAAAATTTTCAAAAACCGAAACTTCGCGTCCCGCCGCAAAACACCGAGGCTGAATCGGCTTTGCTCGGTTCGATTATGCTTCGTCCGGAGGCCATCAACGAAATCATTGATTTTGTTAACGCCGATTCTTTTTATTCGGAACGACATCGGATTATTTTCAAAACCATGATGGAGCTCTTCTCCAAGAGTACGCCCATCGACCTTTTGTCGATTTCTTCGCGTCTTGGCGAGAAAAATATGCTTGAGCAAGTCGGTGGGGCGTCATTTTTGGCGGAGATTGTGCAGGGTGTTCCGTCTTCCACCAACGCCAAACATTATTCCGAGATTGTGCAGAAGAAGTACATGATGCGCAATCTCATAAACGCCGCCGAATATATTTCCGAACTGGGATTTGACGAATCGGCCGACCTTGAGGAGATGCTTGATAAGGCCGAGAAAAGCATTTTTGAAGTGACCAATTATTCAGGTGTTCATAAATTCATTGAACTGAAGGATACGCTTGGTGAGGCGTGGGAGCGTTTGGATAAGCTTCATAATTCCAAAGACGTTTTGCGCGGCGTCCCCACCGGCTTCAAGGATTTGGACAGTAAACTTTCCGGTCTTCAGAAGTCCGACTTGATAATTCTTGCCGCCCGTCCATCAATGGGTAAAACTTCGCTCGCTCTCGACATCGCCCGCCAAGCCGCCGTGAATCACAAAGTTCCCGTAGGCATTTTTTCGCTCGAAATGAGTTCACAGCAGTTGGTTGACAGAATGCTTTCATCCGCGTCTTCCGTCGACTCGTGGAAGCTTCGTACCGGTAAAGGCCTGTCTTTGGAGAACGATTTTTCGCGTATCCGCACGGCTATGGATACCTTGTCTCAAGCCCCGATTTATATTGATGACCAGCCGGGTAATAACATTTTGAAGATGCGTTCCGTCGCGCGGCGGCTCAAGAGCGAAAAGGGCCTCGGGTTGCTTATAGTGGACTACTTGCAGCTCATGGTGCCTACCAATGCCCGCCACAACGACAATCTCGTCCAGCAGGTGACGGAAATTTCGCGTTCACTTAAACACCTTGCCCGTGAGCTAGATGTCCCTGTTCTCGCTCTTTCCCAGCTTTCCCGTGCCGTTGAAGCTCGTGGCGGTAAGCCCCGCCTCTCCGACTTGCGTGATTCAGGTTCAATCGAACAGGATGCCGACGTGGTGATGTTTATTCACCGCGAAGATAAGTACAACGAAAACTCCGACCGACCGAACATCGCCGAGATTATGATTGAAAAACACCGCAACGGTCCGACCGGCAAAGTCGAGCTCTATTTCAGGGAGGAAAAAGCCTCCTTTGAAAGTATGGCCAAGGGGGACTTTTCCGACTTCGAGAAATCTGCTGACTTCTAATACGAAAATACGAATGGATACGGATATACGAACATATACGAAAACTTACATAAGTGTCCAGTGGGGATTTTCGTATCATTTCGTTGTTTCGTCAAATTCGTATTTTCGTATATAAATTTTATGGATGCAATTAATAAACTCGCCGAGCTATTCAAGGATTTCCCCGGAATCGGGCCGCGACAGGCTAAGCGTTTTGTCTATTATCTTCTTTCCCGCAATAACGGCTATTTGGATAATTTGTCCAAACTCGTAGCGGAGCTTAAGCGGGATATAAAAAACTGCCCCTCTTGTTTTCGTTTTTTCCCCAACGATGCTGCCAAGTCCCCTCTTTGTTTGATTTGTCGCGATAACAATCGCGATGTTTCTTCGCTTATGATTGTTGCGCGGGACGTTGATTTTGAGGCAATCGAGAAAAGCCATTCTTATAACGGTTTCTATTTTATTTTGGGCGGGACGGTGCCGATTCTCGAAAAAGAGCCGGAGAAAAAAATCCGTGTCAAAGAATTGGTCGCGCGTGTTAAAGCGAGTGCGTCCGATGGCCTCAAGGAAATTATTATTGCCACAAGTGTTAACCCTGAAGGTGAAAACACCTATGATTTTATCGTCACGCTTCTTTCACCGTTCGTCAAGCAATTCAATATCAAACTCTCCGGCCTCGGCCGCGGCCTTTCCACCGGCACCGAGCTTGAGTATTCGGACTCCGATACTATCAAGAACGCTCTCAAGAACCGCTCCTAATGTCGGACATCGGAAGTCCGACATTACCATACATGCATTATTCACTATAGCTTAGAATGCATGTATAGGTGAAATATACAAAACGTACACAGCAGGTCTTGACACAGCATACTTATTATGCTAGTTTTAGTGCTAGTAGATAGGAACACCCTATCACCTATAAACCCCATGGTTTATGGCGTTTTTCGTCAAAAAATCAACCTATGAAAAAATTCCTCTATTTTCTTGGAGTTCTGATCATGTTAGACCTCGTACTCCTCGGAATCAACTCCTACCAGTCGAGCCAAAAGCCCGTGCAGGCGGTGTTGAAGTCGGCTGTATTGGAGCCCGTTAGCTCCGGACAGGAAACGCAGAAAACTTACCGGGTGAGCATCACTGCCACTCCGGAAGTTCAGTCGGAAATCAAACCTCAGTAAACTCGGAAATTCAGTTGGAAAGGAAAAAACAAAATGAAAAAAATCAGGTTCACTCTGTTGTCGGTTCTATCATTACTGTTCTCATTCATTCTCGGTTTCGATGTCTTCGCCCAGTCGGCAGACGGCTTGCCTGCGACATTGCCCATTACTTCGCGGGAGGTGCTGATGGCGAACGCCAAACGGCTTGTCACGAGAGTGACGGCGCAGGCACATTCACGAGGATTCGTGTACGGCGCGCCAGGGACGGTCACCTACGTGGAAAAGAACTATATACCGTCGGTGCCGAACCAGCCGGACTTCGCAGAGTTGTCCGCGTTAGTTTCAATGACGGGCTTTCAGTTTGAGACGCGAAATCCACAGGACAACATCGACGTCTCGTTTCGCTTTTTGGACAAGGGCGGACGGGAACTGTTTTCCGGTAGCCACACATTCAAATTGGTTAAAGATGCCGGCGGAAACTATTTTCCTCCTTCGTCCGAAATCAAGGTCAAGGTCTGGCCTGCTGGTGACTTGCCGATTGAAGTTCCGGCGGCCGACTGGATTGAGCTCGCTCTTCTGAACGAGCAGGGAGAAACAACCGAAACACGGTCGCTTGACCGCGACCAGAGGACTGGAAACTATCTGTTTCCGACATGGCTGGCGGGACAGCAAAAGGTTCTACTGACGGCGTACGATAACAGAGATGACGGCACAACCGTAAAAGCGGTTTACTCCGCAGTTACCGGCACTCGACAGCCGACACTCGAACGTTCCGTGGGGGCATCCGTTGCCTTCGAGAACGTGTTGGTGTTTGCGCCCGACACAAGGCTTGTCATCATCAGTCCAGTCATAAATTTAGAGGTCGCACAGATTATCCGTAATGGCGCTTCCCCATTGGTACAGGTTTCATTTACCAAGCAAGGGACTCTTAGCTTTTATGCTGAAGTTCCGGGTGAAATTGCGAAGGGTTTCTGGATTCGGCGATCCGACACTCTTCCGTGGGTCTACTTCAAAATCACGGGAGGTAATCCGACTGATGTTACCACAGGTCCTGGTGTTTTTGACATCGTTATTGACTGGACGGTTGGGAAACAACAACAATCGTTCGGCGGCGGAGGAAAGGGCGGTGGAGGTATCAGTGTGCCAACCGTTAATGTTGGCGAAAAAGGTTGATTTGAAGTAAGCATCGAACCGCGTGAGGATTCTTCGGAATCCCACGCGGTATTTTTTATACAAAAATTGTCCGATATCTGAAGTCGGACAATTTATAATATTTACTTTAGTGAGTCGATTGTCACCTTAAAATGCGGCTGGCGGTGACCCTTTTTCTTGAAGTAGCGGCTCTTTTGTTTGTATTTTATAACATCAATCGTTTTGTCGCGGCCGATTTCGGAGATGGTGGCGTTTACCTTCGCTTCGGGGATATAGGGCGTGCCGATAGTGGTGTCCTTGCCGTTATCCACGAGAAGCACTTTGTCAAAGACGAGCGTGTCCCCCACCTTGAAAGAACCGGTGATTTTCTCAATTTTAAGCACATCTCCCACGGAGACTTTGTATTGCTTGCCGCCTGTTTGTATGACTGCAAATTTCATAGTCCCGTTATTCTACACAAAAGACTTGAAAAGGCAAGTTAATTTAGCTTTTTTACAGGTAACTTTAAGGCCACTTCTATAGACTTTATTTCTTCAATAGGATTTAGGTCAACACCAATCTCTTTGAGCGAATTTAATTTTGGTACTACATTCCTATCCCAAGAAATGGCAGCCGCATTAAACTTTGTACCAGCTTTTTCTATTCCATCACCAATATCTATAACATGACCTATGAATGTCTGCAGTCTTTTACCCAAATCAACCACCTCGGTTGTAACTTTATGTGCATTTTCAGAAATTTTATTTTGTTCCCACGAAAGAGCTATAAGTATCAAAAGTGGCGTGATTGTAGTTGGGCTTGCCATTATAACCTTTTTCTTTTGTGCCTCTAAAAATAATTCTGGTTTAGTTTGAAGAGCAACACGAAAAGCTGATTCACTGGGAATAAACATAATTACATACGGAATGGCGCTGTCTAGATATTTTTGATACTCCTTTGACGAAAGATTTTGAACAGTGTCTTTAATGTGCGCAACGAACTTACTTATGTGTTCTTTCCTTTTTGATTCATCCTTTTCTTCTAGGGCGCTTAAATATTCTGTTAAGTTAGCTTTTGAATCGATAGCCAAACGAGTTCCACCGGGCATGTTTACAATCACATCGGGACGGAGTTGCCCCCCCTCCGTATGAAGGGTTTCCTGTGTAAAATAGTGAACCCCTTCTTGCATGCCACTTTCATCAAGCACATTTTTTAACAGGGATTCTCCCCATCTACCGCGTATAGCGTTGCCGGAAGCCAAAGCAGTTTTTAGGTTATTAACCGAGTCACCAATTTTATTTTCAACTTCTAATACACGCTTAACGCTTTCCCCTAAGGTTGTAATTTGTTTAGCCCGCTCTGCTTCAAGGTTGACGACTTTTGATTCGATGTTTTTTATCAGGGTGTCAACGCCTTGCGCAATTTTTTCAAAGCCTTTTTCTTTTTCTACGAGTGTCGTTCTTACAACCTCTTTTGTGTTGTCTAGGTCTTTTTTGGCGGCTGTCACAAAATCAGAAGCACTTTGTCGTAAAATATCAGAAGCTATTGATTTGAATTTGTCATCAAATTGCCCGATATATTTCTTCTGGTCTTCTGAGTTTTTAATAGTTAATTCGATTTCTTTATCTTTAATTTTCAAACAAATAAAATAACCAACGAAAACACCAACAGCCATAGCTAACAGTAAATACAAAATTGTCATCTGGACATGATATCAAAATAATCAAAATTGCTCAATATTTTTTGTGTGCTATAATTTTTAAATTATGTCACTACAAAATGATATTAGAGGACAAATCAAAGAGGCCATGCTTGCCAAAGACGCTCTGCGACTCGCCGTCGTGCGCGGACTTGTGGCGGCATTTACCAATGAGTTGGTGGCGAAACAGCGCAAGCCTACGGAAGAGCTTTCCGACGAAGATGTGCTTTCGGTTATTCGGCGGGCGGTCAAACAACGCAAGGATTCCATAGAGCAGTTCACGGCGGGGGGTCGTCAAGATCTGGTAGATTCCGAAGCCGCCGAATTGTCCGTACTCGAAAAATATTTGCCGCAAATGATGAGTCGCGATGAAATCAAAAAAGTGGCTGAGGCCAAGAAGGCGGAGCTCGGCATTACCGATAAAACCAAGTTAGGGCAGTTTGTGGGCGCGCTCATGAAGGAACTCAAGGGTAAGGCTGACGGCGCGGATGTCAAAGCGGTGGCGGAGTCGATGTTTTGAATCGTTTTTTGGGAGAGGGTAAGAAACTGGGGCATGTCATTTGCCACAGTTTCTTTTTTGCGGTATAGTTTTTTTAGCTTGCTTATGAATGCTAACCAAAGAGAACTGTTAGACGAAAGGGTGGCCAGTCGTCGAAAAATTCAGTTTGGCCACATGAGACGAGTTGCTTCCGGTGAAGTTGATTTAGAAGAGCCTTTTGGCACTACTCCTCCGGCACTTCGGCCCGAATGGACTAAACGGAAAAGCTCCAGACGGTCATTGGCAACGCAGGTCTCGCTCCCCCTTAACCTCTAACAGTTGGGGGTATTTTTTTGGCAGCATTTGCTATTTTTCGCTACTTGTTATATAATTTTCGGCGGTATCTGTACATTATATTGTCGTGCGGGTACTTGTCAGACAGAAACAAAAAAATCAAAAAGTTGCGTTATGTCGTTGAGAAATCAATTCGTACGGGCTCGTCAGGAAAAGCAATTCATCAAAGCACTTTCAGACAACGGAAATGGTCATGCTCTGACTGCCATTTCCCCCGATGACAGCCCTCCGAACCCAAGACCAAGAACGATGAAGAAACCTCAACCTTTCACTCGCCGCGGTTCGCCATTTGTTTTCGCGTGCCCTTAGAGCGTGTCACGTCATTTTGTTTTCAGTCCCTCCCCAATCGGAGGGATTTTATTTTTCTAGTAAAACAAGGGCGAAAACAAGGGGCGCCCTTGTTTTCTTGTTTTAACTTGTTTTAAACCGGTAGAGTTTTTTTGACCACACCGGTCCCGCGTAGGCTACGCCTACGCGGGGTGTTCTTTTAATTTCGCTTTGTTTGATTACCTCTCCCCTGTCTTCAAACCACAACCCTGTTTTTCGTGTTGCGGGTTTTTTATTGAATGATTTATCAATACTCAAAAATTTGGTGAGCCGCGCCGGCCCAGTCACTTTGTCTGTTCCTCGAATAAGTATTGCTGCCGGATAATCTTTCGGCCCCGTGACGATATTTAGCATCCAATGTATGCCGTAGGTGAAGTAAACGTAAAATTGCCCCGCTTTGCCGAACATCGGGGCGTTGCGTGTTGTCTTACCACGGGAAGCGTGGGACGCTTTATCCTCGGGTCCGTCATACGCCTCCGTTTCGGTAATCTTGAGACGCGTTGTTTTCTTTCCTATTTGCCGACACAAAAAACAGCCCAAAAGTTCATCGGACACTGCCAGTGTCGGTCGATTGAAAAAGTTCTGCGGCAAGACTTTGTTCATACGTTCATATTGTATCAAAGTCGCCTCATGGGAGACTTGGTGATGAGGCAACTAAACCACCCTCGCCTGAAGGCGAGGGGTTTAAGAGGGATTGCGCTAAAGCGCTGTATTAGTCGAGGTCGAGAGTCGTGAAGTTATCACCGAGCTTCTCGAGGTCTTCGTCTTGGTTTTTTATATAGTCCATGACCATTTCGTCGGTAATGGCACCGGAGGTGGTGGCAAAGTAGCCTCGTGACCAGAAGTGCTGGCCCCAGAAACGTTTGTTGAGAGTCGGGAATTCCTGAAGAATCTTTCTTGATGTTTTTCCCTTGATATACTGGGCGATTTTTGCTACGGAAATCTGCGGGGGCATGGAGATAAAGAGGTGGATGTGGTCTTTGGACACGTGTCCGCGGATGATCTGTATGCTGTGGGTACCGCAGATTTCTCGTATCAAATCTCGCGTTCGGACACCGATTCTTCCTTCCAATACGGGCTTCTTGTACTTGGTGGTCCATACCAAGTGATATTTGAGGTCAAAGACGGTGTGGGCACCCTTGCGATAGAGCTTCATGTGGCAAGTATAGCATCTTGAAAGGACCGCCTGTAAGGCGGGGGCTTTGCTCCCAAAGATAGATAGTAAATTAAAACAAGCTTCGCTTATTTTAATTCTACTTTTCCTCCGGCTTCCTCTATCCTCTTCTTGAGGTCATCCGCCTCAGCTTTCTTCATTCCTTCCTTGAGCATCTTCGGAGCGCCGTCAACAAGGTCTTTGGCCTCTTTCAAACCGAGAGCCAAAACTTCCTTGACGATTTTGATAACGGCAATTTTCTGCGCTCCACCGTCCTTTAGTTCTACGTTAAAGGTGGTCTTCTCTTCCCCTGCGGCGGCACCCGCGGCTGCGGGAGCGGCTACCGCGACAGCGGCGGCCGAAACACCAAACTTCTTCTCCAGCAATTTCACCAACTCATTGAGGTCGAGAACCGACATGGTCTCAACGGCCTCCACAATTGACTTGAACTTTGCGGGAACTTCTACTTTTGTATTGTCTTCCATGTTTTATAGATACAAAAATACGAACGGGCACGGATATACGAACATATACGAAAACTTTTGTGATATCACTACGGTGTTCGTATTATTTCGTATTTTCGTTAATTCGTATGTTCGTATAATTAATTAGTAATTTTAGTCTTCGCGATTGCGTCAAGCACCATAACAAAACCCTGTATCGGCGAATTGATAAGATTGACGAACTGCGCGCGAAGCGTCTGCATCGACGGAATCAAAGCCAAAGCCTTCATCTCGTCCATAGTCATAAACTTCCCCTCAAACACCCCGCCCTGAAGTGACACTTTATTGTCGAACTTTTTCTGAAACGTAAACGTTTCTCTGGCAGGCGCGAGCAAGTCTTCGCTGTACGCGATACCAAGCTCCCCCGCGAGTTCCGGCATGGTGCCGGCAATACCCGCTTCGGTCAAAGCCTTCTTGGTGAGACTTTTCTTGGCGACAAAGTACGATACACCGGAAGCCTTGAGTCCGCGGCGAAACTCCGTAACATTGGCAACGGTCAAACCGTGAAAATTGACGAGCGCAATGGACTTCGCCCCCACCACTGTTTTCAATTTCCCCAAAATTTCCTTTTTCTTTTCTTTTGTAATAGGCATATTGCTAATACGAAAATACGAATGGGTACAAAGACACGAAAGGTTACGAAAATTTTCGTATTATTTCGTATTTTCGTTAATTCGTATGTTCGTATATTTATAGGTTCCGACCTTTAATAAAAAGGCTTAGGGAGTGACGGAAAAACCATCAAAACCTCGGCAGAACCTCTTCCCTAAAGGGGATGTCTGCTATCTTTGGCCTTATTCCGAATAGTATACAGAGCGTTCCTTATTTGTCAAAGCTTCAAAGCCAAACGTTTTTTAAATTTTATAGAGATAAACACCACTCTTTCTCGCCACAGGTTTCAATGTTGGAAATGGAAAAACATAAGATACAATCCTCGTCCCGGTTTTCCCCTCTTTTTTAAGCTTATCTTCAAGAGCGCGCATTATGTAACTAATGCCAAAAACAGTCACGACCGTAAACTGTGAAAAGTCGCGGTCCCAAAAATTGGCTCAATGAATAAACGCTCGTTCGGAAAGACCCGCCCTGCGTATTTTGTGACGTGACCACCAGACAAGAAGGGGGTTATGTTCGTACCCGTGGGCCTCCGCCCCGGCAAGCGCCAAAGCTACCACGACTCTCCCGTCACCCGAACCGAGGTCTATCGCCTTGTCACTCGATTTAATCTCAAGCATTTCAATCAGTGTTAAGACCGCTCCCGTGTCGGTAGGCACAAAAACCGCCCCTCGCTTAAGTGACACAAGCACGATTATTCCTAAGATCAAAGCTGTGATTGGAAACAACATGATTAATACAAAACTGTACACCCAATTAGCAAAAAAGAAGGTCCAAGATCCTTCTTTTTTTGCCAACCATTAAATCAACCCACCTTAATCCACAAGCTATTATAACGAGGATTCTGTCTCAAACCGACCCGCTATGGCGTTGTGTTGGCGTGTGAGCTTACTCGCATTTCAGGCGCGGAAAGGTTCTTGGTGGCGGCAATTTCTACCTGATAGAAACCAACAACCACCAAGAAAGACAATCCGAACGAGATTATACCCAAAAAACCGAAAAGGAAGTGAAAGAGGTCTCGGTCAAATGACATACGGGGGTTTAATGGAAGAACTTTCGAAAGACTATTTCTTCAGAGCTTTCAGTTGCTCTTGAAGCGCTTGTAACAATTTCAAGCTGTCGTTCAACTGCTTTGCGATATCAGCCGTAGCGGCACTGGAAGCGGAAGATGGCTTGGTGGGAACCGCCGGTGATGAAACAGGTATGGTTTTGCCGGCAATTTCATTCAACTTGGCTCTCGTCTTTGGTCCAAGAGTTCCGTATCCAACCTCTCCGGGCTTAGCGATTTTATACTTAACTTGAAACTTCTGAATGGCCCCTTTAGTCGCGGGACCAAAGTAGTTAGTTTCCTTACCGGGAGAACCTACACCACTCGCTGCGACGCGAGTAGCCGGGTCAGCGTTAAGGATCTGTTGCAAAGCTTTTGCGTCGGCACTGGTAACCCCGACAGAGAGAGCTTTTTTAAAGACGTACGCTGGAATTGCTGCTGTTGCCGGAGTGGCGGACGAAACACCTGGGACTGCCGGCGTTGCGGGAACTGCAGGTGTTGCGGGTTTTGCCGTAGTAGTGACAGGTGTCACAAAGTTATATCCCCCACCACCGCCCCCACCACCGCCCGGCGAACCACCACCACCGGTGTTAGCTGAAGTGGAGTTAGTGGCGCTTCCTGTACAAGTGGAAGCGCTAGGCGTTATCGTAACAGTAACGTCTGACGAAGATACGGAAGAAAGAGTCAGGGTTGACACTCCTCCGACACACTGGTTTCCAGTAACATTGGCGGTTGGAGCGTCATTAGCAAGCACTTGGCCGCTTGCTGAAGAAACAGCTATCAATGAACCGGGCTGCAACACAACTGAAAAGTTTGACGCACCAACGGTAACCGAGCCGATTGAGGCGCTTGTACCTGAAACAGTCAAACTATACCCGCCAACGGATAGTATCGCAGAAGTCGTGAGGACAACATCGTTTGTCGCGGCGAAACTCGCAAGAGGCAGTGCAATCGATATTGCTATAACTAATAAATATTTTTTCATGTGTAAGCCTTTAAGCTATTAAGCTGATAATAAAGGCTTTACTTATTTACAAGAACCGGCTTCCGCCACTAGGATAAATCCGACTTTACCGCTAGGAGTTGTAGTGGCCGCGTCACCAGCACCTCCGATATATATCCGATACATTGTACCGTTGCTACCCTCCAGTTGAATACAACCTCCGGTTAAAGCTGTACTTGAGAACGCTGCTATCGTGGTAGTAGCCGTACTGTCCGCGCTTATTTCCAAGGACGGAGTTGTTGTTGTGCCTACACCAAATTTACCTTGCGTGGAAATCGAGCCCGCTGAAGTGGTCGTAGCATTACCGCCAACCGTAAGAGTGCCGCTCGCGTATAGAGATGATGACGTAGCGTTAGCCAGCGAGGTCACACCTCCTACAGTAAGAGTGCTCTGAGTTGATATGGCTCCGGCTGAAGTTGTGGTCGCGTTACCGTTCACCGTCAACGCCAGACCAACGTAAAGATTATTAGTTGACGTCGCGTTTCCGGTAAGAGTAATGGAATCCCCTACCGCGTCACCTAAGGTTGTGGCGCCATATGTGGTAACCGCGCCGGTAACCTGTAGCGTACTGGAACCGAATAGTGCCCCGGCGGAATTTATATATAGGAGCTTTGCGCTACTTGAATTGAGAGCCCTAAAAATGTCGCCTGTTTGAGTGGTGTATGCGACAAGCGAAAGCGGAATGGCTGTTGTTGAAGTTGCTTCAACCGTCAGGATTGATTGACCCGAACCTTGCTGGGTTGTAGTACCAAGCGTAACATGTTGGGTCGTTAAGTCCGCGAGCTGAAGACGCACACCGCTTAGGCTAATGCCGCTGGTGGTTGTGCCGGTAGTAAACCAGCTAGTTCCGTCAAACAGCTTGAGTACTTTGCTCGTGGAATTGTAGTAAACAGTTCCCTGTGTTACACCAGTCGGGTCTGATGCTTGGGCCGAAAACAGAATAGTGCCGGCAAGCGTGTTAGCGGTTGCATTACCGACAGTCAGGCCGCCCATTGTGGAGATATTTCCTGCCGCCGTGGTCGTAGCGTTACCGCCTACATAAAGTATTGTGCCAACGGTGAGAGCGTTCGTAGTAGAAGCATTACCTGTGACAATAATAGCATCTCCAGCCGCATCACCGAGCGTTACAGCGCCAGCCGTAGTTACCGCGCCGGTAAGCGTACTTGTGCTGTCAACCTGCAAAGTGCCGTTAGTAACTATATTCGTACTAATCGTTGTCGAAGCGACCGCGACAGAGGCCACAAACACTACCGACAAAACTATTGAAGCGACACTTGATAAAAAATTTCTGTTAGTAAAAAATGCTTTCATGATAAACTAAGTTATAATAAAACTTGAGAGAGTGATTGACAAAATCACCACTTCACAGAAATTATACGGCTAAATCAAATACCCCACAAATTTTTTATGTGGATAACTCTTTAAATAGAAAAATGTTACAGCCGGCTGAGGTTGAAAGACCTCCAAAGAGCCCCCGATAACTATGCCGTCCAATATGGTATATGCGTTACAGAATTTATATAGAACCTTCAGCTTCTTTAGACAAAGAATCTAGCACCGCGCCTTTTCCCAAATTATTGGCTTCAGTAATAGCTTTATCATAATAAACCCTTGCTTGAGCGTTATCACCAGCCAGCCGGTAATAACGGGCAATATAAACCATTAAATCTATACTTTTAGGGTTATTGGCAAGACCTTGTTGCAAAATCGGCAAGCTTTTAGCTTGTTTTTCCGTGTATAGGTCTTTGTAGAGGTCATAAAGGTTTATATAGGCTTGCAGGTAATCGGGCTTTAATTCTATTACTTTTAACCAATTCTTCTCCGCCAAAGGGTAGTTTTTGATATAAAACTGGTACAAATCGGCCAAGTTATTGTAAGGGGCGTAGTCAGAAGGCCAAGAAATAACAACATAATCGAGAAGTTGCACTGCCCCCGCATAGTCCCCAAGCATCTTCCTGTAAACGGCCAAGTTAAGCCACCCCAACTCATTGTTAGGCTCGTTTTTCAGTTCAAGTACGATTTTAGATATGTTTTGGGAAATAGCCTTAAAAGCCGCTTCATCCAAACGGCTATAGTTTGTCACCGGAAGGCTTAAATCGGGTATTTTTGCCGAAGCAGAGGGGTTTTTTGGTTCTTCGTTCGGAAGAACATTAATCTTATAATCCCCCGATATGCCGTCCCCCAAGAGAATTGGGGCTGTTTCAACCTCTTCTACAGGCGGCTGCAAGTTATTAACAGTTGATTTACGTAAATCTTTGAAAATATAGGTCGAAACCACGCCCAAAATAATAAGTACAAAAAGAATTGCTAAAAGATTTTTCTGACTTGTCATGAGGCCAATTGTACAAAAAAACCCTAATTAGAGCAAGAAAAAACGAGGCCGAACCAAAGTTTCGGCCTCGTTTTTTAGGTAAACCCCCACACCAATCCGCCGCCATGGCGGATTGGTGTGGGGGTAAAGCAAAACCCCTCCCTCGCAATGCGAGAGAGGGGTTTGCCAGCTTATCCTATGCGATTTTTAGACCGCACAAGACCACAAGAAGCTTAGTTTGTTCGGCTTTGAATGATACCGTTTGAAGGCAAACCCGGTAGAGCATAGCCGTTAGACCAGTCAACATCGTTTACCGACGGACTAGTGGTAGTACTGTTCGGTGACCAAATAAAGCTGTTTAGAGCAATGTTTGCGCCAGCGTCAGCAATAACCACGGTCGGCATGAAGTACGTGTTAGAGACTTGCGGATATCCGGTATCACCCTTAAGAGTGGTGACCACAGATGAACCTGTTGTTACTCCCGTCACAGTACCACGAACTTCAAAGTACATCGTACTACCGACCCCGATCTGAATAGTCGTAGTAGCGCCAGCGGTCGTTTGTGGATAGATGGCGATAGTCGGACTGGAAGGATATACGGCTGTACTGACACTTGTCGTCAACAACTGACCTCCGGTATTCACGCCTGCCACAGGCCCGGTGAGATTTCCAGATGCATCTAAGGTGTTGAAGGCAAACATGTTAACAGTGTTGACCGATGTTATCGTAGAGGTCGCAATAGTAACCAAGAACTTGGCGATATTGACCGGACCCTTACTGTCAGCTGTAACACTGAAGCGAATGAGGCGGCCGTCGGCTACTCCACTTTGTGGGAGAGCGCCAGTCCCAGTAACCGAAGCGAACTTCGGATAAGACTTGAAGATGCGGATACCTGTTGAGGTTACCGCCGTGCTACCCGTTGAATTGACCTGGACACCTGAACCAACGCCTGAACCGTAAGTACCGGTTGAGTCGTTGTTGTCAATGTCAATGTTTAGCAAGTGACCGGAACCTTTGCCCGCCGCGGCATCGTTAGTGATTCCAGCCAAGTCAACCTTGACGGTCAAAACCTTTTGGGTGCCTCGAGCAATAACTGTCGGCACGGTCAAAGTAGTAGTTGCGAGCGTAGCTCCACCGGTAAAGGTGACAGCCGGAGCAACTTCAGTGTTTCCATCAAAGATGTGAACTAGAACAATGTCCGTGTCGGATGACGAAGCGGTGTTGGTAAGCTTGAGAACAAGTCGGCGAAGGTCAATATCGTCGTTGGTTGCCGTAAACTTGTAACCTGCTACTACCACACCCGTCGTACCGGCTGAAGCGATGGTGTAAGACGTGTTGGTTGTATCACCTGCAGCAGCCAAAGTGGCTGAACCGACAGTCATGTTGGCACCCGTGGCGCTACCGGTTGCGGTAACGCTACCTGTTGATGTGGTACCGGTAACTGAGAGTGTAGTACCAACATCAGTTGAACTCATGACCCAAGCGAAGATGCCTCCGGAAGTCGCGGCACCAGAAACGTTACACTTGACAGAAATCGTCTTGACAGTTCCTTTTGGAATCGTAAGAGATGAGTCAAGGGTAAAGGTGTAGGCGGCCGAACTTGCTGTAGTGGTGGGGTTGACGACATTAGAACCAGTTGTAAGGTTAGTCGCGCCATCAAAGAGACGACATGAGCTAATGTCCGTACCCGCGCCTACCGTGTAGGTCAAGTGTGCAGGAATCGTCGAGATGCGAACATCTTCACCTGACTGTGTGGCGTCAAACTGGAAGTTGGTGAAGACAAAGTCTTGCGCGCCAGCAACTATTGTTCGTGCGGCCGGAACACTTGAGGCTCCAACAGCCAATGACGCTCTTCGAATCGTCATAGTGTTCATTGAGAACACAGCGTTCGTAAGCGTCAAAGTGTTGCCCGTGGTCTGACCCTTAACGGTTGACCAGTCCGATGAAGGAGTGGTTGAAGCGTTAATGGTTGAACCGTCCGTGTACGACGTCGGAAGTTTACCAACAATGGTGAACGTTCCAACTCCGATAGGATAAGTAATTGTGTCGGTGAAAGTAACTTTCTGGTCAGTACCGGTAACCAAGGCGGCATCAGCGGGACCCGCTACCACAGCTCCATTCTTGTCCAAGAGCGAAACACTGGTGAGTGTTCCCAAGCCCGCGGCTGAAGAAGTGAAGTGGATAACAGTCGTCTGAACCGAAATCGGCTCACCTTTGACATTGGTGTCATAGGCACCGAGGATTTGGTTCGGAACGTTGACCGCGATGTTCTTGGCCGGAGCAATTGTCGATGACTTACCGATAGTTGTTACCGTACCGGCGTTAATCGTTACGATTGAACCTCCGTAGAACGGGGTTGAAGTCGTGAACTTTGAACGCGAGGTAGCACTCAAAGTGCCGGTTGTATTCGCTGCACCGGTAATACCGAAGTTGTAGGTATTGCCTGATACATAGAGGTCCGAAGCGTTGTACAGGTCAAACTCTATAGTTCGGTTGGCTGAAGCGGCACCGATGATATCACCCTGAACATGCAAGTCCTTTGAGAAACCTTTCTGAATGATGATTCCATTCGGGAAAAGCGTCGTGTAGTACTTGCCGTCCGCGGAGATAATCGTCGGGTAGGTAGTGCCGTCAAGAATCGTGACGATATTCGCTAGGTCTGTTGCCCCAGCTGAACCTGTCTGATTCCAGCGCACTGACCACAACGTAACGTCTTCGGCTGAACCGGCGGTAACCTTGATACCGGAGAACTTAACAGCGGTGTCGCCGATGTTCTTGGTCAAGTTTGAAGCTGGGTCATACTGAGAAACGTACAGAGTGGCCGTACCGAGAGTCAACGTTTCGTTGACTGTCTGACCGGCACCAGTGATTGGGAGTGAGCCGCTTACGGTTGCTGAAGTGTTAACTCCGACAACTGTGAGTGACGCAACCTGACCACCGTAACCTCCGGCTGAAGTTTCCATGTTACCCGCAACTGTCAGTGTTCGCGAAGTTCCGCGTGACACTACAAACGGGTCGCCGAGAGTTGTCTGGTGATTTGAGTTGAAAGTCTTTGATGTGCCGATTTGCAAACCGTTCTCATCCAATAGGACGATGCTTGCAAAAGCGGCATCAGTGGCTAGACCGGTTCTTTGAACCGTCAAGGAGTTCACCGTGACATCACCGTCGCTTCCGGCCGTCAGAGTAATTTTGGTGAAAGGTACTCGTGAAGCCTTGTAAGGAGCGATTGTAACCGCCGGTTGAACCGGACTTGATACAGTCAAACCTGTGCCTGAAGGCGCGGTTGTCGTGGTGGTGGTGGTTGAACCGGAACAAGCCTGACCCGTTGTCGGGCTAAAGCCTGTAGTTCCCGTACAACCCGGAACACTTGAAGTGGTCGTGGTTGTAGTCGTGGTCGTGGTCGAGGTTGAAGATGAAGTCGATGACATCGAATTCAAAACTCCTCGAGTCAACGGACCAACATAACCGGTTCCAGAAACTCCATTCTTTTTCTGGAATTTGATGACCGCCGCTTTTGTGGCGGG
>Ga0209211_10004436_pt1 | contig 21803 bp, 19 predicted proteins | sample RifGroA2_FD_183992 | JGI IMG/M metagenome (GOLD analysis project Ga0209211, IMG submission 183992) | Groundwater microbial communities from Rifle, Colorado, USA - Groundwater A2 (SPAdes) (version 2) | ecosystem: Environmental > Aquatic > Deep subsurface > Groundwater | place: Rifle, Colorado...
AAGCATAAAAGAACATAAACGTACCACATACTATGGCGGATTTATCTCGCCGACGCTTCGCTTTGGCGAAGCAAGGCGGAGGGTAAGGGAGTCGAACCCTTTGGACCCTTGCGGGTCATGGTTTAGCAAACCATCCTCGTTACCGTCTGAGTCACCCTCCAGTTTGGCCTCAATATTATAACGGATTACTTAATCTCGAACAACTAAAGAGGTTTGGACCGTGGACCAGTCGACGGACCAAGAAATTAGGGTTTGAGGAAGCGGGAGGCAAGGATAACCAAAATTATCCCCGAGGAATTCAGGAAAAAAGAGAGGAGTAGAAAAGTTCTGTTTTTCATTTTCGCAATTCCCATAAGACTTACTCCAAGCTCATCCGGCAGGGGCGAGGCAATAATAATTGCGCCAAACACCGGGAATAACCACCTGAAATGTTTTGTGTGAAGAAGTTTTTTAAGGTGATGGTTATGGTCCAGTTGTTCGTAAATAGGTTTCACTTCATCAATTAATCTGTCTTTCACAAATTTGAACAATAAAAAATCTGCTGAAACTGCTCCTGTGCCTCCAATAACACCAAGCAGAATCGGGTTTAATTTTTCGGCCAATACAAGAAGACTGATAATACCTGTTGCAACGCCAAAGGTTGAAACAAAAAGCATACCGGCAAAAAAGGATCCAACATATCCTAAGGCTCCCAAATTCAACAGAAATTGATGGAAGAGCTCAAGTTTTCCTAAAAAGAAAGCAAAAATAAAAGAGATAAGTAAAAAAGTTAAATTTTTATACTTCCAGGAGCGCCAGTATTGCACACCCTAAGTATAGCAGATTGACTCGCGGCTCTTGCCCCCCCCAATTGTTAGGAGAATTCACCTGTATCATTAGACTAGTCCAATGATATGGATTAACTAAGTGGGTTTTATAAAATATTTTACTACTGTTCACTAGAGAACTGTAGTTAAAATCTTAGGTTTTTATCTCTTTAACTTTTTTGGCCACAACAATATAATTCGACTCCCCGAAAATCGGAATAGTTAAATTATCTACGAATGTAACCACATCGGAAAGAAAAAATTTAATGAATCTAACAAATTTCCCCGCAACAGGGTTGATGAATAAAAAATTCCTCAAAACACCCTCTGATTTTTTTACTTCTAAAATTCTAAAACCACTTTTATTGATCAGTCTCGACAATTCTTCGATAGAATATCTTCTTAGATGTCCTACTTCTTTATCAAATTTTTTAGTAAGATTTAATCTATGTAGGGGAGCTTTAATTGAAGGGGTAGATAAAAACATGATTCCTCCAGGATATAATGTGTTATTAATTTGATCCAAAGCAAGTTGATCATCTTCCAAATGTTCTAAAACTTCTGAAAAAATTACAAAATCGAATTTTTCTTTCGGAATCTTATTTGGAAAATCTGCTTGTTGAAATTTTACCTTTTTCAATCCCAGAAACGCAGCGCTTTCTTTAGCAGTATCAACAGCTTTTTTTGATATGTCTATTCCCAGAACATTGTGATCTTTGCTGGCATAATATAAAGAAAGTGTTCCCGCGCCACATCCAATATCTAAAATTTTTTCATGACCATCTAGTAGTTTATTAATTTCTTTCAACAAGATCCTATAAGTAAAATTGTTATTATTAATAATTTTAGTTTGAATAGAAGTTGTTTTATGAAAAATGTCGTAGTTAATTTTTTTAAATTTTTTTATCACAGCCATTTATTTAAACGCAGATAAGATAGTTTCATATTTTTCTATTTTGTATTTTATCATATTGACATATAATTAAAATATAAGATATTCTAGTAATTAATCTCCATGAAAAATATTTTAAAACTTATTTTTTATTCTTTTATTAGTCTTGTTTATTTAACCTTTTCTACTAATACTACATATGCTATTTCTCTTGATTCAACATTTGGAGAGGATGGCAAGGTTATAACATCATTTGGTCATGAGGCAGTTCCTAGAAGCGTAATATTACAACCAGATGGAAAAGCTGTAGTGGTGGGTTATGCTTCAAATGGAAATGACCTAGACTGGGCGATAATCCGATATAATACAAACGGCTCGATTGACACTAGTTTTGAAGATGACGGAAAAATCTTGAGAGATTTCGGAATTAATGATTCAGCGGAAGTAGTAAGAGTACAATTGGATGGCAAAATTGTAGTTGGTGGATATAGTCAGCCTACGGGTAATTATTTATGGACAATTGCACGCTACAATTTTAATGGAGCTTTTGATAGTAGCTTTGGTTCCAATGGTATTGTAACAACATCATTCACTTCAAATCTCTCTGTTGTTAAAAGTATTGAGTTACAATTAGACGGTAAAATTATTGCGATAGGTTATCGCCAAAGTGGAGGACAAGACGATGTTGCTTTGGCCCGTTATAACCCGGATGGAAGTTTGGATACAACTTTTAGTACTGACGGTATTGTAACGACACCAATTGGCGGAAGCAATGATCGTGGTATGGTTGTTGTGCTTCAGGAGAATGGAAAGATTGTTGTGTTAGGAGATTTTGATGCCGGCGGACAGGATAAAATATTCCTAGTCCGTTATAATCCTGATGGAAGCCTGGACAACTCTTTTGGAAGCGGAGGGAAAGTTATCACGCAAATAGATGGATATGATAGAGGTAATGCTATAGCTATCCAACCAGACGGAAAAATTGTTGTGTCTGGTTTAACAAATATTACTACTTCATTAGACACTTATATTGCCCGCTACAATTCAAACGGAACGCTCGATGATGTATTCGGTAATAATGGCAAAGTAATTAAATCATTTGTCAGTGGCAATGACGGAGCTAGTTCTATGGTTTTACAGCAGGATGGGAAAATAGTTTTAGGAGGATTCGAGGATACCGGGGTATCCGGAACAGATTTTGCGTTAAGGCAATTTAATAATGATGGCACATTAGACTCTTCATTTGGCACCATCGGTTCTTATGTTACTCCAATTGGATCCGGAAACGATGTGATTACAAGTATCATATTGCAAAATGATAAAAAGATCTTAGCTGCGGGAAGTGTATCTAATGGTAGTTATAATGATTGGGGATTGGTGCGTTATCAGACAGATACATCCCTTGATGTTCATTACTTTAGTCAGAATGATTTGCCTTGGGGACCTACGGAATATGACCATGCCAATTTATTGGGATTTGAGGATCCAACGATGGACAGGTGGGGATGTCTTGTGACCTCGGCTGCCATGGTTTTAAATTATCATGACATGACAGAGTTTCCCGATGGATCGGCGATTGATCCAGGAAGTTTAAATGAATGGCTTAAAGAGAACAATGGTTATCAAACTGGCGTAGATGATTATGGTAAACCTTTTTCAAAATTTGTTTGGTCTTCAATTCCAAGATTAACAAAACAGCTTTTTCAAGCGGAGAAAGCTACATATAAGCTTGTTCATAACCGTCCCGGACAGGGACAGGATGGAAAAGCTATTCTTGAGAACGATCTTTCTAATGAAAAACTGCCCGGAATTTTGGGGGTTTCGAATATAGAGACAGACATGCATTTTGTGGTAGCAAAAGGGAAAACTTCCGACTCATATTCAATTAATGATCCCGAATGGAATTACCCTGATTTAAAATCTTTTGATAATAATGATTTCTTTCAATTCGATCGCTATCTTAAATCAAACACGAATTTCAGTTATATCGAAATGTCAATAAGCGAGGGAGTAGAAATAGCGGTAGTCGATCCTGATGGTAAAAAAACAGGCAAGCAAGTCATTGATGGGATTGTCCAAACATTTGATGAAATACCAAATGCAGTTTATGGTCACCAAAATGCTATAAGTAATCCCAATGTTTCAGGAGAGAAAGAGAGTTTTGGTTTTGGATTTAATGAGTTTCTTTTACCAGAGCCTACCGGAGGACAATATACAATAATTCTTTCATCTCTTGAAAATCAAACATATACACTTAATATTGCGGCTCTTGAAGCAGATGGAGATGACAAGAATTTTCAAATGACTGGTATTATTGGGCCCGGAGCAAATGATGAGTTTAATCTCGCCTATTTTCAAGATGACCCTCCGACACTAGATGAGGTTGTTACTTTTGATAGCCTTATAGATGATATACGTTCATTGAGGGCGACGGGAGATATAAGCAACCTTGGCGTATATATTAGTCTATTAACAAAAGCAAATGTCGCAAAAGGCCTGGCCGGGAATATTTGGACCAAGAGGGCTTCGATCAATCTCTTGAAATCAATGCAGAAGGAAATTACAAAGCAGAAAGGAAAAGGCGTGAGCGAGACCGCATTTAATATTCTCAACAACGATATTCAAGTATTAATCGAAAACCTAAACTAATTCTTTTTAAACCTTATTATTCTGCTATTGACACCGTGGACTAGTCCACGGTCACATCTTAAGATTCGGTAGAAAATACTTAATACTTTATACTGAATACCCCGCCTGCAGCGCATTGCGCAGCATGGCGGGCAGGCTTTATACTAAATATATGGTTGGAGATATTATTGTTACTAAGCGGTCGGGGGAGGAGGTTGTCTTTGATGACAGAAGGGTTATCCGCTCAATGGAGCGGGTAGGAGTTGCGCCCGAGCTTTTTGATAGAGTCCTTGCCCACATCAAAGAAAAAGTTCAGGCAGACAACACTATCACCACAGATGAAATCTTCTATCATATCCGGGAATTCTTAGTTCGAAAAGATAAAAAGTCTGCGTTGCGATTTAATCTCCGCCAAGCCATTTTTGAATTAGGACCAACCGGATTTCCTTTTGAACAATATTTGGCAAAAATATTTCGGGATCAGGGATATAAAACGCAGGTTGATATTCAAATGCAAGGGGAGTGCGTGAGTCATGAGATAGATATTCTTTTGCAAAAAGACGGGAGGAGAGAAATTGTTGAAGCAAAGTTTCACAATCAAAATTTCGGCAAAACTGATGTTCAGGTGATGCTTTATACTTTTGCCCGGTTTTTGGATGTTCGCAAAAAAAATAATATCGATGGGGTTTGGGTTGCAACAAACACAAAATTAACATCTGACGCGATAAATTATGCAAAATGCAAGGGAATAAAGGCTTTATCCTGGAATTTTCCGCAAAAACAGAATATTGCGGAATTTGTTGAAAAGCCAAAGATGTATCCCATAACAACCCTGACAGATTTAACACTTGCGGAGGAAAGAAGATTTATTGATAACGGAATCGTTTTGGCATCTGACCTTTTAAAAGTATCAGATGAGGAGTTTCGCACAAAATATCTAATAGATGAGAAAAGAATTCCGGTTATCCGCGAAAGCGCAGAACTCATCTGTGGCTAAAAGGAGTATGTTATAATAAGCTTCATGTTGGAACAAAGAGACAAACATCCCATATGGTTAGTTCAAAGAACTTTCAAAGATCTAAATTGGACCCCTCGAGGGAAGAGTTGTGATTCGGAAACTCATGGATTTATCCCAATAGAAATTTCAATTGGAGAGCTAACATCCTTAATTGCTGAAGGAGAATATTCATTGGATTTTTTCGGAGCATCTCCCAAAACAACCCTTCATGCTATAAGAGACCGTGATCGAAAACTGGTAATGCATGATGGGCATGTTTTGATGGTGGAAACTCTACCGAAAGCAGACCCAAATCTTCTGTGGATTTGCGACGATTCCTTTCGTAGATTTAATGACATTATAACTAGAAATACAAATAGATAGAAATAGTTAGACTACAAGGAGAATTACGCCCAGTATCATAACTAATGTTCCAAGGAGCCTCTCTTTAAATCTTTTTTCTTTTAAAAATATGCCTCCGAAGATAACTATAAAAAGAGCTGAAGTCCTAAAAACCGCAGTTGTATAGCCAACAAACGCAAGAGAGAATGCGGTATATGCCGCAAGTTGGGCGAGAGAGCTTCCGCTTGCGTATAAAAGAATTTTTGAAATGTTGTTTTTGACAAAACTAAATTCTTTTAAAGCTTTTGGAAGAACTATAAGGCTTGTAAAAATGGTTACAAAGATTAATCCCCAAAAGGAGGCATATAGGGGGACCCGGGGGGAGGTTTCAAAAATTGCCTGTTTTTGAAAAATCGGAGTTATTGACCACATGAGCGTTGCCAGTAAAAACAATAAAACTCCCTTATTTCTGAATAAATTTTTGAAAGGGGCAAGAACTCCTTGCTTTATATCGGCGGCATTAAGAAGATAAGCTCCGAATACGATCAAAAAGATTCCTAAAACTCCGATTGTATTTGGTATTTCTTTTAGAGTGTATATTGCAATTATTGCTGTAAAAATCGGACCAAAAGAAGCTAAGGGAGTAACCAAAGAAATCTCCGACTTGCTGATCGCAGCAAAAAAAGATACAAAAGCAATTGTATCAAGTGTTGCTGAGGCGAACATAAACAGATAGAAGTTTTGTGTTGTTTGCGGAATTCCTCCTGAGAATAAAACTAAAATAAGCATAAGAGGTATTCCGAAAATTTGGAGAATAAGCATCAAAGGCAGGTAGCTTATTTTTTTTGTGAGGTTTTTGATTAGTGTAGTCGCGAAAGCAGACCAGACAGAAAAGAATAAAGAATAGAAAAACCACATATTATTTTTTTTCGATAAATTTCTTAAGAGCCCGTTTTACTCCCTCAAATGCTATTTTATCAAAAGGCAGGTCTTTTGGGGTAAAAAACTTTATCTGGGTGACATCATCTGCCGGGTAAAGATTTTCTGTATTTATTTTTGCTTTAAATACGAAAGCAAGAACAGGGTAAGCGGTTCCCTGATATTCATATATATCCGATTCTGTCCCTAAATATTCAAGTTCAACTTTGGTTGTTCCCAGCTCTTCCTTAAGTTCTCTTATTGTTGATTCTTCAGCCGTTTCTCCCGGATTAATAAAGCCTCCCGGAATATCCCAGTATCCTTTTTTGGGATCTTTTGCCCGTCTGACAAGCATAATTTCGCCTTTTTCATTTTCAATTATTGCCCCGTTTGTTGGACTGGGGTCAACATAAGTGTTTTTTCCGCAATTTGTACAAATTAAGACCTTACCTTTTTTGCTCTCAAGTTTGCTTGCGCAACTAAAGCAGAATTTATATTGATCTTTTAGCTTTTTTATATCCATTTCTTTACCAATTTATGTCCTATTTTTTAATTCACTAGTGCTAGGCTAATTATACATTATGAATCCATTCTCTTACATCTTAAGTCTTATTCCCTTAGAAACTGCCTATGCGCATTGTGACATTCCCTGCGGAATTTACGATCCCACCCCGGCCCAGATAGCAGCGCACACAGTTATTAGAATGACAAATTTGATTGACGAATTAAAAGCAAGTGGTTCGGAGCCTTCTTTTGATGAACGAAAAAAAATAATCCATAGGATTTCAAGATTGACAAAGGTAAAAGAGGAACATGCTGAGCTTGTAAAAGAAGAGATCCGTATTATTTGGGGAGATTATTTTAAAGAAGAAAATTTGAAAGATTATCCTGATTTGCATAAACTTGTTTTTAAAATTATGAAGCTTTCTTCAAGAGTAAAGCAGGAAGTTGATCCGGAGGATGCCCTGGAGTTGCTATCTGCTGTTCAGGAATTTGCGGAAATCTTCTACAAATCTAAGGGACCTGAGATTGTCCGTGTTCCATCAGGATACCCAACCGGAGGAGAAATTGTTTCACATAAATAATTATTATGCTTCTAGGAATATTTAAAATTTCTGGCCACAGCATGATGCCCCGCTTAAAACCCAACAACACAGTAATTGTAAGTTCAGTTCCCTTTTTATTTTCAGAACCAAGAGTTGATGATATAGTTTTATTTAAAAATAGTGATAAAATAATGGTCAAGAGAATTTCGAAAATCTTAAATGGAAAATATTATGTCCGTGGAGATAATAAAGTTGACAGTAAAAACATAGAACCTATTTCAAAAAGAGAAATTTTAGGTAAAGTTGTTATTACATTGTAATCAAAAATGGAATTTATTTTAATAAACATCTTCCTTGGTGTAGTTATTTTTTTGTCGCTTATTGTTCTTTGGTTTGTGTGGCCGCCTGACAGTCCATGGAGTCCCTGGTGGCAAGTGGGAACTCGGCAAATACGCGAATCTTTAAAGCTCGCGAAAGTCACGAAAGATGATGTTGTTTATGATCTTGGTTCAGGGGACTCCCGAGTACCTATAATAGCCGCTCGCGAATTCGGGGCACGCGGAGTTGGCATAGAAATTGATTATATTCGACATTTAACCGCATGGTTAAAAGTTCGAATAGATAAGACTTCTGATAGAATGACTCTAAAAAGGGAGAATTTTTTCAACAGTAATATTTCAGACGCAACTGTTGTTTTTGTTTATTTGGTGCCCCGAGTTCTTGAGAAATTAAAACCAAAATTGTTCAAAGAACTAAAAAAAGGTACAAGAATTATAAGTTACAAATACAAATTTGAACCGGACCAAAATTTGGAACTTGTAGAGCAGGATGAAAAAAACGAAATATACCTTTATAAAATTCCTAATTTTTAGGTTTTATCCAAGCAATCTTTTCAGCAGCCTGAGCAGACCCCATCGGATTTTGTCAGCGGCTTTATAGAGCTCGTATAGCAAAGGTTTGACAACAAGATCATAACTCCCAACATACTCCACAAGTTCTGCACCATATCCTTCTTTAAATCTATGGAATCCGTACCACGGGTCATTTTTACTAGGTTCCGGGCCGAGCGCTCCCCACATATCAAATTTTTTAAGCCCCAATTTTTTCCCGAATTTTATTGCTTCCCACGCCATTAAATTTGAAGCCATGGTTTCGCGGTATTGTCTACTTGAAGCTCCATATGGATAGTAAAGTGTATCCTTGAAAACGAATAAAACCCAGGAAGTTAATATAATTGATTGTTGATTAGCGATTGTTGATTGTTTAGGTTTGTAAACAGCATTTAATAAATGATATGACAAAGAATTTGTATCGTCTTTTTTTGGAAGAGTTTCGAAGAGATTTTTGTGATAAGAGGGGGTGTGAGCGTAAAAAGCTTGACGATTTGTAGTTTCAGTCATGAGCTTCAAATAGGTTTTAAAAGAATCTTGTGAATTATCCTCAAGAACTTTTATCCCGTGTTTTTGAGCAACTTTTATGTTGTATCGAGTTTTGGAATGCATTTGTGCCAATAGTTCTTCTTCCTGTTTTGTTAAATCCAAAACAAAAGTGTATTTTGTGAATAAAGGATGTGCAGCATTAACAAGTTTCCAATTTCCGGCCTCTTCCCCGGCGTCAAATTCCGGCCTTTGCGGTAATTTCCACTTCTTATCTGCTTTTAGATTGGGTTCAAACTGGACAAAAATACAGTTTTCTAATCTCGCAATTCTTGAAATCTCATTTAAAATTTCCTCTGTTGGTTCGCTTCCCTTTGGAAGATATCCTATGTAAAGTTTTGTTTTGGGGATTTTATGCAGGGTAAGGGTAAAAGCTCGCATGATTTCCCCATGCTGAACCATTGCTCGCCTAATTACTTTTACTCCGGTTTTTTTGCGGAACTCACCCCACTCGAAAGATTGCAAAGGATGAGCCACAACAGCGTTATATTCATTTTTGTTATTTTCGGTTACATCTATAAATTCCATAAATTTAAACATGTAACAAGTAACATGTAACATGTGACCAAAATTGTCAGTTGTCAATTGTCAAATGTCAATTGTCAATTGTACTACCTATAGGTAGCTTGGTTCGTCTGCGTATCGCTCGATATAATTTTTTTTCAAAACTTCTTCCGGCAATTCATAAATAAATCTTGAAACTGAATTGCTTACAATCTGTCCAAAATAAAGCCTTCTTTTTGCAAATGTTAAATAAAGCTTTTCTTTTGCTCTGGTAATACCAACATAGCAAAGTCTTCGCTCTTCCTCAAGTTCTCCTGCGTCCAGCATGGATTGGCTATGAGGGAAAAGCCCCTCTTCCATGCCAACTATAAAAACAATTCGAAACTCAAGACCTTTTGCCGCATGCATTGTCATTAGGGTTATCGCATCGACTTTCTCTTTTGAAACACGATCCGGCATGCTTGCTTTAAGTGGCGTGGGGGAATTTTCCTGTTCGACTAAAGCAACATTTTCTAAAAATTGAGTTAAGTTAGGAAATTCTATCGCGACGGATCGAAGTTCTTTTATGTTCTCAATTCTCCCCTTGTCTTCCGGGTCTTTTTCATCGAAAAGCGCAAGATAGGAAGTTCTTGACAACACTTCATCCATAATTTCTATTGTATTTTTTTCTTCAATATAATTTTTTTGCTTAAATTCTTCAAGATATTGAAGAAAAAGATTAAATCTTTTTTTCCCTATTTTATTTAGCCTTTTAAAGGCCACTTTATTTTTAGGATTTGCAATAAAGGCAAGATAAGCAAGAACATCTTTTACCTCGCGCCGTTCATAAAATCTTGTTCCGCCCACTAAAATATATGGAATAGAATTATGCAGAAAAGTTTCTTCAATTGCTCTTGATTGAGCATTGGTTCTGTAAAGAACGGCAAAATCCGAAAAGTTTAACTTATTGTTTTTGTGCATTTCCTCAAAAATCTGTTGAATAATAAATTCCGCTTCATTGTGTTCGCTTTCGGCCGAGAAAATAACAATATCCTGCCCGCCTTTATTTTCTGTCCAAAGAGAAAGAATGGGGTGCAGGGTGTTATTTGAAATCACCGCGTAGGCCGCATCCAGTATTTTTTGAGTAGATCTATAGTTTTGCGATAAGGGAAAAACTTTTGCTTCCGGAAAGTCTTTTTTGAATTTCTCAAGGTTTCGGAAATCCGCACCGCGAAAACTATAGATGCTTTGAGAAAAGTCTCCGACAATGCATAAATTTCTTGTTTTTCCTCCCAAAAGCTTTGTCAGTTGATATTGGGCTTCATTTGTATCTTGATATTCATCGACAAGAACATATTTAAATTTATCTTGATATTTACTAAGAGTTTCAGGATTTTTTTTAAATAATTCAATTGTTTTTAAGAGAAGATCATCAAAATCCAAGGCGTTATGATCTTGAAGCGCGTCTTGATAGACAGGATAAACTTTGGCAACAATCTCCTGAAAATATCCGTGCGCAAAAGAGAGATACATCTTGTGATCAATCATTTGATTTTTTGCTTGAGAAATAGTTTGCAGAACTGCTTTTGGTTTAACTTCCTTTGGACTAAGATCAAGGGACACAAGCGCTTCCTTCATTGTTTCAACTTGATCTTGCACGTCAAAGATCTGAAAATTTATAGGAATTCCAATTTGTCTTCCTTCCCACCTCAAAATTTTTGCACAAATTGAATGAAAAGTTCCGGCAGTTGGTTGTCCGGAAATTTTGCGTTCGGCAAATGCTTTTAAAATTCTTTCAATCATCTCCCCCGCCGCTTTATTGGTAAAAGTTATCATGAGAAGGTTTGTCGGGCTGATTTTTTGTTCAAGAACTAAATATAAAACGCGGTATACAAGAACCCGCGTTTTTCCGCTGCCTGCTCCGGCCAGAATAATTACGGGCCCCTCTGTTTGGATAACCGCGGCTTTCTGTTCTGTATTTAATTTATTGAGAATGTAATCCATATGCTGATATAATGACATGTGGAAGGGCTTACGCCTTTCATTTTATCACATGAAAAACTTATTGATTGTTGCTAATTGGAAGGCCAACAAAACAGAAGAAGAAGCAATTGATTGGCTTCGAGAAGTTTCATCCCGATTAGATCGGGATCAAATTTCAAATAAAAAAATAATTATATGTCCACCATGCACTGCCATTTCCGCGGTCTCCGACTTCATCCGCTCGAATAATTTACCATTTGAGGTGGGAGCTCAGGATGTTTCAAGATTTGAGGAAGGAGCATATACCGGAGAAATCACCGTGACACAGATTGAGAAACTATGTAATTATGCGATTATCGGACATTCTGAAAGAAGAAAATATTTTAACGAGACAGATGATGATGTTATTGCCAAGGCAAAATTATTGATCAAGAATAAAATTAGTCCAATTTTATGCATTAGCGATATAAAACAGCTTGATTCTTATCTTGAAAGAGGAAAAGTTATTATCGATAATGCTTCGGGCACGGGCATTATTTTTGTCTACGAACCGCCAAGCGCTATCAGTGGAGGCGGCGCATTTCATCCCGAAGATCCCCGTACGGCTAATGAAAATGCAGTTTTAATTACCCAAAAAATCGGAAGTAAAATTACCATTCTTTATGGTGGCAGTATTAATCCAGACAATGCCGCTTTATTTTTCAGTCTGGAAAATATTAATGGTGGTTTAGTTGGCCAGGCGAGCCTTGATTCAAGTTCTTTTATTTCTCTCCTTCAGAAATGTTGAAAAAAATAGACGCTAAAATAATAATTTTTGGCATACTGGCTTTGCTTATTATTGGCGGCGCTTTTGTTTTATACAAACTTCAGTTTAAAAAAGAAATTCAGCTAAAAACAGAGGAAAAAACCGGAAACATTAATATTTTACTTTTAGGCCGTGGCGGTGGAAAACATGAAGCGCCCAACCTGACAGACACAATAATTGTTGCGACAATTAATCCCGAAAAAAAAATGATGAATTTAGTGTCAATCCCAAGAGATCTATGGTCACCGGATTTGCAAGCAAAAGTCAACACGGCATATAGTTACGGACAAGATAAAGACGGACAAGGAAAACTTCTGGCAAAAACGATTTTAGGCCGAATCACCGGCAAACAAATCGATTATGTTTTGGTTATCGACTTCTCGGGATACGTAAAATTAGTCGATCACCTCGGCGGAATCGATGTTAATGTAAGAAATACTCTTGACGATTACAAATATCCGATTGAAGATAAAGAGGACGATCCTTGTGAAAAAACTCCGGAGGAGATAATTGATTTATCAGCTCAAATTGCCACAGGCAGCGCAAGCGAAACAGACGCTTTTCCCTGCCGTTATAAATATATCCATTTTGATAAAGGAGTGCAGCATATGAATGGCGAAACTGCTCTTGAATTTGTTCGTTCTCGCCATGGGGTAAACGGGGAAGGCTCTGACTTTGCCAGAGCTCAACGCCAGCAAGATGTTATAAATGCGATAAGAGATAAGTCTCTTTCTCTTGGAATAATTCTTAATCCCCTCAAGGTCTTGGGAGCTTTTAACATTATTAAAGATAATATTGATACAAATGCGCGGGTCACGGAGATTGATGACTTTATAAATCTTGCCAACAAAATGCAAGGAGCAAAAATTACAAGCACCGTTATAGATTTTGGCGATGAGGCAAAGAAGAGGTATGGTCTTTTGACAACACCTTCCATTGGGAACGCCGCTAAATATAGACAATGGGTGCTGATCCCAAGAGCAGGTGACGGAAACTTCTCGGAAATCAAAGAATACCTAACATGCATAGAAGAGGGTCTGGTATGTGAGATAGGAGAAGAGGGAATAAAGAGAAGAAGATAAAAATTAATTCAGTTTATAAATCCTAGTATTTCGGCTTTCGAATACTACCCTCCCAAATTCTTCAAACTTTGACTCATTGATGTTAGTATATTTTTCCCGTTCTAATTTTCCCACATAAATATATTCTACTTTATGTTTTTCCAGAAGCATTCTTGTTTGCTCGAGACTCTGCGATTCGTAAATAAGTCTTACTTCCTCAATTCTAGGAGCCACAATGTCATAGCTTCCGCGCCAAAGCCATTCATGTACGGTCCAACCAAGAATTGTTGGAAGACCTGTATTTGCCGATATTCTTGCATAATCCGTATATGAATCTCCTTGTGCTTCTACAATAACAGGACTGCCTTTTATATTTTTATTAATCCATAGTATTGCTTCATGGTCCTGCGGATATTTGTTCTTTAAATAAACTGTTCCGTCAAGGCCCGAATAGGTCTTTAGATCACCATAATAAGACTTTATAGCAAAATAAGGATAGATGAAAACCAATATTAAAAATAAAATAGTAAATAGTAAATATACCCAGTAAATATTAAAAATTTTTAAAATTTTAAATTTCTTAGGTTTAATGGTCGAAGCGATTCTTACAATAATATAGGCTGAAGAGATTGAAAGCATAATGAAGCTTTGATAGACGAGTTTAAACATTGTGTTTGCTCGATAATGTGCAGGATATATGTCTTTTAAATAAAAAAATTCAGGAATTAAAATTAAAATTGTTGAAATTAAAATTAGAAGTAAAATAAATAAATCCTCTTTTAATAATTTAATGTCCTTTTTCCTTCGTGCGATAAATAGAATGAAAGAAATAACAAAGAAATAAAAGAAACCATACAGGATTAAAATTTGCCACCAGGCGCTTCTCTGACAATGATTTGCTTCAAACAAAAAAGGTCCCAGTTTGCCGATATTTGTAAGAAAAGAAGGAGCACAGAGGACTCCGATTCCTGAGGCAAACGGCTTGAAATTTAAGCTAAAAGGAAGAGAGAAAAGGAAAAAGAAAATTATTAAAATTGCTATGCTTTTAATGCCGGATGAAAAAAATTTCCCGGAATTCCTAAAATTGAAATTTTTTAACAATATGACTGATGAGACAAGAACTAAATAAATCATTCCGTCCCATGCATTAGTCATGTACATAACCGCTAATAAGAAACTTATTAGCGGAATTTCCAATTTCCAATTTCCAATTTCCAAATTAGATTTGAAGAGAAGGGACAAAAGTATTGCGATTGTTAATAAGACGAAGATAATATCTATCACATGTCCATGGAGATCTGAGACGACAAAAGAATAGAGCGGGAATTCATGAATTGTAAAAGGAATAAATCTTGTGGCATTCGGGTACCAATAGTTATTCGGGAAAGAAAAAGGCGAGAAGAGTAGGTTCCAGAATGGGACAGGACTGTCTACATTATATGGTTTAAATAATGAATAAATGGTATGAAGATTTCCGCCAAAAGAAACAATAGCTCCTCCTAAAATTCCCCCAATAATTGCCTTTCTTGTAAAAGAATTTTTTGAAATAAAATTTGCTAATAAGGAAAATGAAAGACCAAAAGTAAATGAAAAAATTGTCGCAAGCATCAAATTATAAGTTATTGCAGGAGGAAGCATTGAAAGTTTTGTAAGAACAGCAGTGGTATAATGTCCAAAGTAATAATAATTAATTGGAAGAGGAGGGAACCACATATCAACAGCCGGCATATAAGTGCTTCTTAAAATTGAGTTAATAAATCCAAAATCCATGAATTTTTCAAGTCCGTTGATGCTCGGCTCATGCCCTCGAATATAGCTCCAAAAGAGAATTCCCAAAAGAAATAGCACTTCTTGAAAAAGAAAAATTTTCCATTTATTTTTGATATCAATGAATTTAAATCCCAGTTTCAGGTTTAAAAGCAAGAAAACCCAAACAACCAATATGATTGTAATTAGGTTAAAGGGGAGTATTCGAAATGTATTAAAAACAAATATAAAATAAGAAACTAAACCAAGAGCAATAACCTTTGAGAATAAATAACCTTTATCATTAAACTTTCCAAAAACTTTAGAAGTAAGAGGCAAGAAAATTAAGCCAATTATAAGAAAAACAAACCACCACTGTATTATATAAATAGTATCTTGCATTTCTTTTAGAGATAGTTTGTGAAGAATTCCTCAAGGTTTTTTATCATTTTAATATTTTGAGGCAAGTTAGTTCTCGAATTATTGCCCGGATTAAGCCAGAAAAATTCAACTTTCGGATTTTCTTTTGCGAGATAAATCAAAAGATCAATATCGTCATCGATAAATTTTTCAATTTTCTCCTTTCTTATAATTTCATTTTTAAATACATGAGGTTGTTCGTTGTCAAAATTAAAGTATATTTCCTTAAAAAAAGGTTTAAGTTTATATCTTTCAAGCCACTCCTCTGTTTTTTTTCTAAGAAAACCGAATCTTCCTGAAATAAGAAATGTATGCAAATTATTTTTTTTGACAATAGATCTGAAAGATGAAAGGTTTTTTTGAATCGGATGCCTGAATATTTTATGGTGAGAAAAAATTCTTATCTTTTGCTCAAGTTTGCCCGGAATTCTATAAGACAATTCACGATTGCTCTTTTTATAAAGCCTGTTAATTAGAGCATTTGGAACTAAGGGAGGATGGTCCACAAAAATGCCGTCAAAATCAAAACCTAGTCTCATGTTATGTATTATATTGTATTATTTAACCCTGATAAAGAGACAGTCCCTTTTTTCTTTAAGATTGGAAGTATAATTAAGACATTAAGCATTAAAAGCCAAAAGATACTCCACAATGCAATTAATGAAAGATGGTTTTTTGGCAAAATTGCGGGATCCCCGGCTAAATGGAAAAAAATTATTGGTGTTGGGATAGTTAACATTATAATCGGGAGAACTTCAATTTTTTTAATAGAAAAAATATCCATTAAGATCCCTAAAGATATTAATCCAGCAAGTATTGAGTAATGGTAATGGAACACCAAGCTATAGAAAATGAGCTGAAAAGATATCCATATAAAAATAGAAGAAAAAACCGGAAGTTTCTTTGTTACTTGCAGGAAAATGAGAAATATAAAAACAATTATACTTATATATCTCAAATTTTCTATAGGAATAGCAGGAAAGACATTTGTAATAGCAAAAAGGTTGTAAGATGCTATTGGGGTCGAGGATACAAATTTTAGATTATCAAAAAAAAACTTACCATAAGAATTAAAAATAAATGGTAAAGACGCCAAGGAATAAAGTCCGATGCCAAATAAGACAACCTTAAATTTTTTATAGAGAAGAAGAGGCATAAACCACAAAAGCCCTATTGGTTTAACAAAAAGAGCGAGAAAATAAAGAATCCCTCCTTTAATGCTGTCTTTTTTCGCAACTTCTAAAAGGAAAAGCAAGGTAAAAAGGCTTAACAAGAAATGGTATTGGGCATGTTGTATTTCATAATATTGATATGAATTAAGAAGAAAAAAAGAGAGGGCTAAATAAAGCCATTTATGGTGTTTAAATTTCCTCCAAATAATGATTAACAAAATAAGTGTTGTTAAAAAATGCAGGCCCGCCCAAATACTAAAAGCTATCCACGGAAGAAATAATTGTAAGGGCACTCCTATTAGTAAGGTAAATAGAGGGTGATAGACATTAAAATTAACACCGCAACAATCTATGTAAGGCGGAATTCCTTGCGGTAATTGGCCATCTAATGTACCTCCGTGTAGAAAGGCATAAGCAGCATTTGGTATTTGAAAAAAATCTTGCCCGATGGTTACATGTTCAAAAAAAATATCAAGAGTATGGGTAAAATATGCTGAAATGTAAAAAGAAATATGTATCAGTATGCTGATTAAAAAAATTACAAATTGAAGCTTTTTCATAATTCATAAGAGGGAACAGTTATTACAAGACTAACTATCCTGGCAATATTGTCATCCCTGTACCAAAGATATGATTTCTTTGCCCTAGTAAATTTGTTAAGTAAATTATCTGCTACTGTCTCATTTTCAGATGTAGGAAACATAAAGAACATCAAGCCCTTCTTTGAAACAGGTTTTACGGCCAAAAATTCTCCTGCATTTTCAAGCCAAATGTAATGCTTCTCGAAAGGGTCTCCTCCGGAATAAGTTTTAAATGTCAGAATATCTCTAGGATAATTGCCGGTTAAATAAAAATTATATTGATTTTTAAACTCTTTCATTTTATTTGCAACAATAGTTGCTTCCGGATAAAAGCCAAAGATTTCCCTCCGGTCTTTAGATAGATATTGTTGATAAGTATTAATAAAACTCATAATTAAAAGCAGACATACAAGAAAATAGCTCACTGGCAAAAAAACTTTGTTTATTCGTTGAAATAAAAGCGGAATAATTGATATGCCTTGACCAATAATTAAATATGTTGGAGCAAGTATGCTAAAATCATGATTTCCATTTGGAACGCTCAAAATCCCAGGAATAAATCCAGAAAAAAACCATGTTAAAATAAAAAATGATTCGAATTTTCCCACAGAGAAAAGAATAGCTAAGAATCCTAATAAAAATATAATTCCGGGTATTTTTTCAAGTAGCGGTTCATTTATAAAAAAATCATCTCCGTTTGCTCGAAAATGCAGCATTCCAACTGATGTCGTTACATTTCTTAAAACCGGTTCTAGTGATCCGGTTTCTTTTATTTTATTCGTGACTGAAAGAAAATTCATTCTATCAGAATAAATTTCCCAATCTCGAATTACAAAATTTAATAAAGGCAGTATTGCAATTAGAAAGGCGGCAATGAAAATAATTATGTTCAAAAGAAATAGTTTTATTTTTATGTCTTTTCTATTTTTAAAATACCAGAAGATTAGTACTAAAAATATAATAAGAGGTGTTATTTTTGCAGCGCTATAAGTATTTAAAGTTACCGCGAGGCTTATCCCGGCTCCGATCCAAAAGATTTTCTTTCCGGATTTAAGAGCAGAATATAAAAGAAAAAAAGTAAGAGATTGGAATAGTGGAACAAGTATAGTAAGCCATCCTACTTTACTCATTATTATGTGCCAACCGGAAGTTGCAATAAAGAATAAAGAAAATAAAGCAACTGTTTTTTTTTGAAGAGATTTTGCTAATAAATAAAAAATAGGGATGGTCAATATGCCAATAGTAATCGATGCTAATTTTATAGTTTCTGGGCCTATCCCTAAAATAAGAAAGTTAAGGACTAACCAATAATGATAAAAAGTTTCCCCTATCCAACCGCTATAATACGGAGTATAAAAAGGGAGTTTTTGCCAAAGGTCAATTGCTACGAGCCCGTTTAGTGAAGCGTCGTGATTTAATCCGAAGGGAATAACATCAAACTTATATAACCGGGAAAAAATAGCAATTATCATTATAATTAAAAAAATAAAAGGCTCTTTTAGTGAGGACTTGCTGTTTTTAACCGCGATTATTTTATTTTTCATTGAATTAAAAATTCAATTTCCTTTGCAGTTGTTTTTTTTTCATTTTTAAAAATTAGAACAGGGGGATGATCATAACTTTGGAAGGACTCATCAGCAAAATCGTCACTAAATATAAATGGATAGTTGGTGAATTTTTTAACCAATGTAAAGCCTAATTTTCCTTCAAATAAAAGTTTATAAAATTTACTTGTGAAAGGATATTTATTTGGGTTTTTTAAAATTGAGAAATAGACCCGTCGGCTTGAAGTAATAAAGTAATCGCTATTTGCGACTTTTTCTGACAAAGAAGAAATTTTATAAGAATTATCCTCATTATAAACAGGAAGCTGACTAATTTGAAAACTCGAACTCGTATATGTTCCAACAGAAAAAGGAAGATTGTCATCCCAATGCTCCCCTAGGATTTTGTTTTGCTTTGGGATGTTGTCATAAATCCATAACGATGCCTGTAATCTTGTGTTCGGTTGTTTATAAATATTTAAAAACATAAGGCCATTTATACCAATTAATAAAAGAAGAAAAAACAAAATATATTTTTTGGCTTTTTGAATAAAAAAAGCGCTCCATAAAGCAAGGAAAGGAAAAAGAAGAATATAGTATCTCGAAAATTTTGCATACCATACTCCTGCCCAAGCAAAATAAAAAAGAGGAAAAATAAAAATAAATAAATAAAGAAAGTTCTTTTTCTCCTTTTTAATTAAATTAATTATTATTTGAGTTAAGCCAAGCAGGGAAAGAGGAAGCGAGACAAAGCCTAGCGTGAAAGGTAAAATTTTTACTAATTGGAAAATGTATGGTAGTGTTCCTTCGTAAATTATTATGAACGGAGGCTTATACTTTCCATATGTTACCCCCTGCATGTATTCTTGCTCAGCTTTAAAATGTTGAAAGTCAATTATTTGATAAGGTGCGAATATAAAACCGGAGACGACAACTGCTGATATAAACAAAGAGAACCATAAAAGAGTTTTTTTTATCTTTAATTTAGGATAATTTATAAAAACAAAAGAGATTAAAGGAATAATTACGAATGTTAAGCCAATAATTTTTGTAGCATAAGATAGACCTACAAGTAATCCTACAATTGGAAATAGAAAAACATTTTTTTCTTTTACGATTTTAATGCTTAGGTAAGTAATTAAGGACAAAAAAAGGACTAATGAACTTTCAGTAGTGTTGAAGTGGGCATATTGAATGCTTCCCGTGGAAAAAGCAAACACAAAAGAGGCAATTAATCCTGTTTTTGCCGAAGAAAGCTGTCTTCCTATAAGAAAGATTATTGGAATGGTTAAAATACTAATAATGGACGAAACCAAGCGGCTTGCAAGGAGAAAACTGAATTTGGGTAAAAAAATTACATTAGTAACTTTATAAAGGAAAAGCGGGAATGAGCCATAATAAAACATTTTTGGATTTAGAGGAGAGTTGGGTGAAAAAAAATTTGAAATACTGTGAGGTAATGTGATGTTTGAGGCATTTACATAAAGTCTTTCATCCGGATGCAAATATAACCCTTGGTCCCAGTTTAAGCCATAAAGCCTGAGAAAAGCACCCATAAATATTATTATAATGAGTAGAAAGGAATTCTGATTTATTATCTTTACAATTTTCATTTTTTAATTTTTTTATTGAGTTTTCTATTTTTTAAAAAAAATAAACATCGTAGGTCTGTCAAAAACATTTACGGTCTCCTCAACATTGGATATTGGATTTCCTAAGTATGCTATTTTGCAAAATGCATCACATGGAGTTTCGTAAATTTTTTTAAAACCTAACTTTCCTGACAATAAATTGGAATAGAAATTATATCCCTGGGAGAAGTTGTTGTTATTAGCAATTCGGGATTTAAGTATTCTCTGGCTCGGAAGAATAATATAATCGGTCTTTTTGATCAGAGATTCAAGTTCCGGTTTTTTTGACGGATCATTTTCCAATTCATAAAAATTAAAAAGTGCAATGTTTGAGAAGTAGGAATTGAATGGCGTTATGCCAAGATCGTAAACCTCACTTAATATTTGGGAGCCTTGCGGAATATTTTTTCGAGCAAACTCTAGTGCTTCTATTCTTGAATCGGTTGAGAATCTTACGGTTTTTAAAAATGAAAAAGAAAAAAACAAGCTAAATGCTAGAATTAAGCAGACAAGAATTAGCCAAATTTTTTTTGGCATAATTTTATAAAGGGAAACAATAAATATAGATATGATTATAAAAAGAAAAGGAAGACTGGGGATTATATATCTTGTCCATTTTGCAAAAAGGAATGAGTGAAAGATAAAAAGAGTAAGAAAAGAAATAAGAAGAAGTCCAAGATAAGGATTTCTTTTATTAATACAGAGGAAAAATGTATAAATAATCGCAAGGGCAGAAATAGCTGTTGAGAGCGGATTGATAAGAAAAGGAAGAATTTTTTGGAATTGGAAAAAAATGGGTAAAGTATTATAAAAAGACCCTGTATAAAAGACCGATAATGTGCCCATGGCGACAGAGCTCTCATACTTTATGCTATTAATAAAAGATTCTGTATCAATTAGGTTATAAGGGGAAGACAGAAAATAAAAAAATATTGTAAGGAAAGAAATAATTGACATTAATCGCAATGTTTCTTTAATTTTATGAAATGAAAATCTCTTGCCTAATTGTAAAATTAATAATGAATAAAAAGGAATCAAAAGCAAGACTAATGATGATAACTTTATTCCTATAATCAAGCCTAAGACAATAGAACCAAAGATTAAAAAAATTTCTTTTTTTGTTTTTAAAAAAATATAAAAAGAATAAAACAACAAGAGAGAAAAAAAAGAAAGCCACATTTCAAATGTTCCAAAATGAGAAAATTGAAGAAAAGCAACGCTTGTAATAGATAGGAAAAAAGCAAAAAGCGCTACGGATTTTCCTCCTAAATCCTTTGAAATTTTATAAATCATAAAAACCGAAAGAAGGGAA
>Ga0209211_10004440_pt1 | contig 21784 bp, 23 predicted proteins | sample RifGroA2_FD_183992 | JGI IMG/M metagenome (GOLD analysis project Ga0209211, IMG submission 183992) | Groundwater microbial communities from Rifle, Colorado, USA - Groundwater A2 (SPAdes) (version 2) | ecosystem: Environmental > Aquatic > Deep subsurface > Groundwater | place: Rifle, Colorado...
CACGTCCGGCTCAAGGACGCATACCTCGGCTACGCGGTGATTGCAAAACACGAGCGCGCGGCGCGTCCCAGAGTTACGGCTCTCACGAAAGAGAAACCGTGCTGGAAACCGCCCGCGGATCATCCGTGGAGAAGATTTGAAATCGGAACAAAACGCAAAAATCCGAAAATATTACGCAACGCCCGCTAGAATCCCACAAGATGACATTTCTATTCGGGTCTGACAGTGCATAACTTTTACAGAGTTGTATAGTTACTAAATGAAGGATTACGGGGCTTTATTTAAGGATAAAAAAATAACAGTGCTCGGCCTGGGGCTTTTGGGGCGCGGGGTTGGTGATGTGGAATTTCTCGCTAAGTGCGGAGCAAAGGTTTTAGTTACCGATAAGAAAAGTGAATCGGAACTTGCGGAATCTGTAAATAAATTGAAGCTCTTCCCGAATGTGACTTTCAGACTTGGCAGACACGACGAAAAAGATTTTACTAATTGCGACATGGTCATAAAGGCGGCCGGCGTCCCATTAGATTCTCCAGAGATTGCCACAGCGCGAAATGCGGGGATTCAAGTCGCAATGTCAACGGCGTTGTTTGCGAAATACGCAATGGAGGCAGAATCAAAAATTGTCGGGGTTACCGGCACGCGCGGAAAGTCCACGGTATCGCACATGATTTACCATTGTCTGAACGAAGCTAATAAACACTTGGGCCTAAACCGCGCCGAAGGCGCGGTCGGCCGAACAATTCGGCAACGTCGAATTGTTTTAGGTGGCAATGTACGCGGTGTTTCAACACTTGCAATGTTGCCTGACGTAAAAAAGGGCGACATCGTGGTTTTGGAACTGGATTCATGGCAATTACAGGGTTTTGGAGATTTGAAAATCAGTCCGAATATTTCAATATTCACAAATCTCCTGCCCGACCACCAGAACTATTACAAGGATATAGACGAGTACTTCAGGGACAAGGAGAATATCTTTAAGTACCAAAAGAAGGAGGATACGCTATTCTTGGGAAATGGCTTAAAACCTCGTTTCCAAACGGCTCACACCCCGTGTGAGCCGTTGGTTCCGGATACGCTTTCGCCAGATTGGAAGCTTCGTATTCCGGGCGAGCACAACCGCGAAAACGCATCTTTCGCCGCGGCTGTTTTACGCGTTCTCGGTATAAATGAGAAAGAAATCCGCGCCGGCATAGAATCGTTTGAGGGAGTGGAAGGCAGGTTGCAGTTTGTCGGCGAGACAAAAGGCGTCAAGATTTACAACGATAATAATGCCACAACGCCGGAAGCAACCATCGCCGGTTTGCACGCTGTGGGGGACCCAAAGAAACGAAACGTCGTTCTCATTATGGGTGGTGATGATAAGAAGCTGGATATGAAATCTCTGGTGGAAGAGATACCGGAATGGTGCTCAAAGGTTGTTCTATTTAAAGAGCGTGGCACCGACACAATCCGCGATGCAATTTTCAAAATGAAAGAAAAGGGTATAGACGTATATGAAGAAGATGGGTTGAAGGCCACTGTGGAACGCGCTTTTGCAATCACAGTGAACGGAGAAATTATTTTGTATAGTCCAGCATTTTCTTCATTCGGGAAATACTTCAAGAATGAATTTGACCGAGGCGACCAGTTTGTGAAGTTAGTGCGCGAGCGCGTATGAAAATACCACAGGACATATTCATGGTTGGAATTGGGGGGATTGGAATGTCCGCGCTTGCGCAGCTTCTTGTGCATCAGGGGAAAAGTGTAAGCGGTTCGGACAGGGAAGAATCGCCCACGACGAAGCTGCTCGCCGAGAAAGGCATTGCCGTTTCCATCGGACATGACAGTTGCCTCATACCCGCGGACGCGGAATTGCTCATTTATAGCGATGCAGTCTGGCCTGACAACCCAGAGCGCATGCGAGCGAAAGAAATGAAGATTCCAGAAATGTCGTACTTTGAAGCTCTTGGTGTTGTTTCAAAAGATATGCGGACGCTTGCGGTGACAGGGACTCATGGGAAAACGACAACGACAGGAATGCTTGCGGCCATATTGAAACACGCCGAGAAAAATCCAAGCGCAATAGTCGGCTCTATCGTTTCAGATTTCGGTTCAAATTATCTTGCGGGGCGGGACGACTTGCTCGTCGTAGAGGCGTGCGAATACAAAGATCACATGTTAAAACTCTCGCCAGAAATTCTTGTGATTACCAACGCCGAATGGGACCACACGGATTATTTCCCTACACTGGAGAGAATGCTTGAATCGTTCGGCAAGGCGGCGCGCGCGGTTCCCAGAGATGGGGCGGTTGTTGCCGACCCGAATGGGCCTAACATGGAGCCGGTATTGAAAGGCGTCGCGGCGCGCATCGTTGATTACGCGAAAGAAGACGTGCCGAAACTGCACCTTCTCGGAGAATTCAATCGCGCGAATGCGCGCGCCGCAAAAGCGGCGACGCGCGCCGCTTTTCCTGATATTGCGGAAAACGTTATTGATGAAGCGCTTAGGGATTTCAAAGGTTCGTGGCGTCGGTTTGAGTACAGGGGTGAAACTCCAAATGGCGCGCTTGTCTACGACGACTACGCGCATCATCCGACAGCGATTGAAAAAACGCTTCGGGCGACGCGCGAGAAATTCCCGGAGAAAACGATAGTCGTCGCGTTCCACGCGCACCTGTATTCGCGCACGAGGGATTTAATGAAAGGTTTCGGCGCAGCGCTCGCCCTCGCCGATGAGGTTCTTGTCGCTCCCATTTATCCGGCGCGCGAAGCGCCGATTCCCGGCGTCACGAATCACACTCTTGCGGATGTGGTTTGCGCTCTGGGCGGAGATGCCCACGCGCTTGATTCGTTTGAGAAAATCAGGGAGGCGCTTCTCGGATACGATTCCGATACGCTCATACTCACGATGGGCGCGGGGGATATTTACAAAGTCGCGGAACAGGTTGTTAGTTGATACGCTTATGTTATCATCTGTTATCATTCCTAAATTCTCAAGAATTTAGGAATAAGTCATATGCACTTCAGAAAACTTGAGCGTGCCGTTCGCGGATTCTCCAACCATCGACGGATTCAGATTATAGAGCTTTTGCGGCGAGATCCCGAGCTGTCTGTCGATGAAATTGCGCATAGTCTCAAAATCAATTTTAAAACCGCCGCGGAACATATCCGACGTCTCGCGATTGCCGGCCTCGTTCTAAAACGGAACGAGGGTCACAATGTGCGGCATAAGCTCACGACGCGTGCGGGACAAGTTCTTAAATTCTTGAGAACTTTGGAATAAGTATGGAGACTGAAGGAAGAAATATGAGAGGCGGGAAACTTTCGATTGTCGCGACGCCGATTGGGAATTTAGAGGACATAACGCTTCGCGCGCTTCGCACGTTTAAAGAGTGCGATGTGATATACGCGGAGGACACTCGCGTGATTTCCAAACTGCTTGCGCGGTATGAAATCAAGAAACCGCTCCAACGCCTTGATGCGGCGACCGAATTAAAAAAGGCGGAGGAAATAATCACCCGTCTTGAAGCGGGGGAAAACGTGGTGTTCGTAACCGACGCGGGCACGCCCGGGATCTCCGATCCGGGCGCACGGCTCATCCGGCATATTCGTGCGAATATGCCGGTAGCGAATATTGAGGCGATTCCGGGACCATCGGCATTGACCGCGGCGCTTTCCATCGCCGGCATAGACGTCTCGGAGTTTACTTTTCTTGGGTTTCTTCCGCATAAGAAAGGCCGGCAAACGGCGCTCAAGAAAATCGCGGAGAGCAAAATCCCCGTTGTTCTTTACGAATCCCCCCACCGCATATTGAAATTGATGGCCGAACTGGCGTCTATTAAAGCAGAGCGAGTTGTTATCGCCCGCGAACTTACCAAAATGCACGAAGAGATTTTGGAAGGCGCGCCGTCGGAACTGGCGCGAAGGCTTGAAGAAAAGGGCGCGGTGCGGGGCGAATTCGTGGTAATTATTAAGCCTCGTTCCTGAACTACGCTGGTTTTATACATGATACTGAATACAAGATACTGTATACTGCAAGGATATGTCTCTAGACGCTCTCATAATGCTTTCAGGCGCCTTCGTGGCGGTTTTGCCGTTTTTGGGCTTTCCAAACAGTTGGGATAACGCGCTGTTTTTTCTGGCTGGAATCTTCATAGTTTCGCTCGGGATTATTGTGCGCCGGCGCGGGGGAAGAACACCGCAGCCGATGCCGCCTAAAAACGAAAATGCTTTTGTAGAAAACGACCCGCATGTTCCACGGCATGAAAAAACGTAGACGCGCGTTATCCTATGCAGCAGCCGTAGGTTTTGCTGCTATCTCCGTTGGGGTTTTCGCAAGCGGCTTGGGAGGGAAAATTACCCAGACCGGAACAGAAGTCTTCTCGTCCTCTACACTGTCGTTCTCGCGGGCAACGACGACCAACCCTGTTTTGCCCGAGAAACCGGCCGTGACGCATCTCACAACGCCCGTACCTCTCCGCGCGATTTATATGACGCAATGCGCGGTCGGCACTCCATCGTTCCGCAAAGATTTGGTGGGGCTTATTGACAGTACGGAGTTGAACAGCGTTGTTATTGATATCAAGGACTACACCGGCAGGCTTGCATTCACGCCTGCAGACCCCTCGCTCAAGGCGTCGGTATCCGAGGCTTGCGGAGCGAGAGATATGGAAGCGTTTATAAAAGAACTGCACGACAAGAATATATACGTCATCGGACGCATCACTGTATTTCAAGACCCCTACTACACGGCACTTCATCCCGACTTGGCGGTGAAACGGCTTTCAAACAAGGAGGCGAATTGGAAAGACCATAAGGGACTTTCATTCATAGACGTCAGCGCGAAGCCGTATTGGGATTACATCGTAAAAATCGCGAAGGCTTCGTATGAAATCGGTTTTGACGAACTGAATTTTGATTACATACGTTTTCCGTCCGACGGCAATATGAAGGATATCTATTATTCGTGGAACGCTGAAATGGAGAAAAGCGAGGCGCTTGAAAGATTTTACATATATTTGAGCGACGCGTTAAAATCCTCTGGGGTTGTGATTTCTGTTGACCTTTTCGGCATGGTAACGACCAATTACGACGACCTGAACATCGGACAAGTCCTTGAGCGCGCGATGCCGTACTTTGATTTTATTGACCCCATGGTTTATCCCTCGCACTACCCAACTGGATTTAATGGTTACAAGAACGTGAACGAGCACTCGTACGACATTGTGAATTTCTCTCTGTCTCATGCAGTAGAGAGGACTGTTGCGACGACGACATCAATATCTGCTCTTGCTTTCGCTCGCATCGGGACAACCACTCCGGCAGTCTATGAAAAACCCGCATATCCGGCATCAAAAATCCGTCCGTGGCTCCAGTCATTTGATTATCCGGTTACCTACACGCCGGAAATGGTTTCCGCGCAAATTAAGGCGAACACGGACGCCGGCCTTGATTCGTACCTTTTCTGGGACCCTGCAAATAAGTATCGGAGTTTGCGAGAGGTGCTAAATTCTGAATGACGGACCCCAATGACGTACGCTTACAGATTACACATTAGAACCGCGGCACGCATGGGTGATCCATGGTAAACTTTTTGATATGGTTGCCTGGTTTAATACGCACAAGGTACTCACACTACTTCTCGCGGTTCTTTTTATTTATTTGTTCTAGCGTTTTCTAGCTATGTTGACAGGCAAATTGATGGTGCAATCGGTACTGAAGCCGTTGATATTTCTCAGTGCAGGACACAACCGATTGGAAAAAAAGCATGTGGTGGTCCCGCAGGATACATTGTCTATTCTACGCAGACCACTGATATAAATCGTTATCTTAATTTAATGGCCACTAGAGATCAACTTTTGAAAATTAAACATCTACCTTTATGGATACTTATAAAAATCGCAGGTGAGGGGGGATCAGACTGTAGTCTCGCAATGCCACCAGCAGTAAAACTTGTTGATGGTAAGTGCGCTGTATCGACAAATGGAATTAATGACCTTGCGAAAATTAGACTCGAATAAATCCTGAATCGAGATAGGAAAGCGGTAGATACAATTGACAGGTGATACACTTTTGATACACTTGCGAATATGGCTACGACAAAGCAGAGGATTAATATCAGCGTTTCCCGAAGCACCAGAAAAACGCTTGAAGCGCTCGCCAAACGCGATGAAATGCCCGTGGCGAGCAAGGTCACGGACCTCGTTCTGCAAATGCTTGAATTGGAGGAAGACCGCGTTCTTAGTGCAATAGCTGACGAGCGGTTGAAAGGCAAGGTTCGCTGGATTAAGGACAGCGACAAAATATGGAAGTAAGCTATTCCATTACCTTGCATCCACAGGTTACGGCACGCGACATTCCTCGACTTGATATATTCTTGCGGCAAACGATTCGCGATGCGATTAGAGTGAAACTCACGAGGAGGCCGGAAGTGTACGGGAAGCCGCTACGGTACAGTCTTAAAAGTTGCCGGACTCTTCGCGTCGGAGACTACCGCGTTGTCTTTCAGATACAACAAAAGATAGTTCATATTGTCGCCATCATTCACCGCAAAACGGAGTATAAAGGAATAGAACAGCGACTCCACTAAAGCTCGTTTTCATACACGATACCGCATACAAAATACGATATACTGTAGCCATGCACCCGGATGCGAATGATCCAGACCGGCGTATTACTTATTTTGCCGCGACGCACACGCGGGGAAAACGCGAAATTTTCGGCATACGCGGGGATGACAGGGGAAAACATATTTACGTCATAGGGAAAACAGGCATGGGCAAATCCACTATGTTGGAGAACATGGCCATACAGGATATTCAGAACGGCGAGGGGTTGGCGTTTATAGATCCGCACGGCGCGACCGCGGAAAAACTTTTGGACTTTGTCCCGCAAAATCGCGTCAAGGATGTCGTTTATTTCGCGCCGTTTGATACCGAAAACCCCATCGGGTTCAACGTGATGGAGGACGTCGGGTACGACAAGCGCCACCTCGTGGTTTCGGGGCTGATGGGGGCGCTAAAGAGGATTTGGGTGGACGCATGGAGCGCACGTATGGAATATATCTTGCAGAACACTCTTCTGGCACTTCTTGAGTATCCGGATTCAACGCTACTGGATGTGAACCGTATGCTTACCAACAAAACATTCCGGCAGGATGTTGTTACAAAAATCAGCGACCCTGTTGTGAAATCTTTTTGGACGGAAGAATTTGCGGCGTTTACCGATACATACACGCGCGAGGCGACGCCCGCGATTCAAAACAAAATCGGCCAGTTCACTGCGAATCCTCTAATCCGCAACATTGTCGGCCAAGCCAAGTCCACATTTGATTTGCGCAAGATGATGGATGAGAAGAAAATCTTCATCGTCAATCTTTCCAAGGGACGAATGGGGGAAACGAACGCCGCTCTTTTGGGGAGCATGCTCGTCGTCAAGATTTATCTTGCAGCGATGTCGCGCGCGAGCGAGCCGGCTTCACGCATGACGAAACTCCCGAGGTTTTATTTCTACGTGGACGAATTCCAATCTATGATGAACGAAGCTTTTGCCGATATTCTTTCCGAATCCCGCAAATACAAACTGGCGCTGACTCTCGCGAACCAGTACATAGAGCAAATGGAGGAGAACGTGCGCGATGCGGTTTTCGGTAACATAGGCACGCTCATTGTTTTTCGGGTTGGCCCTTTTGACGCGGAAGTATTGAAGACCGTGTTTGAGCCGACATTTATGGTGGAGGATTTGGTGGGGCTTGGAATCGGGCAGATATATTTGACGCTCATGATTGACGGCGTCGGCTCGCAGCCCTTTTCGGCGGAGACGATTCCGCCGATTGAAAATCCTTCCATTTCGTACCGCGACGACGTCATTGAGAACTCGCGAGCGCAATTTTCCCGCCCGCGCGCGGAGATTGAAGATATAGTCAGAAAACGGCAGATTGAATTTGTTCCTCCTCCGAAGCCGAAAGCGCGCAAGGAGTATGGCGCTTCCGCGGCTCCCCGCAGAACCGATGCCGGCCAGCGCGGCGAGGCCCCACGAGATAGAATGAATACAGATAGCACCCCGCGCAGATATCCGCGCGAAGGAGAGAATCCGCGGCCTATGCCCACGCGCGCCAGCGCCTCCGGTTTGAGGACTGACAGTTCGCGCGTTGATGTTCTAGCCAAGAGCACAATTCCGCCGCGCATTTCCAACAGCGCTTCCAACATGGCGGAGCATCACTCCGCTCTGCGCGACGCCATTCAAAAAGCGACAAACGTAAGGGAAACTCCGGCGAATTCTTTCGCGGCAAAATCGCCTGCGGAAATCATGCGCGAGCAAATGCTTGCTGGCAGAAATGAAAACACCAGAGAACCAGAGCCGAAGAGCCCCCCAGGAGCGCACGCCGAACAACCGGAAGAAAAATCACAAACGAGCGTACCTAAAGGCAGAGACGGGGAAGTTTCCCCGGACGTTTTGCGCGAAATTCTTCGAGAGAAAGAAGATATTGATAAGAAATAGTCGAATTACTATTGCGCATATACATCATGCGTACGCAAAACTTTTGGAAGGCAGCAACACTCGCAGTTCTGCTCTTTCCATTTGCGGCATCGGCACAGGTGGCGCAATTTGCATTCACAACGAGTCCGCAGAATGTAGCACCGAATACTGTTTCCGAAATCGTAACTATTCAGGCCCAGGATTCAACTGGTTCAAGCGTTTCTCTAACGCAGACGGCTTGTCTGCATTTCAGCTCTACATCCTCAAACGGGCAATTTTCTTCCAGCGCGACAAATTGGACTCCTGTTTCTGCTCTCACGATGAATAAGAGCACCGCAAATAAAAATTTTTACCACAAAGATAGCATAGAGGGAACGCATAAGCTCTCGGTGCAAATAGCATTGAGACCAGAAAGTGAAACAAGTCCATGCGCAAGTTGGCCAACTGCAGAATGGAATATTCAATGGACGATAACGCAGGATATTGTCATCGCCAGTGCGCAATCCGGCTCTGGCGGAACTGGCTCGGAGACGCAAAATCAAGCAACGACAACCACAACAACCACGACATCAACGAATACTCCCGCGCCGACTTCCTCCTATGTGGCACCCCCGGAGCCGCAAATCTTTGCGGATGCGGGAGACAACCGCACGGTAATCGTTGCGGCGGATACGGAATTTCTTGGGCGCGCGTATAATAGGAAAAAAGAAACTATCTCGTCCCGCATCCGATTTCTGTGGAATTTCGGCGACGGCAGAACGGCCGAGGGGGAAAGCGTCTTGCATCATTTTGAGTACCCGGGCAGATACGCGGTCGTCCTCAACATCGCGGAAAATCGGGACGCGGCGTCGGATAGGATAATTGTCACTGCGGAACCCGCCAAGCTCGCGCTTACCGCTTTTTCAGACGGCAGCATCATGATAGGGAATAGCGCCGGACACGACCTGGATTTATCGCGGTGGATCGTACGTTCCTTCGGGCGCTCCTTTGTCTTGCCACAGGGTTCAATTATTCTCGCGGGCGAGTCTTTGCGGATGGGAGAAAAAATCCTTGGATTCAGAAGCTCGCCTGAAACCGAATTGGATTATCCGAATGGTGCATTGGCACTTCGGGCGGGAACTGCAAGCGCAGATGCCGATTCCGGGAAATCAGATATGTCTGCCGCCGCGCCTCTTCCCGCGAATTCTCCGGCAACTCCCGACACGCCGGCCGCTCCGCCTCCCGTACCCTCCGATGCAGAGGAGGAGCAAGGCGGCGTATATTCAACTGAAACCGTAGGCGCCGCGGATAGTATTGAGGATACGCCCGCGAGTTCATCGCAAGCGGCGGCGGGTGCTGCTGTTTCAGATTCGGGAGGCGCATATCTTTGGTGGCTTGGCGCCATAGGTCTCGCTGTAGTGGGCGGAGGAGCGATGGTCGCGGCGCGGCACGTCAGAAGGCGCGAATGGGACATCGTTGAAGAAAAGGAGGGGTGACACAGCGGCAACGGTTTTGGGCGGAGGAGTGGCTCAAACCGCCCAAAACCGTTGCCGCTGTGTCGTTAAAGGGGTTGAGGTATTGTGGGGCATGTACCTCGACCGGGTTTTTCTATTTTTTCTATTAGTGTAATGTACTATGTAATGGCTATGCATAAGAAAACAGTGGTTGTGACTGGCGGTGCCGGGCTTATCGGTCCGTCTCTTATTGAGCTTTTGCTACCTAAATACCGCGTCGTTTCTCTGGATAATTACTTCATCGGCTCCGAGAAAAATCACGTTAAAGACGCGGAATACATTAAGGGTCATACAAAAGACATTGAATCGCTTTTGGGGGACGAGAGTCCGTCCACCATTTTTCACCTTGGAGAATACTCGCGGGTTGAACAGAGCTTTAACGACATTGAAATGGTGTGGGAATCCAATGTCGCCGGCACATTCCGCGTACTGGAGTACTGGAGGAAGCGAAAGTGCAAGTTGGTATATGCAGGTTCCAGCACGAAATTCGCAGACGGCGGATTGGGCCGCGACCAGAGTCCCTATGCGTGGATGAAGGCGAGCAACACCGAGCTGGTAAAAAATTATGGAAATTGGTTCGGCTTACCATTTGCCATCACTTATTTTTACAATGGCTACGGTCCGCGAGAACTTGCAGAAGGCCCTTATGCGAGCGTCTTGGGCAGGTTCAAGAAACAATATGCGAAGGGCGAACCGATTACCGTTGTCGCCCCGGGGACACAACGGCGGAACTTCACTCATGTGGATGATTTGGCGCACGGACTCGCAATGGTCGGGGAAAAGGGACATGGCGATGAGTATGGAATCGGAAGTCCGGAATCGTTTACTATGCTTGAGATTGCTCAAATGTTCGGTGGAGAGATTAAGATGTTGCCCGAGCGCAAAGGAAACAGATTGGAATCAATCGTAGATACATCTCGCGTGGAGAAGGAGTTTGGGTGGAAAGCGGAGCATACGGTAAAAGAGTATATTGAATCCCTGAAGCATGTCTAACAACAAAAAGAAAAGAGTTCTCATTTTCTCGCTCACGTACCATCCGTACGTCGGCGGGGCCGAGATTGCAATAAAAGAAATTACCGACAGGATGAGTTCGGATGAATATGAATTTGACATGATAACTCTGCGGTTTGACAGGAATTTACCGAAAGTGGAACGCATCGGGAACGTGACGGTGCATCGCATCGGGTTCACCGCTACGGAGCCAAAAATCTCCGACCGAGGAATTCCTTTTCAATGTAGAATTGCGAAATTGCTTTTTCCGTTCACCTCATTCTTTAAAGCGGTATCGCTTCATAAGAAAAATGCGTACGACATGATTTGGGCGATGATGGCGAATCAAGCCGGATTTGGCGCGCTTCTGTTCAAGTATATGTATCCGAAAGTTCCTTATTTTCTAGAATTGCAAGACGGGAATTCATTGGAACAAATAAAAGCACGACAGCCATTTCTGCGCTTAATATGGGCATTTTATAAGCAGATTTATCTGAAAGCAGATGTCATCAAGGCGATTTCGCATTTCATTGGGAAACTAGCGCGTGAGATAGGCTTTAAGGGTCAGGTTGAAGTAATACCAAATGCCGTCAATGTTTCTAAATTTTCGGCACCTGTTTCTATAGAAGAACAAGTGGAGCTCAAGGCGCGATTTGGCAAGAAGATGGACGATGTATTTTTGTTTACTGCGTCGCGCTTGGTGCTTTCTCGCGGAGTTGAGGATGTCATTCGGGCACTTCCACATTTGCCTCCGAATGTGAAGTTTCTTGTTGCAGGCATCGGCGAAGACCAAGAAAAATTGGAGGAAATCGCGCGTGGTTCGGGTGTATCAGACCGCGTCTTTTTTGTGGGGCACGTGAGTCATGCACGGCTTCCTATTTATTACCAAATATCGGATATATTTGTGCGACCCTCAATCGTTGAAGGATTCGGCAATGCGTTTGTTGAAGCTTTCGCCGCCGGCATTCCGGTAATCGCGACGCCGGTCGGAGGAATTCCCGACTTTCTATCTGATCCGGAGCGGAATCCGGATAGGTCCGCGACAGGGTTGTTCTGCGAAGTTAGAAATCCTGAATCTATCGCGCGCGCGGTCTTGCGTTACATGCGTGAGCCGGCGCTGGTTGCCGAAGTGGTGCAGAATGCGGGAGCTCTCGCAGAGGAAAAATATGATTGGAACGCTATCGCCCGCGACATGAAGACAAAGGTGTTTGATACCATCGCAAAAGCGCCATGAAAATTCTCATTGTCTCCGGGATTTTTGAGCCGGAAAGCGGGGGGCCTGCGGTTTATACTCCGAAAATAGCCGAGAAGCTTGCTGGCGCGGGCAATAGCGTATCCGTCATCGCCTTCTCTCCGAATGCCCATTATGATTTTGACGCGCAGTACGCATTCCCGCTCAAGCGCATTGTGCGCGGAAATAAGATATTGAATCGCGTGAAAATGTCTTTTGCCGTTTTCCGACAGGCGCGTAATGCCGACTTGATTTATATGCTTGATTGGTTCGCCGCAGGACTTCCGGCGGCGCTCGCCGGGCTCATGCGCGGCGTCCCGTATGTGGTCCGCGTCGGCGGCGATTATTTGTGGGAGCAGAAATATCTTGAATCCGACGCCCCGCCCGTTTCGCTTTCGGACTTTTACGAGCGCGGTCTGTATCAATGGATTTCTTTCAAGCCGTTTTTTTGGTTGATTCGTTTTGTGCTTTCGCATGCGCGCATGGTGATTTTTAATTCAGACAAACAGAAAGAGCTTTACGGCCGATTTTACGGATTGAAGCGCGTTGCCACCGTCTGCAATCCGGTTCCGCGCATGGAAACCAGGGGAATAGTGCGCGGAAAGGCGACAAAAGAGTTCGTCTACCTGGGGCGTTTTATCGTGATGAAAAATCTGACGACGCTCATTCGCGCCTTCGCAAAGGCGCAGTTGCCGGACGGCTATACGCTTCTCCTGATCGGAGACGGCCCTCGCAAGGGAGAACTGATGCGGCTCGTGGAAGAACTCGGGCTTCAAAAGCGCGTGAGCATGGAGCAGAGCATGCGTCTATCCGATGCATTGGAGCGGATAAAAAATTGCCGCGCCTTCATATTGCCGAGCTGGACGGATATTTCCCCGAATCAGGTTTACGAAGCTCTCGCAATCGGACTTCCGGCCGTTGTTTCCAAAGAAAATTACTTGAGCATTCGGGACAGATTGCCGGAAATGATTGACCCCGCATCCGTTTCCGACGTGGCGTCAAAGCTGGAGATACTCGCGGATGATAGGCGCTATAAGAAATTCTCGGAATCATTTGCTTCTATAAAATTTGCCCGCGATTGGGACGATGTTGCGCGGGAGCATATTGCGATTTTCAACGGCGTTCTGAATAACAAGGCGCAATTATGAAAGTACTTCAGATAGGAACAGACAGGTCCATTTTTGACGCAGACAGTGCTTCTGCATCGCGCATGCGCGAATATGGAGAAAATTTTGGCGAACTCAACATCATCGTTTTCTCGCTTCGGAAGCACGGAGCGCGGAAGGCGGACTTGAGCGAATACGCGCATGCGTATGCGACCGATTCCTTTTCCCGCTTTTTGTATGCGTGGGACGCGATACGGCTCGCGCTCAAATTGCCGAAACCGGATGTAATATCAGCCCAAGATCCGTTTGAAGTTGGCCTGGCGGGATGGGTTGCCGCGCGGATGCGCGGCGTCCCGCTGCATATTCAAGCGCATACGGATTTTCTTTCTCCCGAATATGCAAAGCATTCTTTCTTGAATCGCCTCCGCGTTTTCGCCGCGGGATTCGTTTTGCGCAGGGCGGCGCGAATTCGCGTCGTGTCCGAACGCATCAGAGATTCGCTAAAAACTAAAAACTATAAACTCAAAACTAAACCCACTGTGCTCCCGATTTTTGTTGATGTTGAGAGTTTCAGGAATACAAGAACGGATGAATCGCTTGCCAAACGTTTTGCGGGATTTGGAACCAGGATTCTGGTTGTATCGCGCCTTGAATCGGAGAAAAATGTCGCGCTCGCAATCCGCGCGTTTGCGAAATGCGCGCCGAAAGATTCGTGCTTGATTATCGTGGGAAAAGGGAGCGAGAAGCCGCGCCTTCTGCGCATAGCGGAAGAACTTGGCGTTTCCAACAGGGTTTTTTTTGAAGGTGCCGAGGCCCCAATAAAGTATTACAAGCTTGCGAATTTGGTTCTTGCGCCGTCGCTCTATGAAGGATACGGCATGGTGATTGTTGAAGCGCTCGCCTCCGGCGTTCCGGTGCTCTCAACTGACGTCGGCGTCGCGCGCGAGGCAGGCGCGATGATTGCGGAAGAGAACGATTTCGCGAAAGCGCTTACGGAATGGCACGAGAACGGTCCGCGGGAAGGGAAATTAACGAACTATCCGTACAGGAACTTTGAAGAATATGTTCAGGAGTATTGCAAAGATATAGAATCTTCTACCTGAAGCACTCTACTACTTGAGCGCATGTTACTTTCATGCCTGAATTACTCCATCTCCCCGTATCCTTTATTCCTCACCATAGCGAGATTGTAAGGATATTGGTCGGAACTACTTCAGGCCAAAATGACGTTTAACCCACGCATCATTTTCAATACTTTCCACCACGGCATAAAGCACGTCTTTTCCTATGCGAATATCCGCCTTGATGAGGGCTATTAGTTCTTCGCAATCGTACGGGTATATCCATACGCTGTCCTGTAATCGTAAAAATCCGCACTCGCGCATAAAGCTTCGCAGGCGATCGCGCGTGGCTCTGCGGTATTGAGGCACGTCAAACATAACGAGACGGTATCGCTTGTCCCAACGATGCCCGCGCTCTGACTGATGGGCGGTTTTCATCTTTTCCAACGCAAGCACTTGACGGCCCTTTTCCGTGAGTTCGGCGCACCGGACTCTATTTCGCAAAACAAAGCGCAGCAACCCCTTTTTTGCAAGTCGGCCTGCGGCAGTTTTCGCCCTGTACCCAAATTTATATTTATCGCCGAGAAGACGGGGAAGCGCTTGGAATATATTCGGAGCAATCATTGTTACGGCAAGAATCCCCGCAACGCCGACTGCCGAGAGCACGGCATTTTGTATGTCCCTTCTTTTTCTTCTCGTTCTCGCTTCAGATTCTACATGTCCCATGTCCTTAATAATACACCATGGTGAGCTCGTAAGGATATTAATAAGGTATAGAAATTAAATGATTAATAAAAACATATACATACGAGAGCTTTTCACAGTCGTTATTAAAAAACGAGGCACTCAGGGGCAACCCTGGGAGGTGTGGAAAACATCAATGCGTAGGATTATTTAGTGCAATAATGAAAAATATATGCACGATGCTCTTGGAACCGGTTACCGGAATCGTGCGATTGACCTCTTGTTTTGCCTCCTCTTGGCGGCCAGCATAGTCCTGGTGCCGCACGTAGTGGGAGCTCAAGATATTGAGCTCACTTTTGAGCCGACGTTCCGTGCGGAACATGCGGGAATCTCCATCTATAACGGAAATCCCGTGAATATATACATGCCTCTGGAAACGGTAACAATTCGTTCCTCGGAACTTAGTGCAGCGAACGGCTTTTGGACGGTTGAAGAACTTCAGCCGTTGTGGAGCGACGTGCCGATTGAAAGAGGGATGTACGTTCTTGAGAGGATAAACCCCGAGACGGGCGACTTGGAAGGCGGCGTCGCAGTACAAGGCCAAAACTACGATGTTGCGCATGTCAGCTTCAGTAGTAGCGCCACAACAACGCACGAAATCTCTTTTTCTCTTCTGTATCTTGGTTCGCCCGGAGTACCATCTGGCAGATACCGTCTTTTTGCGGCAGAGGGGCCAGCAACCAAGGAAACGTATGACCCAGATACTGACACCTATACGACCTCGCCCTTTACGGATGAGGATATGGGGAAAATAATCGCGCAGGATCCTTCGTACGTATACGTCTATGCGCCGGTTTCATACTCGGAATCGGCAGAATTTGATTATGTCGCCGACGGCCCTCCGCCGTGCACGGAGAAGTGCTACTCCAATGTGCTGTTTTTGCCGGGAATCAAAGCGAGCCGCCTCTATAAGCAACGTCCACCGGGCTGTATGACCAATTGCGAGGATCAGCTATGGGAACCGAATACGAACAGCGATACAGAGGATCTATTTATGAACTCGGACGGCACGAGCATTCGTGACGACATCTATACGCGGGATATTTTAGACTCGTACGTATCCACGGGGAATGGCGACGTGTACGGTGCATTCGCCGCATTCATGAACAATGAGGTAAAAACGGAGGTCATAAACGATTGGGCAGCGGTTCCCTATGACTGGCGGCTTGACCTTGAACACGCGGTTGAGAATGGAACGTCGCTGGATGGGCGCATTTCATATATCGGGATGGCAACATCTTCATACGCAATGAACCAGGTGTTTAGCCTTGCACCTAGTTCAAAAAGCGGAAAGGTGACGATCGTTGCACACTCAAACGGCGGATTGTTCGCAAAGGTGCTGATGAACGAACTCAAAGAAATGGGCAAGGAGAATCTCGTCGACAAGATAATATTCGTGGGCGTCCCGCAGACCGGAACCCCGAAAGCAATCGCATCTCTGCTCCATGGCTATGAAGAAGCGTTGGGGTCTGGGCTCATCACCAAAGCATCGACTGCGCGAATTCTGGCGGACAGTGCCCCGGGAGCGTACAACCTGCTTCCCTCGGAGAGATATTTCAACGATGTGGTTACTCCTCCGATACTCTTTCCGCAGGAGACCAAGACAGCGCAGAATTTTCATGCTGCATACGGCGATTCCATCGGGACGTACCAGAACCTTCGCAAGTTCCTGCTTGGGCTTGATGGGCGCGCGAAACCGTCCGCAGACGAAACGAACCTTCCCGCGGTGCTGAATTACGATCTGCTAACCCGGGCCGAAGCGCTGCATGCGGAACTCGATGCGTGGACGCCGCCGGATGGCGTAGAGCTCTATAAGGTGGCGGGAGTGGGCCTTAATACGCCGTCGGGAATTAAGTATGTAGATGAGTGCCCGCTTTTCTGTTTAACGACCAGTCCTTACTTGAACTACGAGCCGGAGATGGTCATAGAGGGAGATGGCACGGTGGTTGACGCGAGTGCGCTGGCGGGAACTGGCACTAAGTATTATTTCAACGTGGACAGATACAATGCCACCAATGGATCGTTGCCGTCGGTTCAGCACGCCTCTTTAATGGGAGCATCCGATATAAATACTCTCATTGATCGAATAGTTAAAGAGGAAACAGCAATCTCGCTTCCGAGCACCATAACAACCACTGCGCCCTATTTCGCCAATGCAAAACATCTCATTTATCGCGTTCACTCGCCAGTCTCTCTGGACCTCTACGATAGTGCAGGCAATCACACAGGCATTGCCACCACCACGCTTTCCGACGGAACAGTCGTGAGTTATGCAGAGAACAATGTTCCGGGGACTTACTACGATCAATTCGGGGAAGTAAAATATATTTTCTCCGACGGTTCGGAGCAAGTAAATATTGTCCTTGGTGGGCAGGGGTGGGGTGTTGCCACGTTTGATATTGAGGAACGGCTGGGCAATACAAGTGTTGCGTCAACGACATTTGTGAATATTCCCGTAGAGCCACGGACAATCATCAGCATGAGCATGCCGGCAGGGGGAACGATTTCCGGGGCCTCAAATCTTGAGGTTGACGAAGATGGGGACGGCGCTGTTGATTCTTCGTACGCATCTTCAACAGGGCAGATTATTCTTCCCGATGTCCCAGCGGTGGAAAGTATTCCAGTGGATAGTGCGCCAGCGGCACCGGCCCCAACTGGAGGCGGGGGCGGCATCCCATCACTTCTTCCACAGGGTTCCCTCGTAGCTCCGGCATTGCCGGATGGTATGGGGCGGGCCACCTCAACGGATTCGATTAACTCACCACAAGTTTACCCCGTAGCGAGCTCAAGCTCTGCCACGGGGGCAATTTCTACTCTCGCCGCTACCGGTACCACCGAGGCCAAACGACCAAGTACACAGGCAAATGCCAGCCCACATGTTTCTGTGCAGAATAAACAATTTGCACAGCAGAAAGGCACGACTAGTACGAATGGTGCTAGACTGGTCGCAGGAGCGGCGGCGAGCCTTCCCACTCCCACGCCTTCCTCGACAGGAGAGAGATGGTGGTTGAGCGCATATAAGATAGCAAGGGACATTATTCGTTTTATTATCGGACTATGATTTTTCTAAGGAACAATATTTGGAGGATTTTGCCACTAGTTGTTGCGGGGGCAGTATGGACTATTGGTTATATATATACGCACCAGTTAGCATTTGGTATTTGTGACAGTCCGTATACTGACAACGGATATCTAGGATGCACTGACAGCACCTTCTATTCTGTCGGTGAGCCTGCGATTGCTTATAGCCAATGGCTCATAGCTTCTGCCGTGATTATGTTATTTGCCCGCTTGGAAACCCTAAAGCGTTGGAGTATTTTTGCGATTGTGTACCTCGCTGCAACAACCGTCGCGCTTGCATTTACCCAAGTGTCGGCGGGCGGTATCGGATTTCCGGAAAGATTAACCGTAGCGCATCTTTTCGGCATCGTTTTTCTCATCATCACCGTTCTCTGGGTAGTCATACACACCATCATTCTTCGCCGCAGGGAGAGAGAATTGAGAATATGAAATAGTTTGCTGATTATCGCCCTGAAATATATTTCTTTGCGAAGAAGTAATGTTTAAAAGTCTTGTGGAATGATCCCTGTGCATAGCGAAAAGATGGCATGTTAGAATGTGGGCATGTCAGTACTTGCCGCCTCTCCAAAGATACTTTCGAAAATTGAAATAAAGCCGTATTTTCAGGAGGATAATTTTGTTTTATATCAAGGAGATGCGATTTTGTTACTTAGCCAGATACCCGAAAATTCGATTGACATGATGCATGAAATTAATCTTTGACGAACGGAGGGTGGCGGATTATACAAGCACATCTCAAAGGGCTCGTGTTTTTACGGAGCAGTGGGTTGGCGAGTCAATTTTTTGTCCCAATTGTGGGCAGTTGAATATAGATAAGTATCCGAACAATCAACCCGTTGCGGATTTTCACTGTATCAACTGCAGGGAAGAGTATGAATTGAAGAGCCAGCAAAGTGCAATCGGATTGAAAGTAGCGGATGGTGCGTATCGCACCATGGTTGAGCGGCTTACCAGTAGCAACAACCCAAATTTCTTTCTTCTGAACTACGATTTAAAAAATCTCGCGGTGAGAAACTTTTTTGTCATCCCAAAACATTTCTTTACGCCAAAAATCATTCAGAAACGAAAACCGCTTGCTCCAACCGCGCGCCGATCGGGTTGGATTGGTTGCAATATCTTGCTTGATCACATTCCACAAACGGGAAAGATATTCTTTGTCCGCAACGGTCTAGTAGAGCCAAAGAAAAAGGTGCTCACGGAATGGAAAAAGACATTGTTCTTGAGGGATGAAAAGGGTATTTCCGCAAGGGGCTGGTTGCTAGATACCATGCAGATTATTGATAGGGTCGGTAAATCCGGATTTACGCTTGACGATATGTATGCATTTGAGTCCGACTTCAGCCGCCTTCACCCTGATAATAAACATGTCAAAGAGAAAATCCGGCAACAGCTTCAATTTTTGCGCGACAGGGGATATGTGCGATTTCTCGGTGGCGCAAAGTATCAGCGGACTTGACGGTCTTGTGTTTCCGATCAAGGATCGGGTATGCCGATAAGTCGTATACTTGCGATCAAAATTTTAAAGTATTTAGACCAGCACAAGGATTTTTACTTCCCGTTTTTAGTGATGAATCAGGAGTACACAGAAGAAGATGATGACTTTGTGGAGATTGAACCCGATGAGTGGGAGATGATTGAAGAAGATGAGAAGTATCAAACGTTCCAGCTTTGGGAAAACTTGCAAAATTTGCACGAGGAGACGCTTGCGTTGATGGCCAAGGGTTTTATTGAAAGAATTACGAGGGAATCATTAGAATTACAGATTGCTGAACTGTCTAGAAATTATAGAAAGGAATGGAAAGAAAGATTGGGAGAAAGCGCAAAGATAGAGGAATATGGGTTCAATGAATTTCTCGGTGGAAAAGCCGAGGCGTACGATGACTGTCTAAGAATCATAAGAGAAAGTGGAATGTAGGGCGAAATCTTGCGTGTTAGCAAAAAAACGGCAATAATGTTGGGATTATGGGGTAGGATGGAATTAGGTTCCCTCCTCAATCTCGTCAAAAAGGTTCTAGCACCTATCAAATCTCTACGCAAATGTGCTACAATCGCCTTTATGAGAATTAACGCAGACCTTACCAAGATTCTTGGTAAAGAAAACGACGAAAAGTGGGTAGCCCTTTCGCAGGATCGAAGGAAGTTGATAGCATCTTCTGAGAGCCTACAAGAACTGCGGGATAGGCTTGGGGAACGGAAGAACGATTTTGTATATATGAAAGTCCTTCGGTCGGATATGGAGTTTGCTTTCTCGGGTACATGATGAGGTTGAAATGGAAAAAATACAATTACACGGCACAGATGGGGCCGGGAAATAGTTTCGTTTACCGACCGCTCATTAGAATAAATATTTCAGCTCGTTCTGGGGGTGAAAACATGACCATTGATGCGATGATTGATTCCGGTACCGACAGCACCGTTCTGAACGCTGATATAGCTAGAGCGATAGGGATTGACCTTTCTAAATGTTCCAGAATTAAATTAGGGGGTATCGGCTCCACAGAAGGTTATCTTTCTAACGTTGTAGTAAAAGTACCAGACTTTAAGGTTGTAATGGATGTCCCCGTTGCATTCGCGGAAAATCCTCCATTTGACGGACTTTTAGGTCAACGACATTTCTTTCAAAGATTTAAAATCACATTTGAGAAAAGATTAAATATCTTCCGCGTAGCCGCCGTTTAATCTCTAGTTTCTACAGCGATCAACATGGTCATCCGTTCGTGAGATGTTGAATTGCCAAATCTTGCGTGTTCGTGAAAAAACGACAATAGTGCACAGATTATGGGGGAAGGATCGGGCTTGCATTATGAGATTGTCATGTTAATCTGTACACGTGCGTACAGAAAAACATAACGCATTGCCTAAATCGTCTGCTATGGACGCGCGATTTGCAGCGCTTGCCCGTATGGGTGAGGTGGTATTTCATGCGCGCGACGCAGCCGCTATTTGGGAAATTATAAATACAAACACGCTTCACACAATACTCTCGCGCTACGCGCGCGCGGGACTCTTGTTCCGTTTGCAAAACGGCCTCTATTCAATAAAACCTCCGCGCGAGCTTGACCCGCTACTTATCGGAAGCAAGGCCCTGCACGGAGCTTGTTATGTGAGTACCGAAACCGTTCTTTCTCGCGCGGGCATCGTTCAGCAGAACGTGCCGCACGTCACGCTCGTGGGTTCGGTAAGCAGAAAGTTCAGGCTTGCCGGGCACAACTATCGCGCGCGCCGCCTCTCTGACAGATTTTTACTCAATGATGCGGGAGTATTGCGCGAGGGACATGTACGCATCGCGAGCCCTGCGCGCGCGATTGCTGATATGCTGTATTTCAATCCGCGGTATCACTTCGATGCATCGGCGCATATTGATTGGAGCGCGGTCAGCCGCATACAAAGAGATGTCGGATATAAAATCACACATCACAAGGACATATGACACTCATTCTTCCAAATAAAAAAGATGCCATGCACAAGGCGTGGATGTTCCGCGTTTTGCGCGCGGTCGCTGATGATGCGCATCTTACACAGGCGCTTGTTTTTAAAGGCGGGACATGCGCCTCGATGCGCGGTTTTCTTGACCGCTTTTCGGTGGACCTTGATTTTGATTATGTCGGAAGCGCGGATGAAA
>Ga0209211_10004442_pt1 | contig 21779 bp, 15 predicted proteins | sample RifGroA2_FD_183992 | JGI IMG/M metagenome (GOLD analysis project Ga0209211, IMG submission 183992) | Groundwater microbial communities from Rifle, Colorado, USA - Groundwater A2 (SPAdes) (version 2) | ecosystem: Environmental > Aquatic > Deep subsurface > Groundwater | place: Rifle, Colorado...
CACTGAATGGCACGCTTACTGCCTTGCCAGATGCAGCAGACAGATTAACGGTAAGGTTAACACTGGTTGTAGATTCACCACCGCTTGAACTCGCTACTGCAAATGCTACTGTGGGCGCTGCATCGTCGTCTGTTATCGTTAAAGTAGCTGTACTTGGAGAACCGAGAGAGGCTCCGGTTGCGCCGCTTAATGTGAGGTTCACGGTCTCATTATCTTCATTAAGGGCATCATTTGCTATTGTTATGGTAAATGTCTTACTTGCAGAGTCTGCATCTGCCCAGTTAAGGGTTCCGTTTGTGGCTGAATAGTCCACACCGCCACCAGTTGCAGTGCCATTGGTTATCGTGTAATTTACACTCGCTAAACCTGAAGAACCCCCAGTTCGTGTAACCGTAATATCAATACTTGTACCGTTTTCAGCAACTGTATATGTAGAGGCGCTGAATTGAAGGGTGCCGGTTGCTGCGCCAGCAGTAACCGTAACCGCATCCACCCATGCGGCCTTTGTATTATTACCAGAATCTCTAACTTCAAGGGTATAAGTGCCTGCTGTTATTCCGCTGGCAAAGGTGGCGATAAGTCGTGCTGGGGCGTTTGTTCGGTCTACAGACGAGGCAGTAGCCACAACCCCGCCGCTTGAATTGGTCAATACCACAGTATTGGCATTGGTTGTTGTCAATCCCAAACCATCTATGGTTATATTATTGCTTATACTGTTACTAATTGAGGCGGGACTGTAAGATTGTATGGCCGCTCCGCTTGCGCCAGCGGTTATGGCGACGATGTTGGAGACTGCAGAAAATGTAGGCTCATCAAAGCCTGTTGCAAACACGTTATTAAAGCCAGCCGCCGTTTGGGGTATCGAAATACCATCGGACGTGCGTATTGCAGCCCAGTAGGTAGTGCCATCTTGTATTGTATTAGGTTTAACCGTATATGCAGCGGTAGTACCTTGTGCCTTGATGGAGTATGTCTCTGTCTGCAAGGCAGATTTAGGTCCTGGCTCTTGCAAAGTGCGCATAAGTGGCGCCGCCACACCTTTATTTACATTTTGCGGAGAAACGCACGTTGGGGTCGTGCCTATGCCAGCTTTTGAAAGATAGTCTAGTCCCGACGTCCCCACCAACTCACAGTCAACAACATCCCACATGGTAGTCCAGTTGGAAGGATTACTAACACTGAAACTCGTACCATAGGTCCCATTATAGGTGGTTAAAATAGCTTGTGTCGTATAGCGTATATCATAGTGGTGTGCTGTACCTGACATTCCATCATCGCCGGGTGCAGTCCATGTCAGAGGCAGTTCCCCAGATGTAAGTTGACCGCCCCTAAAGTCAGCAATAGTAGCTGGAGCAGTGTTATCTGTTGTCGTTGGAATTGTATTGGTACCCCAAGCCTGGCATCCCTTGGTAGCATCATTATCATCTATATCCCATCCATTTGGCAGAATTGTTGGACCGTCTGCAGGAGACGATATATCATGTGCGCCGGGCATACCAAAAACATCAGTACGCTGGTATAAAAACAGACAACCGTCGCCATCTTTATCAGAGGCGCCAAGAAAAGGTGCGGGGGCATTGCTGTTCTGATAAGTTACCTTCGTTTGGTTCGTTATACCTACCCTCCATGTATCAACAGCTAAAAGAGCGGCTGACATACCATCCTTAGTGCCAGTCTCATAGTAATCATAGAGTTTGTACATATAGGCTTGGTCACCACGCGCCTTTCCACCATTATGTTGATGATGACAGTTACCGCAGGTATCAACCCTTTCTATAGTGGAAAATGAAACAATTTGATCTTCTAAATAGGTCATCATGGCATAGCCAGAACTTGGGAGTAATACTATTGCGGTTGAGGTTACTGAAAGGATAAAAACAGGGACACTTCCCAATTTTTTTAAAACCTTCGCAGGAGAGAAGGCTGACAGCCTAAATATATGGAGGAGGAATCTGGGAAGAATCTGGAATTTGAAGGGAAAGGCTTTTTTAAATTTCTGTAAAACTGTAGAAGTTGGCCATTGTTTATTACCAGGCGAACTTCCTAAACAACTTCTCAACCTTTTACTCTCCATAGCCCCTCCCTGTGGAGTAAATAAATAAAGGATTACTTCTGTGGCAAGATTCTTGAGCTTGTTGAAAACGAAACAATCTCTGATTGCACAGATAAAAGATTAGATTGCACCGATTAAAGCTCCTTGAAATATCTGTGTAATCAGTTTTTCTAATCCGTGTAATTAAGGTTGTTGATGACTTTTTCAACAGCCTGTCTTAAACTGCTTTATAATAAAAAAAGCCTCAAGGGGCAAAATAAAAACCCTTGAGGCATCATCACCTCATTGGTATATATGTGAAGACCAACGCCAGCCTTCGTTAAAACATAAAACAATAGAACTTGACAATTATTATACTTATTTAAAAACTTAAGTCAATAAAAATTTTAAAAGATTTTAATGGTAGAATATCCCCCTTTTAATACTTCCCCTTTCTCGCTTTCCTTAACTCCGCCTTCTCCCCACAGGGGCAGCCGTAGCGCCGACCTTTATGGTCGGCTGAGTCGCTGGAGCTAAACCCCAGCGCTACATAGTCAAATTATGGTAAAGTTATTTATCGGACAAACCAGTAGTTCTTGTTTGCGGTAATGAATCTCCCCTTTTTCTAAATACGAATGAACTTACCCCTCAACCCTGCCATCTCCCCACCGGTCACGCTCAGCGTGTCAGGGGAGATGGAAAAAGAATGAGTGTAAAAAGCAAATTCCGTTAGAAGGCATATAAAATTTAAAGGAATTTTTTAAATTCCTCTGGTTCAAGTCCCATATCTTTAATAATGCCGTGCAATGTCTTTGGCTTTATATCCTTTCCGCTGTGAATAGGGATTACAACTCTTCGTTTATCAGACTTTCTGTAGAAAACTGCATGACTTCCTGATTGTCTGTCCAGAATAAAACCGAGTTTTCCGGCAACTCTTATCAAATCCTTTGCTTTAACTTGAGGAAGGAACGGACTCACACAGCAACCTTAAGAGATTTGACTGTAATGTCTTCCACTGGAATTTCTTCACTGTGGGACGTCAGGCTTTCGATATAAACTTTAATCGCATCCCTAATATTTTCGATTGCCTCATCGTAAGAGTCTCCCTGAGCATGACAACCAGGCAACGCAGGACAGAAGACATGATAACCGCCATCTTCTTCCCTATCCAGCACGACTGTATAAACAAATTCTTTCACTAAAACCTCCCCACAAGGGCATTCCTTTTTACCACTACAAGTTAATAAGCTATCATAGTGTTGTATATTTTATAAAAAATCACAATCTATGTAAAGCGAAAATTACCTCCCCTATGGAAAAAAATTGACTTCCCATATGTTTCATAATAAACTCCTTCCATGCTGAAAACCATTGAAGAAATAAAAAAAAGGCTCGTGAGCGCTTATGACCCTGACGCCATTATTCTCTTTGGCTCCAAGGCAACCGGTAAGGCATCCCCAACAAGTGATATAGACCTTCTCGTCATGAAGGATACTGAAGAAAGGCCGATTGACAGACGGTTAAGGGTTGAGAAGCTCCTTGCTGACAGGACTGTGCCCTTAGATTTACTTGTCTATACCCCGAAAGAGGTGAGGTATCTTTTTTCAATAGGAAGTCCTTTTATTGAAGAGGTAGTTAGAACAGGGAGGGTGGTCCATATGAGAAAAAACACTGAGAGTTGGCTTAAGGATGCTGAAGAAGAACTTTCTTCAGCAGAAATACTTTTTGAGCACGAAAAATATAGGCCAGCCTGCTACCACAGCCAGCAATCGGTTGAGAAGGGGCTTAAAGCCCTTCTTATCGAAAAGGGAGAAAGTCCAGAAAGACCTCATGACATAGTAGGCCTATTGAATGAGGTCAAGAAAATCGGATGGAAGATTGAGCTTTCAGTTGATGATGCCATCTTCCTTAACAGCATATACAAAGGACGTTATCCTACTGAAGAAGGTCTCCTTCCCTATGGAGAACCAACCAGAGCCGATGCAGAAAAAGCAGTTGTGGCCGCAAGAGCCTTCATGGATGGACTAAAAAAGGTCATGGGACAATAACTTATTGTTTCGTTTCAGCCAAGATTACGAGTTTTCCCGCAACTCTTATTAAATCCTCTGCTTTACTAACCAGTCCAGAATAGTATTTACACACTATCCCCTTTTGTTCGTCATGCCCGAATTTTTTAATCGGGCATCCAGAGACTAAAAACTACTGGATTCCCGCTAAAAACATGCGGGAATGACACTGTGTGAAATGTATACTCTATATATGCGCTGATTAACATGTCTATACAATTATGGACTCCCTTATAAGTTGAGGAAGGAGCGGACTCACACAGCAACCTTAAGAGATTTGATTGGCACGACTGTATAAACAAATTCTTTCACTAAAACCTCTCCACAAGGGCATTCCTTTTTACCACTACAAGCTAATACAAATGCATTAAAATGTAGCGTTGGGGCTTATCCCTGAACCAGAACGGTTCAGCCCGCAAAAAATTGGGAGGGGACAAGCCCCTCCCCTACAGTTTCTGTTCCTTGGGAATACTTGGGAATATTGGTTCAACCTCCATATTTTCTATCTTTCCCATAATCGTAGAGCGGGGCTTATCCCTCACTGAAAACAGCCGACCACAAGGGTCGGCGCTACAAAGATTTTGCCATAATAATTGATTGTGTTTAATAATCGTAGAGCGGGGGTTCATCCCCCGCATTAGCATAAAATTGCATCACGAGGGTTTATCCCGATGCTTCGGGATTTATCCCCAATGAAAAACGGTTGCCCATAAAGGGCAACGCTACGGTAATGTGAATAAGAAGCATTTTTGGGACAAAACAAATGGTATTTTTAGATGAAACCCCCACGAGCCTTTGGCTCACAAACGATGATGAAAATCCCCCTTTTTAAAGGGGGAAATATCATTACCTCCCTTTAGCAAAGGGAGGTCAGGAGGGATTTGAGATGCATTTGGGGAGCAAAATTAAATTTTCGTAACGTTGGGGTTTAACCTCAACGAAAAAGTTGTCGCGCACAGAGGGCACCCGGGGCAACGCTGCAGAATTGCAAATTTGAAGCATTTTTGGGACAAAGGCGGGAGAGACTCTCCCGCCGTGAATAAATGGCAGGACATTTTTTATGTAGGGCTGAAGCCCTGCCATGCAGAATTTAATTTATGCGCACGAACAACAGTCCCCTTGACCATTCCAATAGGAACTACTTGGTCTCGTGAAAGCCACACAGTCTTTTACTGCCCCAGACCGTTCCGCAATCCCAGTATGTCTGAACAGGCATTCCAGTTTGATAATGCATAAATGCCCACTCAATGAGGGCTTCATATCCACCATGATTGGGACCGATTAAGATAAAACCATAGTCGTAGGCGCCGGTCCCATCACTGCAGCTTCTAAATTCTACTCCTACATATCAATAGCAGTCGCATACGGGATCGGTGTGGGAAGCATAACTATATGCATAATTATATACTTCTAAGTTCTTTATGTATGCCGGTTTAGCTTGACAAGTCGGCTGCGACGCCGGTTGCCCCGCGAAAGTCTTATCCTCTGCAAATACCAAGAAAATTATAAAAACCAGTATAGAAAAACAAAAACCTTTCACCATTTTTACAACATTTTTCATTCTCTAATCCTCCCTTTATTTTTTGTATGTTCCGCTCAGCGATTTTTTCCTTCCACCTCCTTCCTTTTGCTGCGGATTTTTTAAATGCAGGTCATTCTTTATACTAAATCTTATCCTGCGTCAATGTATTTTTTTAATTTATAGTGCAGAAGTACGAACACCGTTGGGTTTTATAAAGCCGGTTTTATAAAGCTTGACAAAATCCCATCATAGCGTTATAAAAAATGTATGAAAGAATCAGTGAGATATTTAAATAATGCAAAGGAGATACTTAAAAGAGCTGCCATAGAGGACAACACTTATACGGATGTTAAGCCAGTAAGGGAAGCATTTGGGACAGCCTATCTTGCTGTGTTAGAGGCAATCAATGAACATCTTCTAAAGAAAGGTTTAACAAAAAAAGAACTTCCAAAGTCAGTAGAGGGATATAGGGAGGCTTTAAAAAAGTATATATCGGTCCATAATGGAAAATTAATGAGAGAGTTTGAAAAACTTTATGATGCCTTGCATATAGCAGGGTATTATAGAGGGCTAATATACGATGTGAATGCTGTTAAAGATTATTTAAAGGCTACAAAGGCATTTATAGAAAAGATTGAATAGACCTTGCTATGGCGTCCACCTATCATGCAAAGGGGGCAAAGTATAAAGGCTTTGCCCCTTTTTTATTTTCAACTAAAACCCTCATGAGCTTCGATCCCAGAGAGGGATATAAAAGTTTGCTGGACAAGGATGTCCCGCCTATAAACACTGTAATGTCTTCCACTGGAATTTCTTCACCGTGAGACGTCAGGCTTTCAATATAAAGTTTAATCGAATCCCTAATATTTTCGATTTCCTCATCGTAAGAGTCTCCCTGAGCATGACAACCAGGCACCGCAGGGCAGAAGGCATGATAACTGCCATCTTCTTCCCTATCCAGCACGACTGTATAAACAAATTCTTTCACTAAAACCTCTCCACAAGGGCATTTCTTTTTACCACTACAAGCTAATACAAACGCAATAAAAAAGTAGCGTTGGGGCTTATCCCTGAACCAGAACGGTTCAGCCCGCAAAAAATTGGGAGGGGACAAGCCCCTCCCCTACAGTTTCTGTTCCTTGGGAATACTTGGGAATATTGGTTCAACCTCCATATTTTCTATTTTTCCCATAATCGTAGAGCGGGACTTATCCCTCACTGAAAACAGCCGACCACAAGGGTCGGCGCTACAAAGATTTTGCCATAATAATTGATTGTGTTTAATAATCGTAGCGAGGGGGTTTATCCCCCGCATTAGCATAAAATTGCATCACGAGGGTTTATCCCGAGGCTTCGGAATTTATCCCCAATGAAAAACGGTTGCCGCGCCCAGAGGGCACCCGGGGCAATGCTACGGTAATGTGAATAAGAAGCATTTTCAAGGCAAAGGCGGGAGAGGCTCTCCCCCTTTTTGTTGAGAGAAAATAGGAAGACTTACGGAGCAGGTGCAGTGGCATCGTTGGAGCTTTTACCGTTAGCAGGCTGTAGAAAAAGTCCTAATTGAACCAAAAAGTTGTCATTCCCGCGAAGCTTGTCCCAGCATGCTTTAAGCAGGGAGCGGGAATCCATAACTTGTTGCCCCCGACAGATTCAATCGGGGGTTACAAAAGCTGGATTCGTCCCCGAGTGCTTTAATCGGGGATAAACTTGTCCTCGCAGGTAGAGGCTGTGTCGCAATGCCCATTTTGTCATTGCGAGCGACCGCAGGGAGCGTGGCAATCTTTTTATTTTCAATATGTTATGAGATTGCTTCGGTCGCTTCGCTCCCTCGCAATGACATTGCGATACAGCCTCGTAGTAAGTGGGGAAACCTCGGACATGCTTTTTCATAGATGACAAAGAGTTTTTCCACAACCTGTTAGAGCCCAAAAATAGACATTGATTTTTGGGGAAACTGGCAAGTTGACTGCCAGACGAGGCGGAGTCCATTTTTGCGATGAGCCGTATGTGACCAATACGGTGAAGAGCAAAAATGTGCCGACAACGAAGTATGGCAGGCAAATCGCCAGTTTGTAAAATAGCGAGGTTTTCAATCGCTATTTTACGGTAGAGCTTTAGAATTGACAAACCCTTTGTGCAGGTATATAGTAAAACAAAAAGGGGCGGAAAATTATGCTTAATACAAACCTAAAATTTACATACGAAGACTATGTCCTTATGCCGGAAGGCAAGCGGTATGAAATTGTGGAAGGAGAGCTCTATATGGTTCCAGCGCCTACAACTACGCACCAGAGGATTTCAAGAAAATTGGAAGAAATGTTATCACGATTCGTTGAAGAAAGGAAATTAGGCGAGGTATTTGATGCGCCAATAGATGTTGTTTTCTCTGAGACAGATATTGTTCAGCCTGACATCATATTCATATCAAATGAAAATAAAAATATAATCAAAGAAGAGAATATAAAAGGCGCCCCAGACCTTATCATTGAGATACTTTCGCCATCCAGCGCGCAGAGGGATAAGACCATAAAGAAAAAACTTTATGCAAAAAATGGCGTTAAGGAATACTGGCTGGTAGAGCCTCAAAAAAGGACTATTGAGGCGCTGGTGTTGGGAAAAAGGGGCTATGAGACATTCAAGGTTTTTTCAGACAAAGAGGTTTTAACAACAAGGCTTATAAAGGGTTTGCAGATACCGGTTGAACAATTATTTGAAAAGTAACCCCCCGTTAGAGAAAGCCGCCAATGGGATTTACTATTTCCCATCCTTACGCGCCCTATCAAGAAGCTCTTTAAATCGCGGGTCATCTCTTAAACTATCCATCTCCTTATCTCTTTGCATAGAATGATAGACTACGCTCCCAAAGGACGCTGCCTTTTCGAGATATGCAAACGCCTTGTCTTTGTCTCCCCTGAGCGCATAAATGCAGGCAAGGTTATAATACGCATATGGCAGGACTCTCTTATGCCCAGAATCAGAGGCATTGTCAGAATATTCAACAGCCTTCAGATATGCCTCTTCACCCTCTTTTGATGTTTCATCTTTATATGTATAAACAACGCCGAGGTTGTAGTAGATTTCTATCTTTTTAGGATTTAGTTCAATTGCCTTGTTTAATTCAGCTATGGCGTTATCGTAATCTTTCTTGACAACGTATTCTATCCCGAGCTTATTATGGACATCCGCTTTTTTAGCATAATACCCTGCACATCCTGAAATTATAACAAGAAGACAAACTATATATGGAAATATCTTTTGTCCAGAAATTCCCTCAAATCCCCCCTTGCCCCCCTTTTCTAAGAGGCTGTGTCGCAATGTCATTGCGAGGGAGCAAAGCGACTGAAGCAATCTCATAACATATTGAAAATAAAAAGATTGCCACGCTCCCTGCGGTCGCTCGCAATGACAAAATGGGCATTGCGACACAGCCTCTAAAGGGGGGATGGGGGGATTATTCCCCGATATAAGCATTCGGGGACATGTTTCATTCCCCTTTGTGAGCCGAAAGCTCGTGTGGGTTTGTCCTGAAAATAGCATTAAAAATCCCCCTCACCCTTCCCTCTCCCCGAGGCTGTGTCATAATGTCATTGCGAGGGAGCGCAGCGACCGAAGCAATCTGCAACTTATTGAAAAACAAGAGATTGCCACGCTCCCTTCGGTCGCTCGCAATGACAAAAAGAGGATTATGACACAGCCTCCCCATCAGGGGATAGGTGGCTGTTTTAGTTTCCTCTCCCACGCACAGGCTGTGTCATAACCCTAAAAACCAGTTAGTTGTCTGAACGCCCATATTGTCAAGCGGACTCAGAATGACATTATGGCATAGCCTCAGGATACAAAAATACTAACAGAAACTAAGGCATGTAGCAATCAAGCCTCTTATCTATTTCAAAGAGAGCACTGTCAAATTTTGACAGCTTGCCTGAAGGCGCATAAACCCTTCCAAGATATTGCATCTTATTCTGTTTACAGGACCATGTCATAAAATAGGCGCTGCCATTTCCCTGCTTTAATTCAGTCCACATAAGCGCATTACCGTCAAAGCTGCCTCTTTTGAAATCTTGGTCTAAATTTCCTGTAGCATCTCTCAATGTTGTCTTGAGGTCAGAAATCATGCCCTGCACCGCTATCGCCCTCAGCTCAAAGATGAAAGCATCTGTCCGGAATGTTATGCGCGGGATGCTTTCCCTTGTGGACATTTCTCTCTCGCTGCCTTGAGGGCTGAAAAAACTAAAAATGTTTAAATATGATGATTCAGACTGCCATCCTTGAGAAGATGATTTTATACCTATGTAAGGGTAATATGTCAAAATGCCTTGCCTGTATGATGCTCCCTCTATCGGCACGGTTACTGCCATCCTCTCTCCAATAAGGCTTTTTACATTATTGAGAATATCCCATTGATAAAGGTGTCTCGGTATGAAAAATTCGAGATATGGACGATTATCCGTATTTAGAGGCGCATTTTTAACACGTCGAGCAAGCAAATCCTCTCCCATAAGATATGACCCGATAATAGATTCCGGCTGCAAAAGATTTACCCTGCCTAATTCACTTTTTACATTTGAATCGTTTAAGCGGCTTACAAGCCTGGCATAGTCAACAGATATCTTCTTGTTTGAGCCGATTATAATAAACTCCCCTCCAGAACTTGAAAACCATACGGTTGTCTGAGGAAATACCTCGCTTACTGTCCTTAAAAAGCTCTCTATGCCTGAGGGCATCATATTATAGAGGTGAAACCACATTGCCATAATGCCGTCATTGTTGAGATGTTCACGCGCAAGCTTAAGATATTCCAAGGTAAAGATATTGGAGGCGCCGGAAATCCATGAATAGGACGGTCCATTAATTATCAGGTCATATTTCTTTTCAGTTCTGTTGAGATAGTGCCTCGCGTCGTCAATGACAAGATTTAGTCTTTTGTCTGAAAGCGCATTATTATTGTATGGAGCAAAATAGCTGTTTGCCTTTACAACGCCGCCTGATATTTCCACACAGTCTATTTCTTTTATGCCCTGCATTTGCTCAAGCGCTCCCAGCGTAATCCCTGCGCCAAGGCCGACAAGCAGCGCCTTCTCCGGATTCGGATGCAACAGTGAAGGCAGCGCCGCCAGTTCAATTTGCACCGGCATATCCATTTTATATGTTCCGCCTTCCCCGTGTCCATTGACATTAAGATTGATGCTTCCATCAAAGAATTTATATACAAGGATGTTGCCCCACACGTCCTCATTGACATAAACAGGCTCGCTCCCCTTTAGGAATCTGTCAATAAAGAGAGACGGCTTCTCTGCTATTATCTTGATAAAATTCGGAAGATTGCTGTTCATGTGCATTGGGTTCCATTTTGGGATTATCAGATTAATGATAAGAAAGAGTGCCGCAATAGAACCTGCAAACGCCTTCTTATTCCTTACGCTCAACTCAGCATAATTCAGGAAGAAAAAGGCCGCTATAAGCACATTCACACATGTTAATGCCTTCAGGGTGGTTTCAGAGCCGAATAGCGGGATAAAGATAAATCCCGCAGAAAAGGCGCCGAGGATTGTACCCACGGTATTTGAGGCATAAACATGGGCGATCTCTCTGCCGACTTTATCAATGGCATCAGCATACATCTTTAACACAAGCGGAAACAGGGCCCCCATCAGCAATGTGGCAGGCAGCATCATGATAAATGATATTCCGATCTGAACAACCTGAATGCCGAAGAAGTTCTTTGGAACGACCTGCGCCATCCAGAAAAAAAGCATGGGAAGCTTTCCGGTAAATGCCGCGACAAAAAGAACAGCAAGGGCTATTCCCGCCTCTATAATTGCAAAGAGCAAATATTCCCTTCCCCTCGCCTTTTCCATCAAGGCCGACATTATAAAACTGCCCAATGCTATGCCCAATAAGAAAGTAAAAAGCATGGTGGTGAAGGCATAAACAGAGCTGCCTATGATGAGAGAGAGCGCCCTTGTCCAGACAACCTCATAAGCAAGCGCGGTAAAACCTGAAAGGGCAAAGGCGGCTAAGACAAATTTCTGCTGTGATGTTATGCTTGCTTGCGGCGATATATTCTTTTTTCTGACAACAGAAACAACAGTATAGTTCTTAAATTTGGAAAGAAGAATGAGCAGAAATCCTGCAATCAATAAATTGACGACAACGGCTGTATAAAGGGTTTCTTTGACGCCAATGTATGGAATAAGCGCAAACCCAGCTAAAATTGAACCAAAAACCGCGCCGATAGTATTGATGCCGTATAACCGCCCGGCGCCTTTGCCTGCGTCTTCTATGGATTTGATATAAAATTTTGAGAGGGCAGGCAGAGTGCCTCCCATAAGCGCTGTGCCGACCAGTATCACGCTGAATGCAAGGAAGAAACGTACTATGCTAAGCAGATAAAAACTTTCGGGCATAATGTTGACAAACGGCAGATAGATTTTATCAAGGTGTTTGAAAAGAAGAGGCGTAAAAAATCCGTAAATCCCTATGCCAAGCTCTAAAAGGATATATAATTTTAGAGGGTTTTTTGCGCGGTCAACAACACTTCCTAATGAATAACTGCCAATGGCAAGCCCTGCCATGAATGCCGAAAGCACTGCGCTCACGGCAAAAACAGTTGTGCCGAATGTAAGGGTGAGCATCCTCATCCAGACAACCTCATAGACGAGTGCGCTTAAACCGGAGAGAAAGAAGGCCGCAAGAACTATTATCTGTAGGAGAAAAGAATAATTTTTTTTCATTTAATCTATTATGTTGTCATTTTACAATGAAAGACTTACTACTGGAAGAATAAAAAAGTTCGTTTTTCAATAATTTGTCATGCCCGAATGCCTCTGTCCCCGACAGAAACATTCGGGGACGCATATATAACTTGTTGAATTTATAAGAACTGGATTCCCGCCCTCCCCCTTTATCCCCCTCCATGAGGAGGCTGTGTCATAATGTCATTGCGCGGGAGCGCAGCGACCGAAGCCTTGTCCCGATCCGCCTGAGGCGGAGAGGGAACTCTCGAGATTGCCACGGGCTTTGCCCTCGCAACGACCTTTCGGGTCGGATTGCCACGCTCCCTTCGGTCGCTCGCAATGACAAAAAGAGGATTATGACACAGCCTCGAGGGTGAGGAGGAATGACATTTATGATTTGGGCAACAGCCCGTATATTTATCGGTAAAATCAGTGATAAAATTCGCCACTTTTTTTCATTCTTTCCACAAGCTCAATAAAACCCGGCTCCTTTCTTATTGGATCAAGGTCAGGGTCGGTCTTAAGAAGTTCGGGATTAAAACCATGTGCCAATGCCCATTTAAGCGCCTTCAGGGCATCTTCTACATTGCCCTGCTTTGAGTATATGCACGCAATATTGTAATAAGGGTCTGGCAATTGAGGGTTGAGTTTTATTGAAAGCTCATATTCTTTAATGGCGTCATTGAACATACCCTTATCGTCGTAAGTTACTCCCATATTGTAATGGATAACAGCGCTTTCAGGCGATTTTGATGCTATATCTTTTATAAGCACGAAGTTATCTCTCCATACTGTATTCCTTTGAAACACAAGAATAGAAAATAAAATAAGTGGAATCATGAATAACGAACCAGCCATTCTCATGGACTTCTGTCCAATCCTCTCAAATAACATGCCAACAAGAAGACTGAAACTAATTGACGGCAGATAGAGGTAATACTCTTTTGCAAGCACCCTCTCAGGAAGGATGTGTATTGATGGAATGAGCGTTAAAAAGATAAAAATTGCGATAAAGGATATACGTGGTGAAAATCTGTAGGAGAAGAAGGCAAGTATCAGAATCACGGCAAAAACCTGTAATGCAAAAACTGTCCAGAATGTAAGAAGCTTATCTGGCGCTGGAAAATCGTACCATGCATTGAGTCCGATGGGAAGAAATATAAGCTTAAAATATATACCCAGGATTTTTATGGATGTAAGAAGATGGGTATACAAAGACACATCTTTTAAATAAGAGCCTTGATTGAGCATAAAATACAGCATCAAATAAAAGACAGAGATTATAAAATGTGGAATGACACGGAGAGCCGCCTTTCTATCAGTAAAATAAAGCGAATAGATTATAAGGAGAAGCGGTAGTATTACAGAAGTTTTTGATGAAGCAAGCGCAAGGAGAAATGCAAAGATGGATGCGATGTATGACAGTCTCTCTCCGCTTCGCAAAAAAAGTTTAAAAGAAATTATTGCAAATATTGTGGCCAGCGCCTCTCCCCTGCCTGCTATACCTGCCACTGCCTCTGTATGAATTGGGTGCACAGCAAAGATAAGCGCTGAGAATACTGCCCCCTTTCTGTCAAGGAAGGCTAAGGAGAAAATCCCTACAAGCACAGTTGCAATTGTATGGAGGATAATATTTGTTATGCGAAAACCGCTTGCGTTGAGGCCGTACAGGGAATAGTCAACAGCAAATGTAGCAGTTGAAATTGGTGAATATAAAGGCTCAGGCTTCTGGAAAAAATACGGAATATTTTTTAAACTCTTTATTGCCTCATTTTCCTGGATAAGACTTATGGTGTTAAAGACAAATGGATAGGAAATTGTGTTTATATAGGCAAGAAAAGAAACTACGGCTGTCAGCAGCATGAATGCTATGAATCGTTTCTCTGATTTCATTTTAAAATATCCATTCAAACAATAAACCAGCGGGGGATAAACCCCCGCGCTACAACTCAAATATCAACGATCCAGAATAAGGATAATCTTTCCATTCCAAAACCAGTCCTTTCCTTACAGGATTGTTCAAGACATACATTACTACATCCTTTACAGTTTCTTCTTTTCTTATGAAATGGTCATAGAAACTTGTCTGCCATAATTTTCCATTTATATCAAACTTCCACCCTATTCTTGTTGTCCTCCCTTTGTACTCTCCCACGAATTCCACAATATCTTTTTCAGCACTTGGGGCTATTATGAGGTGTAAGTGGTCGGGCATGAAACAATATGCATATACAGGTACATTATGTAATTGGGTGTCCGCTTTAAGTTGCTCTATACAGGACTTAGCTAACTCGTTTTTCTGAAAATATGGAAGCTTATCTTTAGTGCAAATAGTGATTGAAGATATGGCGCCCTCTTCGGTATATAAATTTCTGTCTAATCGAATCTTTTTATGAAATTTATGCATATCTTTATTCAAGATAATTCAGCGGGGGATAAACCCCCGCGCTACGATTTTTGTTACGGAAAAACCCAATGCTTCAAATCCCCCCATCCCCCCTTTTCTAAAGGGGGTGAAGTCCGTAGCGCCGACCCTTGTGGTCGGCATTATTACTTGTCCCCTTATCTCTTCCAAGACCTAATCTCATTTTTATCGTTGATTTTAACTGCCTCTATGCTGCTGAGATACCTTCCTTTATCATCAGACCCGCCAATAACATAAATATTATTTTTATATGCAACAATGCCAGGGCTGTTTCTTGGTATAGATAGACTTGAGACAGATTCCCATACGTTTATCGCTCCATAAGGATTTAATGCGGCGCGCTCAACAGAATTTATAGCCCTTCCATCATAACCGCCGATAAGATAGATAAAATCATTCATCACAACAACGCCTGCGCCATATCGCGCTCCAATCGAAGGTAAAGCCTTAACGAATTCTTCTAACCCACCGTCATTTTTAACTTTTGCATACTCTACGCTATTAAGGGCGCCGCCCGAACCCCTGTCATGTCCACCCATAACATAGATATATCCTCCTGTATAAATAGAACTATGGATATACCGTCTGTCCTGCAGCGTTGGTATCATGAGCTCCCATTTACCAAGACTTCCATCCGGGTTTATCTTTGCCTTTTCAACTGTATCAAGAAATTCGCCATTATAACCACCTATTGCAAATATGTAGCCATTCGCTGCAAATGCAGTCCCCCCACGACGGCTTGAAAACATCGTATTTTTCTCCAATTCCCAGCGGCCTAGGCTTCCGTCAGGGTTTATCTTTGCCCTCTCAATAGTATTTAAAAGATTGCTTCCATGCTCGCCATTAGCGCCCCCAATTGCGTATACATACCCGTTGTAGCTCGCTACTGCAACAAATCCCCTTGGCGCCGTTAAAGAATAGACTTTTTTCCAATTAGTCACGGCGCCATCAGGGCTGACCTTTACCCATTCACAGTCAGATATATAACCTCTATCATTAGTGCCGCCGATAACATATATATTTTCACCAACCGCAATTGCGGCAAATGCCATTCTTGGGACATTCATCCTGCCTACAATAGTCCAGGGTCCTTTGCCTGGATAATTTTCCCCCTGTGAACATGATAAAATTACCAACGAAAAGAGAATAAATATATATCTCCTTAAAAACATTCGCATAAAAATTATTGAGAGATATTCTCCACACTTCGCATCAACTTTATAGCAGCCTCATATTCCTTTGCCGCAAGCCCCTCCTCGCCGCTTTTTTTATACGCAAATGATAGGGCTTTATGGATATGCGGACTCATGGGAGAAAGACTCGCAGCCTCCTTCAGAGACCTAACTGCCTCGTTATACATGCCCTTGCTATAATAAGCGCTTCCAATAAAGTACCATGTCTCACTATATGCTGGATATAACTCTAAAGCCTTTTTATACAATTTAATGGCCTCATCCAAGCTGCGCTCAGCGTATATCCTGGCAATAGTTAGATAAATCTTTGAAATTGACCATGCTGTATCCCTGTTATCTGGAACCAGCGTCATTGCCCTCTCCAACTCCTTAATTGCCTTGTCTATATCGCCGCCAGTCTCAATAATTTCTTCAGCGTTTCTTTTATAGCTGCCCGCCATATATACTTTATTGATATTTTCAATCTCATCTCTGTTTATATTTGATAGAAGTGGAAGAGGAGGAGACCTGTAATCATTTATTTTATGTTTAATCGGTCTTATTTTCTTTAATATCTCTCTTGCAGACGAGAATTCCAGATATGAATTGTCGTCACTATTTATTGCCGCATCCCAGGAATATTCCCTCATGTTGTCATCATCCATAGTAAAGTATTTAAAAATAGTTGCCAAACTTGTAACACCAACCTTTTCGAGACCATGCATGACCAGCTCTATGTTAAGCCTCTCCTTCATCTTCTGATAGTCAAAAGACAATTTCTTAGTTGAACCAAGCAATAGGTAATCACCCCCAACCCTGTCAACCTCCCATAAGGAGGCGTATGGAAATGCCTCAAGAAATGTTCGCACAATAGTCCGAAAATCTTTCTCAGAAAGTCTGTTGCCATTTACCCACTGCACCATGAGACCATCGTCTCTAAGGCCCATTCGAGCAGAGTTAAAGTATTCCCTTGTGAAGAAACCTGAAGTCCCATAAATCCATGGCTCGGCAGGTGTTGCTATAATAACATCGTATTTTAAGCCAGAAAGCTCTATGTGGGCCCTGCCATCCACTGGTAGAAGCTTTACACGCCAATCCAGTATAGCCTCTTTATTAACATCTCTGAAGAATTGTGTTGCCTCAATAACCTCTTTTGACACCTCAACACAGTCTATCCTCTCTACCGAATGGCTAACAACTGCCTCAAGAGAAGCGCCGCTGCCAAGGCCTATCAATAAGATGTCTTTGGGGTCTTTGTGAAGCATAAGCGCTATATGCGCCAAAAGCTCCTGAGTTATCAGGCTTGCGCCTGTTGTCGCTACTTCACTGCCATCTATCTTTAATGAAAGGACGCCATCATCTCTTTTTGTTACAGATACTGTTGATACAGCGCCTTCTTTATAATAGATAGTCGCCATATATTCTTTTGGCGACGCTTTGCTTCCTAAAAAATCAGCTTCATTCCCATAAACATTATTCTTGCGGAGAATAAGGCTATTGACCATCAGATTGTTATCCCATGACGGAATAATCAGGAAGAGAGGCGGTAATATTATAATCACTGCTGAAGATACAGCAAGTCTCTTTAATACAGAAAGCCTGGTATAAAAGATTATAACAACCCCTATGAGCATGCTAATGGCTGCTATCATTAGAATCGTATTCATAATGCCAAACTTAGGTATAAAGACAAACACAACTGTTAAAAGCCCTATGACAACCCCTGCCACATTTACTATATATACTCTATTAATATCATAACCTGCTGCCCCTGGATTTTTCATGAAGACCCTCCCTCCCAATGTAAAGATAAAACCAATATAAGAAGCTGAGAGTAAAAACATCATGAGAACCAAAACAAACTGCACGAGCCGGTATTTAATAAAACTATTAGGGGACAATAATGAAAACTTTTCAATATACGCAGGCAACTCGCCAACAAAGGCGGCAACTATTAGCAGTGAAACACTAAATAGTATCTGCGCAATAGAAAGCAGGAGAAAACGATCTCTTAAGATATTTTTAAGGGGCAAAGAAATCATACATCCTGAGGCAATTGCAAAGATGTATGAGGCTAAAATGACAGTTACAGAATATATGGTTGTATCAAAAATCAAAATCAATATCCTTGTCATCGCAACCTGATAGACAACTCCGCAGAATGCAGAGAAGAAGAGAATGGCAATAATAATCTTTCTATGTCTGTTATTGGGTTTATCAGGCATGTCTTTAGGTTTTTCAAGAATCCTTGGCCCTTCCTTTATGCCTATTAAATACGCTGCGATGGACACAAGGATATTAATGCTCACGATGATATCCAGTGTAGTGTTATAACCAAGATATGGCAAAAGGATAAAGCCGGCCAATATAGCGCCCAGTGATGCGCCAAAGCCGCCTATTGAATAGAACTCGCCTGCCCTAAAACCAGCCCCTTTGCTATCGCCAACAGAAGAACTCACAAGAATTGGCATGGTTGCGCCCAAAAGAGCCGCAGGAAATATGAGAACTAAACTACACAGAATAAACATCAAGGCATTTACTTGATAGGAATATGACTGATAATTCTGGTAGATAATTCTGAATATGGGTTCAGTGGCAGAAATAACCCAAGGCGACAGGAATGCGAGAAAAGACATTATTAATGTCAAAAAAGCATAACTTCTCATCGGCTTGACCAACCTATCCGCAACTCTACTGGAAATTAATGCGCCAAGCGCCACGCCAATAATAAATATGATAAGCACAGCTACCTGTGTATAGATGTTATTCCCTAACACGAGAGAAAAGAGATGCATCCATATTATCTCGTATATAAATCCACACATCGCTGTAATGAAGAAGAAAAGATAACTAAAGGAAGATATTTTCAAGAAAGGCATCTTCATACTGTTTCAAGATAGAGGAAGGCAAAGACATTCTAACCAATCTATTATTGTTGTCAAGTTTAAGGATTTCTCTGTAAAATAGCGATTGAAAACCTCGCTATTTTACAAACTGGCGTCCCCCTTAGGCGGATGCCTGCCATACTTCGTTATCGGCGCATTTTTGCTCCTCACTGTATCCTCCCCCTTTGTCCCCCTTTTCTGGGGACAGATTTGAAATCTGTCCCCACAGGGGGACAAAGAGGCTGTGTCATAATCCTCTTTTTGTCATTGCGAGCGACCGAAGGGAGCGTGGCAATCTCTTGTTTTTCAATAAGTTGCAGATTGCTTCGGTCGCTGCGCTCTCTCGCAATGACATTATGACACAGCCTCAAAGGGGGAGGGCTCGTCGCAAAAACATGTCCCTGAGTGCTTTTATCAGGGATGGCCACTGTCCCCGATAGATTCAATCGGGGACAACTTGCAGGTTTCCCCAAAAAATCAAACGCTTTTTTTGGGATTTCTCATAATCATTGCAGAATCATATCACTTGCAATGCAGTTTAAAATCAGTTAAAACCAATCCCATGTCTGAAAGAAAATTATTCAGCTTCCCTCGAAATGTATTTGCTGCGGGACTCGTAAGCCTATTTATGGATATATCATCTGAGATGATATATCCCATTCTGCCTATATTCCTTACAACGGTTCTGGGCGCAAGCAAGGCAACTGTAGGCATCATTGAAGGGATTGCAGAATCAACAGCCAGCGTCTTAAAGGTCTTTTCTGGCTGGCTCTCTGATAAAATGGGCAAACGAAAATTCCTGATGGGCATTGGATACGGCGTGTCAGTCCTGAGCAGACCCATAATGGCAACCGCAGTAAACTGGGGCGAGGTTCTGACAGCAAGATTTGTGGACAGGTTCGGCAAAGGAGTCCGCACAGCGCCGAGGGATGCAATCATAGCAGATTCCGTTGAAAACAACAATCTCGGCAAGGCATTCGGCTTTCACCGGAGCATGGATACCATCGGCGCAGTCATAGGCCCTGCAATAGCGTTTTTAGTGCTCGCATTGTATTTGAATAATTTCAGGCTTGTGTTCTGGCTGTCAGTTATTCCCGGGATAATCTCAGTCCTTTTAATAATATTTTTCATAACAGAGAAGGCGCATAAAAGAGAAGCCGCAGCCATTCCAAAACTTACAATAAAGGACTTTAACGGTAATTTCAGATTTTATATCCTTGTAATCTTTATCTTCTCTATAGGCAACTCAAGCGACGCATTCCTTATACTCAGGGCTGAAAATGTAGGCGTGCCAAAAGAATTTATTCCGATTATTTATCTCATCTTCAACCTTGTTTATTCTTTATCCTCGACTCCTCTTGGTATGTTGGCGGATAAGATAGGCATGAAAAGGATGATACTCTTTAGCTTTTTATTCTACGCGGGTATTTATGCAGGCCTTGCCTTTGTTGCCAATCAAGCCCAGATACTTGGCCTTTTTATTTTATATGGACTATTCAAAGGTATGAGCGAAGGGACGCAAAGGGCGTATCTCGCAAGCATAGCGCCGCCAGAAAGAAAGGCAACTGCATTCGGAATCTATCATATGTCAGTTGGGTTTGCGCTTTTGCCGGCAAGCATCATTGCCGGCGCATTGTGGGATAAAATCGGCCCTGAGGCAACATTTTTATACGGGACAGTGACAGGATTGCTGGCGTTTATCCTATTCAGCATAAGAAAAAAATAGAGACAGAGGGGCTGTTGAAAAACTCTCTTTATGTCATCTATGAAAAAGCATGTCAATAAGCAAAAACTATCCCTCTTGGCAAAAACAGTAAAAAACGATTTTTGCCATGCGTCCTTCCAGACTCAAGCAAATCAAGCAATAAGGTCTTACTGCTGTTGTACTGCTGTTCTGCTGTTGGGGGTCAGGTCTACTTTCTTGTCATTACAGATTAGTCATCAATGCTCGCCCAAATAGACATTGATTTTTTACGTGCTCACTTTTTAGATTGACAATTGAGTGACAATTGTGTATACAATATTATACACGATTGGAGGATAAAATTATGAAATTTGTAAGCGTCCGTGATTTGCGAGGCAAGTCTGCCCAGCTCTGGAAGGCCCTTTCTGATGAAAGGGAAATGATTGTTACCAGCAACGGGCGGCCCATAGCCATTCTTGCGGCTATAAGCGAATCAAACCTTGAAGAATCGCTTGCAGCATTCCGGCAGGCGCGTGCAGTTGAAGCGGTAGCAAGTCTTCAGCGCCGCTCAGTGGAGCAGCGGACTGGCAGAATTACTATGGATGAAGTTGACACTGAAATCAAAGCAGTCCGTAAAAAGCGGGTTAAATGAAAGTTGTTGTTGATACCAATGTTCTTGTTGCCGGTCTTTTGTCACCGTTCGGTCAATGCGCTGAAATTGTGCGAATGGTTTCATCCGGTAAACTGACCTTGTGTCTTGACGCCCGTATTGTAGCCGAATATAACGAGGTCCTTCACCGACCAAAGTTCAGGTTCAACAAAGACAATGTTGCTGCTCTCATGGAATATATTGAACACAGCGGAGAAACAATAGCTTCATTGCCTCTGCCTCACTCTCTACCAGACCATGATGATGAGCCATTCCTGGAAGTAGCCATTGCAGGACAGGCAGCATGTATTGTTACAGGAAATAAACTCCATTTTCCCATCAAACTGTGTCAGGGGATTAAGGTTCTTTCTCCAAATGAGTTTATTACTTTTTACAGGAAACGGCAAAGACAGAAAAGCGCATGACACGATAATAAACCGTATATCCCCCCCGGTTACACCCCTCCCCTTGCATTCTCCAGCATCTCTATTGCGTGTTCCTTTGTCTTGCTCGTAATCTTTACGCCGCCGAGCATACGCGAAAGCTCTGCAACCCTTTCATCGGCCTTAAGCTCTTTAACTCCTGCGACTGTCCTCCCTCCACGCAC
>Ga0209211_10004445_pt1 | contig 21761 bp, 25 predicted proteins | sample RifGroA2_FD_183992 | JGI IMG/M metagenome (GOLD analysis project Ga0209211, IMG submission 183992) | Groundwater microbial communities from Rifle, Colorado, USA - Groundwater A2 (SPAdes) (version 2) | ecosystem: Environmental > Aquatic > Deep subsurface > Groundwater | place: Rifle, Colorado...
GGAGTTTCGCAAAAGAAAGATTTCACAAGTATCATGGAATCAATAAAAACAATTATCCATTTTATTTAAAAGAAATGGAATTTAGATTTAATAATAGAAACAACAATGTTTTTAATCTATTATTTGAAATATGTGTAAGGAGGTTAGTTTAGTGCGGAATATACCTAATCACCAAATTAATAGTGTAAAGCCCCGATAGTTCAGTGGCCAAGAACGCTAACTCCCGATCACAACATCTGTTATTAATTAATGAAGTTTGTCAATGTTGTAATCGCTCGCCCTCTCAATTTGAGAGTGTAGATCTTTCTAAAAATTTAAAAGGATTCAAAATTAATATTGATTATGCCCCTGCGTGGCATCACGCTCGGTATTAATTAAATATATAAAATGAGATAAGTTTCTCTCCGCGTAATGCCCCGATAGTTCAGTGGTCAAGAACGCTACCCTCTCAAATGAGGCGATTTTTTCTCCATAAGAGAATAAAATCTTGCATCTCAATGCGAGCCTCATCCAAATTTTTGGAGTACGGTGGTAACCCGAGTTCGAATCTCGGTCGGGGCGTCTTATGTTGTTGAATGAAATGAAACAACCTCGCCGAGGTTGGCTAAATATTTTAAAGCGGAAAGGAAAGGTAGCGTTAGGAAAACCTTGGTTTTCCCACGGTTCGAAGAGAGGTCGGGGCGTTTTGAAAAATGTATTTTGATAGAGACATTAAGTTTTTATACCTCTTTTATTTATATTTTAAATGGGAATTGGGGTGACTATTGTAATTATCGCTTTTATAATTGCATTAATCTGGATATTTGTTGAATTAAGAAGATTCAAACATAAGTTTTTTGCGATTCTTTTAATTGGTCTTATATTATTCAGCTATTTTGGATTTGCAGTTACACTTAAAGGAAAAGACATAAACTACAAATCTATTGACGGTCTCCAAACTGTTGCGAAACTTTATTTTATCTGGGTTGGGAGCATCTTTAAAAATCTTAAAACAATTACCACAAACGCAATTAAATTGGATTGGAAGGGCGATAGTTCAAGCATAAATGCAAAAAACATCTCAAACCCTTAAATTAAACTGGATTCCGAGCGACTTTACGGAAGGTAAATTATTTTTATCAATTACTGAGTGCGGGCGTTTTGACTTTGACAAACTTTTATTTTTATTCTTTTATTAATAGCGAAGTCAGGACGGGAGTGGGTCGGGAGTAGAACTAAAAGTTTTTAAACCAGAAATACTATAATTAAATATGGCTAAAAAGAGAGCGAAGAAATCACTAAAAAAGTCTGTTGCTGTTAAAAAAAGAACAATTCCGGTAAAACAAATTACTTCAAGATACAACTCAAAATTGGCTTTAAGAGACCTTATTTTATTTGCGCTTTTATCAATAATCAGCATTATTGTATCTAATGTTTCAGGGAATTCTCTTTATCAGGATACTTTTGATTTATTAGCTATACTTTTTGGATTTATTGCTGTTGCTTTTTTAATAGTTTTTTTAGCAATTATTTTTGCAAGAGGAAAAGTGAAGAAAGCAGTTAAATAAATAAAAATAATTAAAAAGTTGTAAAGGTTTAGTTCTATGCGAAGTTTCTATTTAATTTACAGAAAATTCCAAAAATTGTTGCTTTGCAAAGATTAGTTTAATTTTTCCAGACTTGTGTCATAGAAAAATTTTTGGGAAAATAGTTCGTGTAGAGAGGCCTTTAATAAAAATTATTAATCCTTACTTTTTAGAATTTATTAACATTAAATTATGTTTAGTTTAATCTCAAAAAATTTTACCGCGATAACTTTTCTTTTAGTGTAGAAATCTGCGTTTACGCGATTTCGGAGCAAATAAATCCATTTTTCCAGAGGAAAAATACAAATTTTAAAATAAATTGATAATTTTATATATCTTATTTTTAATGGATATTCTATAAGCCTCAGTAGCTCAGTTGGTAAGAGCGCAACATTGGTAATGTAAGTTGAAATAAAATTCCGCGAACATCTTCATGCCGAAAATGTTGAGGTCCTGAGTTCGACTCTCAGCTGAGGCTTTTAATTAAAATCAAAAATAGATTTTATACTTCAATAATTCTTATAAATACAAATTGTCTTTATTTTTTATGACAAGAAATATCGTTTCGACATTTTCTTTTATTACACTTTTATTATCGCTCTTCTTTTTTGTTCTCCCCGCTATTGTTGGAAACTCTTCTGCAATTGTCACCTTGTTTATAATTTCATTTGTATTGCTAATTGTGACTTTTGTTACTTCAATCTCCGGATTAACTGATGAAACAGGAAAATCTTCCAAATTAAGTTTATTTTCACTGGTCGTCTCTATTATTTTCTTATTATTTCTAATAATCGGAGCTTTAATTCAAATTTAGTAAATATTAGTCGGGAAATTTCTTTTGATAAATTATTGCAGAGCAATAATTCTTTAATAGATTTTGTAAAAAATTTGTTAATGGATTATTAAAGACTAATAATCCTTAAAAACTCCTGAAGAATTTTCTTTTCATGGTAAAATTTGCGCACATCGCGGATGTGCATTTAGGCGGATGGAAGCATGAGCCAATGCAAAATTTGAATTTTGAATCTTTTAAAAAAGCAATTGATATATGCCTCGCCTCTAAAGTTGAATTTATCCTTTTTGCAGGCGACCTATTTGACAGCGCATATCCGCCAATTGAAACTTTAAAAGAAACTTTTGCGCAATTCAAAAGATTAAAGGATGCAAAAATTCCGTGTTTTATAATTGCAGGCTCGCATGATTACAGCGTCTCGGGAAAAACTTTTTTGGATGTTTTGGAAAAAGCAGGTTTTTGCAAAAATGTTTTCAATGCAGAAGAAAGAGGAGATAAAATATTTCTTAATCCCCATGTTCATAAAAACTTGGCTATTTACGGCTATCCTGGGAAAAAATCCGGACTGGAAATTCCGGAATTGCGCCGGGTAAAACTAAATGAAGCCCCTGGGATGTTTAAAATTTTAATACTTCACACAACTCTTGACTGCGTCACTGGAAATTTGCCGATAGAATCTCTTGAATCTGAAAAACTTCCTTATGCAGATTATTATGCCCTCGGCCATATTCATGTTTTATTTAATGAAAAAAGAATTGTCTATCCAGGCCCGTTATTTCCAAATAATTTTAAAGAACTTGAAGACCTGAAACACGGAAGCTTTGTGCTTGTTGATACAGAATCAGCAGAGCAAGTTAAATTTATCAAGCTCCCAATAAAAGAAGTAGAATGCCTTGAATTAGAATTTGACGACGGTCTGGCGGCAACAGAGAAAATTTTTGGAGAACTTTCAAAAAGAGATTTGAAAGATAAAATTCTTTTATTAAGAATTAGCGGAGAATTAAAGCGCGGAAAACCATCAGATATTAAATTTTTTCAGATTGAAGAATTTGCAAAGGAACACGGGGCATATTTCTTATTAAAAAATATCCATGACCTGAAAACAAAAGAAGTTGATATAAATTTAGAAATAAAAGAAGAAGGAGATATTGAACAGGAAACAATTAAAATTTATTCAGAGAAAAATACATCAGATTTTAATTCTTTTGTGCCGGAATTAATGAATATTCTTTCCATGGAAAAACAAGAAGATGAAAAAATAGAAACTTTTCAAAGCAGATTATTATCGGAAGCAAGGAGAATTTTGAGGTTTTAGAGTTTAGAAGATGTTACCTTTAACATAAATTATGTGATTTGTAACAAATTGAGATATAGCAGGGAACATAAAAAATGTGACTTGTAACAGAAAAGTATTTAAATATTCTCTTCTCTTTTATTTTATGACGACAATAGATGAACACAAAAAAATAGTTCAAGAATTTGTAGAGGATATTAATGAAAAAATAAAGGCAGGTCTTTTAACAGAAAGACAGAAAATAATTGGATTTTCAACTTCTGAAGCCGCAACAAATCTTTTTGCAATTTTCCTTCACTCTAAATCACTTATTGAACCAAGTTTTAATTTAAATCACAGATTTTTCGCTTCAAAAAGAATCGCGGAAAAAAAATTTGATTTTGAGATTCCAAATAAACAACAATTATTGGATTTATTAATAAAACAAGAAAGTTATAGAAATCAGCTTTGCTACGGAAGAGATAAAAGTTCTGAGATAGTTAATTCTGCTGTTAAGAATTTTTTTGAGATTAAAACTTTAATTGAATCTAAAATGGGGGATGAAAATGACTAAAATAATTTCTTATATTTATGATTTTTTATCTATGGTGTTTGAAGAAAAAAAACTAATAGAAAACATAAATGAGGTTATTTTATTTGGCAGTATTGCTAAAGGAACTTATGATAAGAAAAGTGACATTGATTTATTTTTTGATATAAAAAATACAAAAGAAATTACGAATATTGAAGAAAACTTAATAAAAATTCTAAAAAGTTTTGAAATAAAAGCAGACAAAACCTGGGCTTTAAAAAAAATTTCATTTCCCATTAATTTTATTGTTGGCTCTTTAGACGATAAAACATGGGAAAGATTAAAAGATGAAATAATAAGTTCTGGAATTATACTATATGGAAAATATAAAGAAATGCCTTCCAATACTAAACATAATTTTCTGTTTTATTATTCTTTAGACAATTTAGAAAGAAAAAATAAAATGAAATTTATAAGAAGTATTTTTGGCTACACTCTCAAGAAAGATAAGAAAAAGTATATTCAGGAGGGTTTGCTTGAAAAAATAAAAGGAACGAAAATAGCTTCTAATGTTATTTTAATCCCCTCTAATGAAATTCTAAAAATAAAAAACTTTTTTAAAGAACACAAAGTTAAATATAAAATTTTAGAAACATGGATAAGATTGTAATTGGTTTTAGGATTTGTTAAATCTTGGAATTATTTATTGTAAGTTTTTTTTAATCAACTTGCCACTCTTGTAAGTATATTCTCCAGGCAAAGTCCAATCTTTAGAATGATAAGAGAACACCTTATTAAAATTTTTTTCAATTATTCCTTTTATTCTTTTTGCTAATTCATTTGATACTTTAAATTCTGGGTCAATCATTTCATAATAATTATCTTTCTTTTTGAATGTTCTTTCTTCTAGATTAATAGAATCTGAATTAAAATATCCTTTTTCTACGATAAAATCTTTATTATTATAGACTATATATTTTACAGAATCTGCTACAAGGTGTCCTTCTAATATATCTTGCCCCTTTACATTTCCAAAAATTCCTAAACTCCAAAAAGTTATTAATCCTGCACTAATTAAAGATTTCAAATTTTCCATATAAATCCTACTATCTTTCTCATTATAAATCTTTCTTTTCTGTTGTAATTTTATAATTATGAATATTTTCAATGCAATGGCTTTGTTGAAAAAGTTTTGAGTTCGTAACTTTTTTGGCAATTCCTTATAATAAATAAAGGGCGGGTTTTTCAATTGAGCGAAACGAAATTGAAATTTAGTGGGAATTTGAACTCAAAACAAATAAAAAATTGAGCTTTTCAACAGAGCCCAATGCAATAATTATTAAAAACTCCCCTTATCTTTTTTTCTTATGATATTAAAAAAAATTACATTAAACAACATCAGAAGCTATGAATCTCAGGAAATAGAATTTAAAGAAGGCTCTATTTTATTATCCGGGGACATTGGTTCAGGAAAAACATCTATTCTTTTGTCAATAGAATTCGCATTATTTGGTTTACAGCCTGGTCAGAGAGGTTCTGCTCTTTTGCGCAATGGCGAGAAAGAAGGCGGAGTTTCAATTGAATTTGAAGTCGGAGGGAAAAATGTTTTAATTGAAAGAACTTTGAAAAAAGGGAAAACAATTTCTCAAGATTATGCAGCAATAACAATTGACGGTGAGAAACAGGAAATTGCAGTAACTGAATTAAAAAGCAAGGTTCTTGATTTATTAAATTATCCAAAAGAATTTTCAAAAAAACAAAATCTTTTATACAAATTTACTGTTTATACTCCGCAGGAAGAAATGAAAGAAATTATCCTGCAGGATTCTGAAACAAGAATAAATGCCCTTAGGCATATTTTTGGAATTGACAAATACAAAAGAATAATTGAAAACGCTTCAATTCTTGCTTTGAAAACTCGGGAAGAAAAAAGAATTAAAGAAGCAATGACTTCCACGCTTGAACAGGACAAATTAAATCTTTTATCAAAAAAAGATGAACTTAGCTCTAAATTTCAAGCTCTTTCTGTTGTTGAAGGCGAACTTATTATAAAAAAAGACATGACAAAAAAAATTCAGGAACAGCTTCAGGAAGTCTTAAAAAAAAGAGATGAAAAATTAAAATTCCAGCAGGAAATAGAAAAAACAAAAATTATGGCTTCAACAAAAAATTCTCTTATCTTAGAAAATAAAAAATTTATTGAACAATTAAAATTTCAAGTTTCCGAAGTTATGCATTCTAACAGGGACATTGACATTGCAAAGACAGAACAAATAATTAAAGAAATAGGCCTGCTAAAAAAAGAAAAAAAAGAATTTGAAAATAAAGTTTTAGAGATTAAGGCGCAGATTAATTCATTAACAATTAAAAACAATGAAGATGAAAAAATAAAAGACAGATTAACGCATATTGAAATATGCCCCACTTGCATGCAGGATATTAATGCAACTTATAAAAAAAATGTTTTAAATAAGATAAATGCAAACACGATTAAAAATATCCAACTAATTAACGAGTTTATTCTGCAGGAATCAAAAATATTCAACGAAATATCTGAGCTTGAAAAAAATATTTATTTAAACGAAAAACAAATGCAGGAAATTAATATTTTAAAAGTAAAAATGCAGGGAGTTGAAGAAAAACAAAAAAGAATTCAGGAAATTGAAAAATCAAATATTTTTTTAAACAAAGATTTAGAAATTTTAGACAAACAATTAACCCTCTTAAAAACTTCTATTTTAGAATTAAATAAATTTGATAATTTATACAGAGAAAAACAAATCCAGCTTGATGAAGCAATGAGGCAGGAAAAGCTGACTGAAATTAAAATAGCTGAATTAAAAAAAGAAATAGGTTTTTATTCTCAGCAAATTGATGAATTAACAGAAAAAATTAAGCAGACAGAACTTATTAAAGAACAAGTAAATTATTTAACTGATTTAGAATCCTGGATTTCTAAAGAATTTATTTTGCTGGCTTCATCTATTGAAAAAAATATTATGAACAAACTTAAATCAGAATTTTCAAAACTTTTTTCAGAATGGTTCTCAATGTTGGTTTCTGACACTTTTAATGTAAGTTTAGACGACACTTTCACTCCCGTCGTGGAATTTCAGGATTATGTTATTGAATATAATTATCTTTCCGGAGGCGAAAGAACAGCAATTGCTCTGGCTTACAGGCTTGCATTAAATCAAGTTCTTAATTCTCTCTTAAGCAATATTAAAACAAAAGGATTCATAATTTTAGACGAACCGACAGACGGATTTTCAGACCAGCAGATTGACAAAATGAGAAATGTCTTTGCGCAATTAAATGCAGAGCAATTAATAATTGTCAGCCACGAGCAAAAAATTGAAAGTTTTGTGGAAAATGTAATCAAATGCAAAAAGGAAAAAGGAAAGAGCGTTGTTGAGTGACTTCGCGAGGTCACGAATTGAAATCTAACAGCCGAAAAGTTTATAAAACACTTTTTTTTAATCATTATATCTTAAGTGATTCTATAAATATTAAAATGGAACAAGAATTAAAAAACTCAATTTTGAAAACAGGAACTACAATCCTTGGAATTGTCTGCAAAGACGGAGTTGTAATGGCTTCTGACAGGCAATCAACTGCAGGAAATATTGTAATGAGTAAAAATTCTGAAAAAACTAAACAAATCAATGATTATCTTTTAATTTCAGGAACTGGGATGGTTTCAGATATACAAAGAATTGCTAAATTGCTTCCAGCAGAATTAAAATTAAAAGAACTTAAATCAAAATCAAGACCTTCTGTAAAACAATCCGCAAGTTTAATGGCAAACATACTTTATTCTGGAATAAGACAGCATTCAATGATTCCTATGCAGGCGGGATTTTTACTTAGCGGTTTTAATGAAGAAGGAACTTGCGAATTATATTCAATTGAACCTGCAGGAAGCGTTATTAAAGTTGAAGATTACGACGCAAATTTTGGTTCAGGTATGCCGTATGTTCTCGGACTTCTTGAAAGACAATACAAAAAAGGTTTAAGTGTTAAAGAAGGAATTGAATTAGCTAAAGAAGCAATAAAATCCTCAACGCAAAGAGATACTGGAAGCGGTTATGGCATTGATGTTTTTACAATAACAAAAGACGGAATTAAAAAAGCAGTTGACCAGGAAATTGTTTCAGAATACAAAGACAAAAGTTTTTAGAACTTTTATAGTGATTAATTATTAAAAATTTTGATATGAAAAAATTCTAAATTTCATACTCTAAAAAATTAAAATGGATATTTTAAACTTTATAACAGAAAAATTGCACGGAAAGATTACAGAAGCAAACTTTGAAGGAGCAAATATAGTTCTTTATACAAATAATGAATTATTTTTCAGAGAAGGCGAGCCGAAAATTAAAGAAATTGTTAATGAAATTAAAAAAAGAATTGAATTAAGAGCGGACCAAAAAATTCTCCCGGATAAAGAAACAGCCGAATCACAGATAAGAAAAAGCATACCGGAAGAAGCTGAAGTAACAAATATCATCTTTGATTATTATAGAAGTGTGGTGATTATTGAAGCTAAAAAACCAGGATTAGTTATTGGAAGACAGGGAAGTGTCTTGGATGAAATAAGAAAAACAACTTTGTGGACCCCGCAAGTGCAAAGAAGTTCTGTAATTAAAAGTCAGATTACTGAAAATGTAAGGAGTGTTCTTTATGCAAATAACACTTACAGAAGAAAATTTTTAAATGAAATTGGCAAAAAAATTTACAAAGAATGGTCTACAGAAAAATCAGACGGCTGGATTAGACTGACTTTTTTAGGAGGAGGAAGACAGGTTGGCAGAAGTTGTTTATTACTGCAGACTCCTAATTCAAATATTTTATTAGATTGTGGAATTGATGTAGCTTCTTCTGGGCAAAATAAATTTCCATATTTTAACGTTCCTGAATTTGACATTGCTAAATTAGATGCTGTAATTTTAAGTCATGCGCATCTTGACCACGTTGGATTAATCCCTTATTTATATAAAATGGGTTATAGAGGTCCGGTTTATATGACTCCTCCATCGAGAGATATTGCGGCATTATTATCTCTGGATTTTATTGGCGTCGCATATAAACAGGCAGTTGCTCCTTTATTTAGCTCAAAAGATGTAACAGAAATGGTTAAACACAGCATTTGCGCGGCAAACAATGAAGTTACCGACGTAACTTCTGATGTAAGACTTACTTTTTATAATTCGGGGCATTGTTTGGGAAGCTCAATGGTTCATTTAAATATTGGCAATGGAGCCCATAATTTGCTTTATTGCGCAGATTTTAAATATGATAAAACAAGATTGCTGGACCCTGCAATAAATGTTTTTCCAAGAGTTGAAACAGTTATAACGGAATCAACTTATGGCGCTAAAAACAATATTTTTCCTCCAAGACAAAAAGCAGAAGAAGAAATTATTGAACTTATTAAAAAAGCTATAGAAAGAAAAGGAAAAGTTTTAATTCCGGAACTTGGATTGGGAAGGGCGCAAGAAACAATGTTAGTTATAGAGGACGCTATAAGCTCGGGAAAATTGCCAAAAATCCCGGTTTATATTGATGGAATGATTTGGGACATTAATGCAATTCACACATCTTATCCGGATTTTTTAAGCAGAAGTGTAAGACAAGATATTTTTCAGGATAAAAATCCATTTGTTTCAGAAGTTTTCTCGCGTGTTGGTTCGCCCCAAGAAAGAAAAAAAGTTATTGAAGGAGGTCCGTGCGTTGTTCTTGCAACTTCGGGAATGCTCGTCGGCGGAGCATCAGTGGAATATTTCAGGGAATTTGCAGGAAATAAAAATAATTCAATTATATTTGTCTGCTATCAGGGCGTCGGCTCGCTGGGAAGACAGGTTCAGGAAGGGGTAAAAGAAACAAAAATAAATGTAGACGGAAAAGAAGAAAAAGTTGAAATAAATATGGAAATAAACACCATTGAAGGTTTTTCTGCGCATCCCGGAAGAAATGAATTAATTTCTTTTTTTAATAACATCTGGCCAAAACCAAAAAGAATTATAATAAATCACGGAGAAGTTTCACGGGCTCTTGATTTGTCGTCTGCTCTTTACAAACTTATGAGAGTTGAAACAAATGTTCCGAGAAATTTAGAAGGTTTGAGGTTGAAATAATTTAAAAACTCCATTATCTTTAAACCGACCACGCTTGGGCGGTTTTCTTTTTTTGAACCCGAAAAATATATAAATTAAAAATCTAATAATTTATTATGGAAAACGTAGAATTAATACAACTAAGAGAAGAAGTTAATAATTTAAAAGAGATAGTTGAAAGTTTAGCTATTTTAATGAATAAAAAATTAGTGCATGAATTATATGAAGAATACAAAAACATTGAATCAGGGGATTACTTAACTGAAGAACAGTTTGAGAAAAAAAATAAAGTTAAAATTCATTAATGTCTTTTGAATATCCGCCTTTTATGTAATTATCAGTCTCATTTTTATGTTTTATAGACAATAACCAAACTTCTCCTATATTTTTTTGCATTATATAAAATACGCGAAACATTTCTGCTTTAAATTGTCACAAAGTGGGTTTGGTATACATTAGGGGTTTTCCAACATTTTCTGGACTCGTTTTTAGTCTTTCCAGTTTTTTAATAATTTGGTCAGAAGTAGACTTATCTAATTTATTAAATTCTTTGTCAAATTTCTTTCCAAATTTAAGAATATAAACCATTATCTAAATAAGTAAAAATGATTTATATATTTGATTCTTATTAACTGGTTTGAAATTTGCTCATCTTCTAGTTAATGTAATTATTAACTTTAATTTATTTTTTTTATTTTTATCTCTCAATTAAAGATTTAAAAACTATTTTTCTTTTAATCTATTATGAAAGCAAAAACAGGAAATTTTTTCATTCATTTAAATTTCAGGAAAAAATTCAAATGAAACATAAAATAACAATAATTTTGATTCTTATGGGGATGTTTCTGATTACCCAATTTATTGGATTATATGTTGTTAATCATTATTCACAGGAAGATAATAAACTGCCTTATGGAATGGAGCCTCCTGAAATTAAAGAAAATAAAGATTTTTTTAATATTTTTCCTTCAATCATAATCGCATTTATTATTGCAATAGTTTTATTTTTTCTATTAACTAAATTTAAAATAGAATTTATTTTAAAACTCTGGTTTTTTGCCGTGATTGTGCTTGCTTTAGGAATTTCCATTAATTCTTTTCTTCCAAAATTCCAGTATATTTCTCTAATCTCTTTGTTGATTGCTCTGCCGTTTGCTTTAATTAAAGTTTTTAATAGAAATATTTTCGTTCACAATGCTACAGAATTGCTGATTTATCCTGGCATTGCCTCAATTTTCGCGCCTCTTTTAAATATCTGGACAATGATTGCTTTGCTTATTTTAATTTCAGCTTATGATATGTGGGCGGTTTGGCATTCGGGGATTATGCAAAAAATGGCAAAATATCAAATCAATACTTTAAAAATATTTTCAGGATTTTTTATTCCATACCTCTCAAAAAAAGATAGAGACAAAATCAAAATGTTAAAACAAAAATACAAAAAATCAGAACTAAAAAAGAAGAAAATTAAAATTAATTTAGCAATTCTCGGCGGGGGAGATGTTGTTTTCCCGATTATTGCCGGGGGAGTTATGCTAAAAACTCTTGGAATATGGCCTGCAATTTTTGTAATCTTAGGAGCTGCTTTGGGATTACTTTATCTGTTCTTTTTTTCTGAAAAAAAGAAGTTTTATCCGGCGATGCCGTATATAACTGCGGGAATATTCTTGGGGATGCTGGTTAGTGTAATCTTTTTTAATTAGCTTGTCAGAATTTTATATGATAATTTAAGTTTTTCAAAAAAAGATTTTGGCTTTAGTTCATTTTTTAAGATTTCTTTATTGTTTGCATCGCAATTAGAGAGAATAACTTTTTTTGTAGTCGGTTCAAAGGTTATTTTGCTTAAATCAATAAATGCGTCACAATCTTCATTAATTAAATCATAAAGGTTTCTTTTGTGAGCCTTGTTATAGGATAATCCAAAATAAGGATTCAATGTTATTTTTCCGTGTTTAACATCAATATTTTTAATCTTTCCAAAATCGCGTTCATTTGCCCCAATATAATGAAGGATATAATATCTATTAGTATACTTCTGATATACTTCTTCTTTTTGCGGGGGACCAAATTTAGGGGGATTTTCTCTGCTATCCATTGCTTAAATATCAGCATTCCCAACTTTTTAAAGTTTTATATGTTTCAACTTTAAAAAGGTAACAGAACAAAAGATTTATAAACCCCCTTTCTCTTACTTTTAAAGTAGTAACAAATAAAATGATAATAAAACAAGAATTAATAAACAAAATCAAAGACTACTTTGACTTGAATATTTATGAAACAAAAGTCTGGTTAGCCCTATTGGAAAAAGGAAGCGCTTCTGCTGGAGAGATTGCAAGCCTTTCAGGAGTTCCTCGTTCAAGAACTTACGATGTTTTAGAAAGCTTGGAAAAAAAAGGATTTGCAATTGTTAAAATAGGAAAGCCGGTAAAATATTTAGGTGTTAAGCCAAGAATGGTTATTGAAAAACTTAAAAATAATGTAAGAACAAAAGCAGAAGAAAAAATATACAGCTTATCTAACGTTAAGGAAACTGACGAGTTCACACAACTTGAAGGACTTTACAAGGAAGGAATTGTTCCAATAAAAAGAGAAGACCTTTCAGCAGCGCTAAAAGGAAAGGCAAACATTTCTAATTATTTGAAAGAGTTGCTCCAAAACGCAAAAAAAGAAGTTATAATCTGCACAACTGCCGAGGAATTAATGGTTAAAATGAAGCTTTTTGCGCAAACTTTTGAAAGTTTGAAAAAAGACAAGATTAAAATAAAATTAGCTCTTTCAGGAGATGAAAGATTAATCAAGCAAATAGAAGAAAAAATTCAAATGAAAGTAAAAAAAACCGAGCTTGATTCAAAGTTTTTTATAATTGACAGAAAAGAAATTATGTTTTATATTTCAAAAAATGTTGAAGCAAATGAGGACGTTGCAATCTGGCTTAACTCTGAATTTTTCAGCCAAGCTTTTGCAATTTTATTTGAAACAGCGCTAAAAGGAGAAAAGTGAGAAAATGACTTTAAAGGAAAAGATAAAAAACCTTTCAAAGACAGCTAAGGCTGGACTTGTTGGTTTAAGTCTTGCAACATTAGTCGGAACTTTTGGAGGAAACGAAGGAGGACTCCCGCCAATTTATAATAAAAAAGTTGGAACATGGGGCGGGATAAATATCGGAATTTATAATAAATTCCAGGAAAATTCAAAATTTTATGGACTCTCAATAGGATTTATTCAAGATCTAGCTAAAGGCAAAGACAGCCCGTATGTTAAAAATAATTTTTATGGAGTGCAAATTGGAGTATTGAATGGTTCTGAAAATCTAACGGGAGCGCAAGTTGGAGGATTTAATGGTTCTGAAAATCTAACGGGAGCGCAAATTGGAATAGGAAATTTAAATCAAAAAGGATGGTCAGCTATTTTAGGTTTTGGAAAAGGGGAAAAGTAAGAAAATGGATTCTTTAAATAATCCTAACGAAGAACCTTTGATTTCACAGAAATATGGTTTCGCTCTTTTAAGTTATAATGAAAAAGAACAGATTCATCTTAGAGTTTATTCAACCCAGAAAGGGATGCTTTATACAACTCTTGGAGGATTTTTGGAAAGATTCCGTGATGAAAAACATAATGAAATTTTATATCTTGGAAAGGTGAAATATTTTAATAAATTAGATTATAAAACAATTGATGAAAAAACAATTGATAAACAGAATACAAAAATATTCCGCACCGCAGCTCAGTTAGGCGGGAATATGGAAAGTTACCTTTTGATTTCAAGAGCCTATATCGCGGAAAAAAATATTGAAAAAAAATTAAAAGATATAACTTCTGAAGAAGCAGAAAAATTAGTTAACAACAAGGAAGCAGAATTTAAAACCTATCTTAGTATGGATGGTAAGCAAATTTTATCATATAAAGGCCGTTTTCTTTGGAAAGATACCGAAACTAAATCATATATTGACTGCGGATAAAAAATGACAATCAAAAACCTTTTTAAACTAAGAAATCTTTTAGGATTTAGCAAAAAAAGAGATAAGATAATGACTGATAGGAAAGATAATTTGGAAAAGTTAACAGAAGAGCTTTCGGTAAAAAAAGAAGGAAAATATAATTTAGAGATATTTAAGGAAATGTTTAAGGGAAAAGAAGATGGGTCTTCAAAATATTCGCAGAGCCAAATATCTCAAAGAAATCCTTTATATAATCATCAAAATCCTCTTTTAGGTTATTATAATGCTTTTATTTTCTCTCCATAAAAATTGATTGGTAAAAAACAGCATTAATATTTATTTTTTTGGAATTATAAGCCCTGTCCGGAGTTTTTGATTTTTCACTAAATTTTGGAAATTCAGATAAAAATTAAGGGTGGGTCTCGTCTGAAAGACGAGGTTGAGTGGGAATTTGAAAAATCAAAAACTCCAATTTTAAAACAATTCCGGACAGAGCCGAATTATGAATAACGCCATCAATTTTTTTTGTAATTTAAACAACACTAAAATCACTAATACTCATCTCTCTAATTTTTCTTTGATATTTCTTTTTCCAATCTTCAAAAAATTCTTTTAAAGAAAAATTAATTTTTTCTCTTGCATAAATCTTATCTAATTTGTAAAAAGTTTTTTTATGCAATTTCTTAAATTTCTTTAGGTTATTTTTGTCCTTTAAAAAAGGACCTTCAATAATAATCTCTTTCTTTGGTTTTACAACAAAAAAAGAGGCGGCGCTATTTTTTTGATTATAATTGAATCCCTTTTTATTTATTTCAAAAAATTTTTTAATTTCATTTTCCAAATGATTGTGGAATTTTAATAACTTGCTTCCTGCAACAGCTCCTTCAGGTTTGTCGGTTTCTAATTTAAGCAAAATAAATTCATATTTTTTATTTAAAGCGTCTTTTTTCATTTTTTCTAAATCAATTTGCCTAATTTCAAAATCTTTAATTGAAGGATTTTTTAAAAATTTCTTTGATGCTTGCTTAAACATTTTAAAAGTTTCTTCTGATAAAGCCGCAAGAACATTTCTTTGAGGGTAAGTAGGGTCAACAAGAATTATTGGGGAGCCTAATTTAGAACTATTCATATCTAATAAAACATCATTTTTATTTTTGTAATGTTTTTCTATATCTATAATTATTTTGTCCTTCTTATGTCCTGCAATAACTTTTATAAATTTTAAAAAACTTTTATAATAATAAATCAATAATTCAAGAGAATATCCGGAAAACCCCTTTATGTAAGATTCAGCGCCATAAGTTTTTGTTGCATAACAAAATGCTTTTGCGATTTTTATTTCATCTAAAATTTTCTGAATTTTTATTCTTTTATTAATATACATGACATGGGAATAAGATAAATCCGTGATATTCTCTGCTTTTTTAGGATCTTTTACATTTATTACCGGAATCAGTTCAATAAAAAAATCTTTTGATCCTCTTATCTGAAAATAATCCCTTGAGCCGTGTATTAAATGCACCTTTTTAAAACCTTTAAGCAGTTTTTCTGTAAGCTCTGAAATATCCTGTCCTTTAATTTGGCTTTTTCTTGAAGACGAATTAATACAAATTTTTCCTGAATTTGCTTTAAATTTTTCAGAAAACCTAAGAAACAAATCTATATCATAAATATCTTTTTTTATAATTGTTTTTTTTGCAAAACTCCCCCCCTCAAAAAGAACGGCATCTAATTTATGCCTCTTTATTTGTTTTTCAATTTTTCCTTTGAACTGGCTTAATGATTTATTAATATTTTTTAGCTCTTCTTTTGAAGGCTCCACTTTTATTAGAATTTCTTTTAAGATATCATCAACTTTTTTATCCATAAATAAATGTCTAAAAGAAAGTTTATATTTGTTTACTTTCATGACGCTCGTGAAGAACACTTCGCATAAAGAAACAATCTTTTATCTTTTAGGTTTTTTAATTTCCTTGATGCCTTTTATACTTCTGTTTAAAGTCGTAGCTAAATCAATAAGATATTTTCCTTCCTCAATTTTGTAAATTAAAGGTCTTTTTTTATTAAACAAATTTACAACATCAATTTCAAATTTCCCCTCGCCAATTGCCCTTATTGATTCAAGGTCAAGAATTACAGGCGTTTCCTCGTCTGTTATTCCAACCATTTCCCTTATATCAAATTCCACAGCCTTTTTTTCATCTTCAGGAAGTTCAAAGAGAGGTATGTTTTTTATCTTTTCAAATTGTTCTTGTTTAATATAAAAAAAGAATTTCCCCTCGCAGCTTCCGCATCCATTTAATAGCTCTTCGCTTCCAGCAGGAATAATTCTTGAGCATTTTACGCACTGATGAGGGATTTTAGGTTACCTCCAATTTTATTAATGTGTAAATTCTGGATTGTTGTAGGCATTTTTTGATATTACAAACTTTTATTTATTTTTTTAATCCTTAAGCAGAAGTTCTATTTTTTTAGGATTCTTTTTTATTTCCTTGACAATTGATGCCGGTCCAATAATTGTTACTGCCCCTAAATCTCCTTTTGAAAGAATATTAATTAAGCCTGTTCTAAACTGATTAAAAAAACCCTTTTCTTCTTTGTCAGAAATTACAGCTAATTCTATTCCTTTGAAATTTTTAACATGCCCTATCATTACCATTGTGTCGCCGATTAATCTGGCTTCTTCATCAGAGCTTAATTTTCCCTGCAAGATTATAATGTGATTTTCTAAAACAATTTTAAGAATTTTTTTTATTCTTTCATTGCTGTCTAAATCGCGGATTTCTGCATAAGGTAAAAACTGGATAGAGAACCCTTTTATTTTGCCTAAATTTTTTCCCTCTTTTTTTGTCATTTTTAGTTTTCTTTTACATTGTAGCTTTTCTTTAACTTGACCACGCTTGGGTGAGTTTGTCAAAAAACTTCTTGTTTTTTGTTTCTCTTTCGTTCCCGATATTTCGGGGGCGAGACCTAAACTTCTTGTTTAGAGTCTTTCTAAAAGAAAAACCCATTTTTGTCATATTAATCAATTATATATATCGTAATATATATTTTTAAATCTTTTTTGATATTTTTAGTAATGATTCGTAAAATTCTTCAAGATTTTTTCCGTATTTAGCGCTTAATCCGACAACATCATATTCTGGAAAAGCCGCCTCAATTTTTTTTATATCTGCATTTTTTAAGTCAATTTTATTTGCAACTATTAAAACAGGGATTTTTCTTGCAACCAAATTTCCGATTATTGTAATATTAACCTGGCTGTATGGATTTTCAGTAGCGTCTAATACAATCACTACTAAATCCATATCGTCAAGCCATTTTATGCTTTCAACAATTCCCTGCGTCGCAGTTTTTGCTCTTTCTTTTGCTTCTTTTTTCTTCATATTATATTTTAAGAAATCTTCATAATCTATTTTTGTTGCAATTCCGGGAGTGTCAATCATTTTAAAAGTCATTTTTTTATTTTTATATTCAATTTCAACTTTTTCTTTAAACTGGACTTTTCTTGTTTCATGGGGAACTTTGCTTACTTTGCCAATTTCTTCTCCCGTAAAATCTTTGCAAATCCGATTAGCTAAACTTGTTTTTCCGGCATTTGGAGGTCCGTAAAATCCCAATTTTATATCCTCTTTGTTTTTAAACAGCCCCCCAAAAATGTTTCTAAAAAAATTTTTTATAATTTTTATGACCATATTATAAATTTGTTAAAGAGGTTTATTAAGGTTTTGTATAATTTAATTAATATTTAACGTATTCTATTTTTATCAACAACCGATTTTTCTATAAATCCAGGCATCCCAACATTTTTTCCAGAATATTTTTTCATAACATAATTTACCTGTTCATTATTCCAGCCTGATTTTATTAAATCTTTTGATATAGTCTGATTATCTTTTCCATTTTGTTTGGCTCCATGAACATAGGTGACCATATTATACAAATCATTTTTATTTTTAAACAAATAATTTTCATATTTATTTTTATACCATTTGTGGAGAAGAAAATAAATAACTGCCCCTAAAATAATTACAAAAACAAGTATCAAGACAAATAAACTCCATTTGAATTTTTTGCCTGCTTTTTCCGGAGTTGTTCCCGTATCTATAACAGACAGCGCATCAAGAGAAGGAGAAATAAATATAGGAAGATTTTCAAAGTTTATATCTTTTGTGGTGTAAAATTCTATACTTCCGTCAGTAAATTCTTTAGAATAATATCCTGTGTTATCATCATAACTTAAATTTTGTTTAAATCCAATTCCTTCCATTGTCTTTGCAAAAACAAAGAAAGTTTCCTGAGCCCCTAAATCTTTTATATCTAATTTAAACACATTTAAAAGAGGCTCTTCTCCAGAATCATAAATTGCAGAAAATTCTTTTTGGGAAATTTTTGCCTGAACATTATTTAAATCCCATGTCAAAAGAGCATCTTTGTATTCTTCTTCTAAAACAGCATCATAACTTCCTCCGGCAATAATCTCAATCGCATTTAAATCTATATTTTCTTTTTGAGGGAAAAAAGTCAGGGACGTGGAATCTAAAGTTTTATTGATTAACTTTGGAAGTTCAATTTCAAGAAGTTCAGCTAACAATCCCTGAAATTGCTGTTCAGTTCCGGTATCTTTAATTAAAGTATAGTTTGACTGCAAATAACTCAAATCTTGTTTAATTTTTGTTAAATCCAAAACATTTTCAATTGCACTGCCGGAAAATAAATCATAACTTAATATTTCTCCTTCAATATCTGATAAAGATTCTTGTTTTTCAATTACTAAGTCAGATAAAATATCTTTCGCGGAGCCAACTTCAATATTAAAAATTTTGGAAGAAATGCCTCCTTTTGAATCTTTTAAAATTAAAGTAAGAGGATAATTTCCAATTGAACTATATGTGTAAAGCGCTTGGTTTGTATTGGTAATTCTTATCGTCCCATTGCTGTAAAAATCCCATTTATATTCAGTGATGGTTGTATTTTCAGGAGCAGAAAATTTAACTTTAAAATTAGTTGGAAGCCCTGCCGCTGTCTTTATTATATTTAGTGAAAGAATTTCTATCCCTTTTTTTACTTCAACTTCTTTTTCAAATAATTTTAAATTGTCAAGATTTAATTTGAATGTATATGCTCCTAAATTATTTGGAACTGTGAAATTTCCTTTATCCAAATAAATTTTTTGGGCAGCTGCAGTTATTTTTGCAGAACTTTCTGTTAAATCATGAATGATGTTTTTTTCAAGTGTTCCGCTTGGAGTGGCATATTCAATTTTTCCACTGAGCGTTAAATCTTGCGCGGCATTTGAAATTAATTTTATTGGGACAATGCATTTTCTTCCTGCACAGCTTAAATTGTCATAATTTTCTTCAATATATGATTCAATTAAATAAGATGCATCCTCTCCTGTCGGAAGCTCGTCTGAAATTTCCAGAGTTCCAATTGCATCAAAATATCTTTGATGCGCAAAAATATTATAAGCGCCAATTTCGTCTTGAGGAGGAAGTCCATAAAATCCGCACTGGCCTGTATGGAATTTCATTTTATAAGTTCCGGAACCCTCGGCAGATAAGCACACATAATAATCTTTTTGTTTTGTAACAAGATATTTTATATCGCAATAAACAGGGGTTTCTTGAGTTGTTATTGTTTGAATGATATCGCATAAACCTGCAATGGGGTCATCTAAATTAATATCATAAAGAGACATTTTTATACTTAAAGAATCTGTTGAAGAAGCTTTTTTTAACCGCGCTCCTAAACTAAATCCCGGGGCTTCAGGCAGATTTGTCCTCTGACAATATTTTCCCCCATTTTTTATCAAAACTTCCTGTATTTCGGAATTTGTATAATCAAAACAAGCAGAATCTCTTGCAGCGCTCCATTCTTCTGTTTGATTGTATGGTTTTGTATTTCCAATATCAATTGTTCCGTCGTTAAATAAATCTATTTTTAACGGATTCTCTTTTGATTTATCTGCATTGCTTATTATGTTTAAACTAAAATCTGTTATTGAATCAATATTCTGGTCAAAAACAAAACCAATTATTTTTTCATCATCTGCCCCTAAAGAAATTTGTTTTGAAGTTCCTGGAGCTGCTGCAGAATAGGAGCTCTCGCAATTACTTGGGGTGCAGGCATAATTATGCTTTAAATCTGTTTTTAATAGCTCAATTAATTTTATTGAATTTCCTAACTCGTCGCTAAAAAGAGAAATTGCTGACTCGTTTGAGAAACTGATATTTATCCAACCCTTAATATTTTCACCTTTGTTATATGCTCCCTGAATTTCATATTTTTTATCTTTAAGCTCATAAGTTGCAGAAACAAAAAGCCCCGCTAAAAGTATTCCTGACAAAACAAATAATAAATATTTTTTCAACCTCATTTTATATTTAAAAGTATATAATTATTTATAAATATAAACCTTTTCATTTTAATATGAAAATAAATACTTTTATTAAAGTTCAAAAATTTATTGAAACAGGAGACTCTGAAAATCTTGAAGAAATTTTAAAAAAAGAAAATATAATATTTAATACCGGAGAAAATTTAACCGATGGAAAATTTTTAAGAAATTCTGTTTTTTATATTAAAGGGGAAAATAAAGAGGAAATACAGCAGAAAATTTCAAGCGTTCTTGAGAAGTATGGGCTGTTGCAGGTATTTAAGAAATATTGAACAAACTTTAAATTTCTCGCTATTGGATTACTTCGCACCGATTCTCCACACAAGAACAATCCGCAGGCTCGTTAGTTGTTGCTTTTTTAGAGGCATATTTAAACATTAATATTTTTGTTCTTATTGAACTTTCTCCAGCTGTTTGGTCATTTGCGCAAACATAACCCTGACCCGAAATATAAAAAACATTATATCTTCCGCAGTCATCTTTTGAACTGCACTGTCCTAATTTAGAAGCATCTCCAATATAATATAAGACTGCAACGCCAATAAGCGCCAATAAAATTATTAAAATAATTATATTCATCGCAGAAACTTTCTTTCGTTCGGATTTCTCCGGAAAGATGGACGAGGCCTGAGATTTTGTTTCAGAGCCTTTTGGAGGTTCTATTTCAGAAGTTTGTGGTTGAATTTCGTCGTTCATTTTATCGTCTTATTTAAACCATAGAAGAAATATTGTTTATAAATTTTGCTTTCATTTGATTGTCCTCAAGCGAATGAATGAAAAACTTCCTGTTTTGTTTTCTTCTTTTTTTTTGCAAAATTAATAATGAAAAAATTTCCTGTTTTCGCTTTATAAATTTTAGTATTTAGAAAAAAATTAATTATTCTTTCTTCTTCCTAAAAAAGAAAAAATAAATTCCAGTTATTGCAATTATAGTTAAAACAATTCCAAATTTATTTTCCAAAGGAAGTTTTGTTTTTGATGAGCAGATGATTGATACAGGCTCTTTTTCTTCACATCCTTGTGTCAGAGGCGTCAGTTCATAAGTTAAAAAATCATCCTTGTCGCAAGTTTGAGTTATTTCTTCTTTATAATAGCAAGGAATATTATCTTCCCCTTGCAGTTCATATGAATTACAAGAAGATGG
>Ga0209211_10004446_pt1 | contig 21760 bp, 20 predicted proteins | sample RifGroA2_FD_183992 | JGI IMG/M metagenome (GOLD analysis project Ga0209211, IMG submission 183992) | Groundwater microbial communities from Rifle, Colorado, USA - Groundwater A2 (SPAdes) (version 2) | ecosystem: Environmental > Aquatic > Deep subsurface > Groundwater | place: Rifle, Colorado...
GCCTTATATTATTAATGGTGGATTAACATACGATGGTGGTGAAAAAGGATTTTGGAATGGTTTTGAAACAGGGCTTTATTATAATGTTCAGGGAACAACCTTACAGTATGTTGGAATTGCCGACCGTCCTGATATTTATACTTTACCTTTTCATAGCCTTAACTTTAACTCATCAAAATCGTTTGGAAAAAATAGAAATATGAATATAGGATTTAAAATACAAAATATTTTAAACAGTAAAGAAGAATCAATTTTCAAATCATACAAAGCAACAGATCAATATTTTACACGACTAGAGAAAGGTACATCTTATATCTTTAGTTTTAGTTATAAATTTTAAATTGGTGATATTTATAATAAATTTTATATTTAGAATATAAATTCTTATTAAATTATATTCTTATTAATTTGATTTAATGATTTTAAAAATAAACAGATGAAAAAAATCGCAATAACAACTGCATTTATAATTGCATTAGCCTTAGGTTCAATTGCCCAAATTAAACAAAGTTCAGAAGGCATTTATCTTGATGAAAACAACAATCCATTTACCGGGGTTTATAATGAATATTATGAAAATGGGAATATCAGGATTGAAATGAATTTAAAAAGCGGTATTCAGGATGGATACACAAATATCTATTTCGTAAATGGAATTAAAAACGAACAACGTTCATACAGCGATGGCTTAATGAATGGTACATGGATAACATGGAACGAGATGGAAGTAAAACTTGCCGAAGCAAATTACAATAAGGGACAAAAAAATGGCAAATGGTACATTTGGGACGAAAAAGGGACTTTACGATATGAAATGGAGTACGAAGACGGAGCCAAAATAGGAATATGGAAAATGTACAACGAATCAGGTGAATTGATTAATGAAAAAGAGTACACAAAAAGAAATAAGTAAAAAAAAAGGATTACTTTTGTGAAAATTATAAAAATACAACTGATGGACGAAGGCCCGTATTATAGTAGAATTAAGTACTAACTTACCTGTAGGGCGAACGTAAATGACTCCTTACAGGATTATTGTAAGGAGATCAAGAATGATTAAAATATTCAAAACATTTGGAGGATATATTGAAATACCCCAAGTTGAAAATGGATGTTGGATTAATGTAACTCAACCTACCACTGAAGAAATTCAAAAAATAATTTGCGAATTTCATTTACCTGCAGACATTATTCAGGATATTTTAGATGCTGACGAAAGACCCCGTTTAGAAATTGATGATACCTGGTCGTTAGTTATTATTCGTATTCCAATAAAAAGTACAAACAATGGTATTCCATTTCATACAGTTCCTTTAGGCATTTTTATGGCTGAAAATTTTACGATGACTTTGTGTTTGCAAAACAATGAAATTTTACCAATTGAGCAACCTTCATTATACCGAGATCAATATCGTCAGATTTCTGATGTTATTAATTTTATACTTCGATTATTCCTTCGTTCGGGGAATACTTATCTGCGATATTTAAAAGAAATAAATCAACAAACATCAATTATTGAACAAGACCTTGAGAAATCGATTAAAAACAGAGAATTAAATAAACTGTTAAAAATGGAAAAATGCCTTGTTTATTTTATCACCTCAATTAAAGCAAACGAAATTGTTTTAGCTAAACTCCGCAATTCAAAGAAAATTGTAACCGAAATTAATGAAGATTTACTTGAAGATGCTATAATTGAAAATAAGCAGGCATTAGAAATGGCTCAAATATATTCCAATATTCAAAGTGGAATGATGGATGCTTTTGCATCAGTAATATCAAATAATTTGAACGTTGTAATGAAGCAATTGACTTTAATATCAATCTTACTTATGATTCCTACATTAATTGCAAGTATGTTTGGAATGAATGTGCCTAATTCTATGGAAAACTCAAAATGGGCAATGCCATTAATTATTGTTATTTCTGTATTGTTATCAATTTTTAGTGTACTAATTTTTAGAAAAAGGCAGTGGTTTTAAAAACTATTCAATTGCAAAAAACCGGGCTTAAGCCCGGTCGGAATCAAATCAAAAACTTCAAATTTTACTCTGAAATGTTCTCGATTTTAACTTCTACAGTATTATTGGTATTTAAATCAATATTTAATGCTTCCACTTTTTCTTTATAAGATATATACGAAGCTATGATTTCAATTTTGCCAGGCTTTACATTTGTAAGTACAAATTTTCCATCAAAATCAGTATAAACACTTTTTTCAGAATCAATTAAGGAAATTTTAACACCAGCTAATGCTTCTCCGGTTAAATTGTCAATTACTTGTCCTGATAACTTGGTTTCAATTGCTACATTCTCAGAACTATTTTTTTTGTTTTCAGTTTCTGTTGCAAAAGTTGCAAGAACAAAGAACAAACTGAATACTAAGGTTGTTAATTTTTTCATTTTATTTAGAATTTAATTATTTGCGATTAGTTATATCACAAATGTATTCCTCAAATGTTACCTCAGTATTATTCAAGATTGAACTTTATGTTAACGTTATGTTAACTTTTTCGATTTTAAGATTAGAAAAGAATAAAAGAAAATTATCTATTGATGTTCTGGTCGTAGTAAGTCGTTTACTGTTTTTACAGGATTAAATGTACTAATTGGCACTTCTACAAAAATGGTGTTCCAGTTTGCCATAGCGCCATTCCAAAGTCCGGGTAACTCCTGAGCTTTTAATTTACGACCATCTTTTGTTTTAATTGAGATGAAACCAGTTTCAGGGTCACGATATTGAAGCAAATCAAATTTTTGGTTTTTATAATTTTTTATATAAATAACTATATCAACAGGATTAAAATGGGTTGATTTTTTTAAAATCTTTAATTGATCTGCGTTTGTTTGATCTATTTGTGAAGTTTCTACAATTTGTAAATCGAGAGAACCGTCAGAATGCTTAACCCAAAATGGACCTCCACCGGGTTCACCTTCGTTTTTAACCATTCCACAAACACGAATTGGCCGATTAAGAATTTTTAAATAATAAAGTGCGAGAAACTCATTGCTTAACTCATCAATTTCATCACCCGGAATAAAACACAATTCATCTTTAATAAATTGTCCAACATCCTTTAAATCAGAAATGTAAAATTCAGATTCAGTAAGAATTTCAATGTATTTATTAATTTTTTCCTTATATGAAATTAAAATACCTGCAAGAGCTTTTTTATAGATAACTGCCTCATCCTTAAGTCTGTCAGGAACAACATTGTCGATATTTTTAATAAAAATATAATCCGAATCTAAATCATTTAAATTCTCAATAAGTGCACCATGACCACCTGGTCTAAAAAACAAACTACCATCGCTATTTCTGAATAATTCATTATTCAAATCAACAGCAACTATATCTGTTGACGATTTCTGTTGCGAAAAGGTAATTTCGTATTTTACTTGAAACTTTTTCTCATAGCTTGGCTTAACTTCATTTATAAGATTCTGAAATAGAGACACATGCTCGGGAGAAATTGTAAAATGAATTTTTATTTTTTTATTCTTTGATATTGCATATAAAGCTCCTTCAATAAGATGTTCTTCAATGGCACTTTTAACTTGATTATTTTCAACATGAAACTTTAATACTCCTTTAGGTAGCTCATTATAGTTTAATCCGGTTTTAAACAATAAGATATTGAGTATTGCTTTATAATGACCTTCTTTTAATAAATCGTTGATATTTAAATTTTTAGATTCGAGTTTTGATTTAAGTTCATTATAGAAAGCGAATTTATCAATATGTTTAAAAAACTTAATTACATCTATATCATAAATCTCATTAATTGAATTGTATTTCGTTTCAGCTTTTTCAAAAAACTCAAATAAAAAACTAAACATACGTGTAGCAGCACCAGATGCAGGAACAAATTTTATAACATCTACTTTAGTTTTTTCATATATTTTCTGATACAGTTGAATTTCTTTTTCTGTAAGTTTTAAAATTCCATCACCAACTTTTGCTGGTTTAAAAATTTGAAGATATGGGAATCCGTTAATAAAATTTCCAATTTGGTCTTCCAAATCTTTAACCAATAATCCTTTGGATTTAAGTTGTAGAATATCATTATGATTGAGCTGCATAATTATTTATTTAGGATTCTCAATATAAAAATCTTTTTAAATAAGATATTTAAAAGTGTAAGATACAAAAAAATAAGAAATTAACAGGGCAGATTTTAGAATTTTACTGCTAATTTAAGGTTAAATCTTCTGGAAGTTAAATAATTGGGAACAGCATATTGAGCGGCCAATCCAGACTGATTTTCGGATGTTTTAACCCACATGTACGAAATGGTATTATCAATATCTAATAAATTAAAAACTTCAAAACTTAACCATACACCATTTAGTTTATTCAACAGTTTTGCATTTTTAAATTCACGATCTTCACGAATTATTACTTTTGAAAATCCAATATCAACTCTTCGATAAGGCTTCATTCTAAAAATCTGGTCGTATCTTTCAATATCGGGTGATGAAAATGGCAGGCCGGTTCCATAATGCAAACTGAGTATAACACTATAAGAAGGATTCATAGGTAAATAATCCTGAAAATATAAACTAAAATTAACCAATTGGTCGGTTGGCCTGGAATAATAACCCGGATAAACAGTTTCACCTTCGGAGTTCACATACGAATCATTCTCAATATCTTCTTTAGTTTGCATTACCGATAAACTAGCCCATGATTCAATTCCTTCTACAAACTCACCATTAATTTTCAAATCAATACCACAAGCATATCCATTCGCCATATTTTCTGCTGCATACGATACCTGAACATTATCTACTTTATATGGAATAATATCGCTCAGGTATTTATAATAAATTTCTGTTGTAAGTTTAAATGGCCGGTTCCAGGCTTTAAATATAAAATCATTTCCTAAAACAAAATGAATAGATTTTTGTGAATTGATATCATTATTTATAGTTCCATCAATGTACTTGATTTCTTTAATAAATGCAGGTTGATAATATAAACCGGATGAAAACCTGAATAACATATTTTTCTTCCACGCAGGTTTATAAGATAATAGCAAACGGGGTGTAATAAAAAATTCATTTGTAAAATCCCAATAATGAGCCCTCAATCCATAATTTATTATTAAATCGGCATTATTTGACAACAGTTTACTGTATGTATTTTGAATATAAGCAGTAGCTCGTTGAGTATTTAAAATATTCTCGGCTCTTGCAGTTTCATATAATTCAACAGACGAACCATTATAAGGCAATGAATAACCTGCCGAATCGAGCATTTTCCACTGATTCACCTTATCGGTTATGGTTTCAATATTGTACTTTGCTCCCCAACGAATTTTATTATTTGAAAAATAGTAGCCTCCGGCAATAGATGCCGAATAAACACTTGCATTAATGTAGTTTCGAGCATGATTTAAAAATGTTCCTATACCAATATTCATAATACTATCGCCATAGGTTTCAGAACCAACTGTTTTATCTAATTCATTTAAATAGTATTGCCCTTGTATATCGTATGTTTCTTGCTCGTTTGTATTAAATGCTGATAAAATAAATTTTAACGAAAAGTGTTTGTCGGGGTGATAATTCGCTGTAAATGCTCCTAAGTAAGTTTCAAACTTATCGATTTCATTCCCATCGTAATATATTTTTAAGCTCAGCGTATTACTAACTGTTCCAAATTGCGTTTCTCGATTTTCAGGAGTAAACTGATAACTGTTTAATGCATAATTCCCTAAAAAATCAATATCAAATGTATTGCTTACTTTATAGGTGAAATAGGTTTGAAAATCGTAAAACTTTGGATTATAATCGCCTTTAGTTTCCAATGTATTTAAAATATACTGAGAGGTTTTATATCGAAATCCTGTGTTGTAAGTGAATTTACCATTTTTGGAAACATCTTCAATATGAATATTTGCACCTAAAAGACTAAATGCCAGATTACCAGAAAACTGAACGGGTTTATTGTATCGGATATCGAGAACCGACGACATTTTATCACCATAACGCGACTCAAATCCACCGGCAGAAAACTGAATTGAAGAAACCATATCGGAATTAAGAAAACTCATTCCTTCCTGTTGCCCCGACCGAACCAGTACTGGCCTGTATATTTCAATATCGTTAACATATACAAGGTTTTCGTCGAAATTTCCTCCTCTAACATTATATTGCGACGACAATTCTGAATTTGAAGATACGCCGGGCATTGTTTTTATTACGGATTCAATACCTCCCGACAAATCAGGTAAAAGACCAACATTTTTTGATTCAATTTTTGTAAGATTACTTTCAGTAGAAATCTCTCCTACAACTGAAACTTCATCAATATCAGTTATAAATACATCTAAAATAATATTAAAGTTATTCGTATTTATTTTATCGGGATGTATGTTAAATTCTTTTGTTTTATAACCTACACATGAAACCATTATTGTAGTTTCTTTTTCTTTAGAAATCGAAATGGAATAATTTCCATTTTTATCGGATATAACACCTGTTTCTAAATTGATATCTTTTATATGAGCAAATGCAACTGCACGATCTAATGAATCGGTAATTCTGCCTTTTAAGGGTATAAAGTTCTGTGCATTAATAGTTAATACAACAAGATTAATTAATAATAAAAACCAAAATCGATACAGAAATTTCATTATCCTAAATATGATTAATACCTTTACTAATGCACTAACTATTAAATATGCATTTTATTTTCTTTGAAAAAAAGAAAGTCTAAAACTAATGCTTTCTGCTTAGATATTAAAAGTTTATTTTAAAATAGTGTGTTTGCTTTTTGTAGTTTACAGTTGGCAGTAGGCAGTTTTATTCATTTTAAGTATTTTAGGTATTTTAGCTCACTTTAGTTCAATTTAGTTCAATTTAGTTCAATTTAGTTCAATTTAGTTCAATTTAGGCATTTTAGTCATTTTATCTCACTTAAAACTAAAAACATGTTTTAGGAAATAAACCAAAATTGGTGTATAACTAAAATTATCTTACTTTTGCTAAAGTAAATTTTTGCAATTAAACCCAAATTATTGTGGATCTATCAAAAGTAGTATTTTACTATGTAATTGCAATTCAGGTTGGTTACCTCAAGCGTTTTGGTGGCCTATAAAATTCTACCTTCTTTTTCACTAAATTAAATTTTCATAAGTATTTGAAAGTTTATACCTTATCGCAAGAAAAAAATCAAAATAAATATATAAAATTAATACATATGCAAAAATTACTTTTATTAGGTGATGAAGCTATTGCTCAGGGAGCATTAGATGCAGGTATGTCGGGTATTTACGCGTATCCTGGAACTCCATCAACAGAAATAACAGAATATGTGCAGGCATCGAAATTTGCTAAAGAAAATTCAATTCATAGTATGTGGTCGGTAAACGAAAAAACAGCTATGGAATCTGCACTTGGTATGTCGTATGCTGGAAAAAGAGCAATGGTTTGTATGAAACATGTAGGTTTAAATGTTGCAGCCGATGATCCTTCGATGCACTCATCACAAAACGAACAGGACTCAAGGTTTTATGCCAAATTTGCTATGATCCCTATTCTGGAACCTGCGAATCAACAAGAAGCATATGAAATGGCTTATTATGGCTTTGAGCTTTCTGAGAAATTCAAATTGCCTGTAATGCTTCGTATAACAACCCGATTAGCACATTCAAGAGCCGGTGTTCAGCCATTTTCATTAAAAAAGCAGAATGAAAACTCTTTACCTACTGATCTAAGACAGTTTGTATTATTACCAGCTATTGCCAGAAGAAATTATAAAGGGCTTTTAAATTCACAATCTGGACAAGTAGCTGAATCAGAAAACTCAAAGTTTAATTCCTATATTGATGGTTCCGATAAATCTATTGGAATTATTACTACCGGTATTGCTTACAATTACCTGATGGAAAATTTCCAGGATAAAAAACTGAATTTTCCAGTACTTAAAATTTGCCAATATCCAATTCCACGAAAAGACGTGATGAAAATGGTTGGTGAATGTAAAAAAATCATGATTTTCGAAGAAGGTTACCCTATTGTTGAAGAAATGATTAAAGGTTACCAGGAATCAGGAACACCTGTAAGTGGACGTTTAGATGGAACTTTACCACGCGATGGTGAATTAAATCCCAATATTGTAGCAAAAGCATTAGGATTTGAAACAAAAACAGACACTAAGATACCTGAAATTGTAAAAAATAGACCACCATCGATGTGTACCGGTTGCGGACATATTGATGCATACTCAGCTTTAGCACAAGCCCTTTCAGAATATAGCGAAGGACGAGTATTCTCCGATATAGGATGTTATACTTTAGGAGCTTTACCTCCTTATAATGCTGTAAATTCATGTGTTGACATGGGTGCATCAATAACTATGGCTAAAGGAGCAGCTGATGCTGGGTTAATACCTGCAGTTGCTGTAATTGGAGATTCTACATTTACCCATTCAGGAATTACAGGCTTAATTGATTGTGTATCTGAAAATAGCCCTGTAACCATAATTATTTCTGATAATTTTACAACAGGGATGACTGGCGGGCAGGATTCAAAAGCATTAGGAAGAATAGAAGATATTTGTATCGGTGTTGGTGTTCATCCTGATCATATCAAGGTTTTTAAACCAACGAAGAAAAACATGGACGAAATGGTTCAGGTTTTAAAAGAAGAGTTAGCTTATAAAGGTGTTTCTGTAATTATTCCACGTCGTCAGTGTATTCAAACAATGAAAAATAAAACACTGGGAGATAAAATTAAAGAGTTGGGTTTGTAAAAAAGCTGTTAGCTGTTAGCTACTAGCTATTAGTATAAAAATTATATAATTCAGTTTAAATCAATATAAAAAAATTATAAGATGAAAACAGATATCGTATTAGCCGGAGTTGGTGGTCAGGGTATTTTATCGATTGCTGCTACCATTGGAATGGCTGCTTTACATAGTAATCTTCAGTTAAAACAATCAGAAGTTCATGGAATGAGTCAGCGTGGTGGTGATGTTCAATCACACATGCGCGTTTCCGAAAAAGAAATTGCATCAGACTTAATCCCTATGGGATCTGCAGATATTATTCTTTCTGTAGAACCAATGGAATCGCTCAGATATTTACCATTTTTATCAAAAGATGGATGGCTGGTAACCAATTCAACACCATTTATCAATATAACCAATTATCCAAATATTGAAGATGTTTTAACTGAGATTAAAAAAATAAAAAATCATATTATTATTGACGCAGATAAGATTGCAGAGGAATTTGGCTCAAAACGATCGTCAAATATTGTAATGTTGGGAGCTGCATCACCATTCTTTAATATTCCTTTTGAAAGTTTTGAAGAAGGAATTCGTAAAATATTTGCCCGCAAAGGAGACGATGTAATAGAAACAAATCTCAAAGCGTTACGCGCAGGTAGAGACTATACAGAAAAAAACAGATAAACAATTTGTTAATAAATTTAAAAAACTGTCTAAGCCCTAGACAGTTTTTTTTTGATACTCGATATTTTATTAGTTATCTTTCCTTCCTAATTTTATAAAATTGATATCGATGTCAATAGAAATAATTGAAGTTAAAAATAAATCGGATTTAAAGGAATTTATATACTTACCTGAAAAAATTCATAAAGATCATAAAAACTGGATCCCCTCTCTCGTTTCAGATGATTGGACATTATTTAATAAGAAGAAAAACAGAGCTTTTAATTATTGCGATACCATTTTATTGCTTGCAAAAAAAGATAATAAAACTGTTGGTCGCATAATGGGGATAATAAATAGAAAATACAACGAAATACATAATGAGAACAATGCTCGGTTTATTTTTATGGAGTGCTGGGAAGATAAAGAGGTTTTTCATGCTTTAATCAACTCTATCGAAAAATGGGCTAAAGAAAAAGGAACTACAAAACTTATTGGACCATTTGGTTTTTCCGATAAAGATCCGCAAGGATTTTTAGTTGAAGGCTTTGACCAACCAACAGTTATGGTTACCAATTGTAGTTTGCCTCATATGGCTGAATTCATTACACAGGAAGGTTACAATCAACTTATGGATTTAGTTCAATATCATATTCCTATTCCAAAAGAGTTACCCGAATTTTATAAAAGAATTCTCGAAAGACTGAATAGAAATGGATATAGATTGCATGAATTCACACACATTAAAGATGTAAAACCATTTATTATACCAGTTTTTCGTTTAACGAATGAAGCATTTGTAAAAATCTATGGATATGTACCTTATGATGAAAAAGAAATGAAAGATTTTGCAAATCGCTATCTTTCAATTCTTGATCCTCGTTTTATTAAACTTATAACAAATAATGAGAATGATGTAATTGCTTATATTATAGGAATGCCAAGTATAAGTGAAGGGTTGAAAAAATCACATGGCCGCTTGTTCCCTTTTGGTTTTATTCACATTCTTCGTTCAATGAAAAAAACAAAACAATTGGATTTATTTTTAGGTGCAATAAAACATGAATATCAAAACATAGGACTCGACACACTTTTGGGTTCGGCAATGCTTGAATCTGCTCACAAAGCAAAACTTGAAATAATTGACAGTCATGTTGTTATGGAACAAAACTTAAAAATGCGTGCTGAATATGAGCGTGTTGGTGGGAAAATTTATAAAAAGTATAGAGTTTTTCAGAAAGAGCTTTAAATCAAATAGGAAAAAATGCTTGCTTGCCGAAAGACAGGTATAAGGTATAAGGTTATAGGGTATATTGGTTAACCTGCATTCGTTAGCAATTTCGAATTCAAAATTTTCACATTAGGTTATTAACACTAAAATAAAAAACATCACTTGCCCTGTTGATTATTATTTATTGCCTATTTGAGATATTTTAAATAGTTTTGAAGAATCAAATAAATTTTTAAGAAATTATAAGATCATGGAGTTTAAACCATCGGAGTTAATTATTAATCAGGATGGTAGTATTTTTCATCTGCATTTACTACCAGAAGACATTGCCGACAATATAATATTAGTTGGTGACCCTGGAAGAGTTGAAACAATCGCCGAATATTTTGATACGATTGAACTTAAGAAACAAAACCGCGAATTCTATACTATCACCGGAAAATATAAGAATAAACGTATTACTGTAGTTTCAACCGGAATAGGAACCGATAATATCGATATTGTTGTAAATGAGCTTGATGCTCTTGCAAATATTGATTTAAAAACAAGAACAGAGAAAACAGAACATCGTACATTAAACTTGATTCGAATTGGAACTTCAGGTTCATTACAAAAACATGTTCCAGTAGATTCGATGTTAATGAGTACCCGCTCAATTGGTTTCGATGGCTTGCTCAATTTTTACGCAAACAGAAATACAATTTCTGACTTAGAATTTGAAAGCGCATTCAAAACCTATGTAAACTGGGATAAATTATTGCCATCGCCTTATGTTGTAAATGCTTCTGAAAAACTTGTTAAGTTATTTGAAGACAAAAAAATAATTAAAGGTATTACCATTTCTGCTCCCGGATTTTACGGGCCTCAAGGTCGTAGACTTCGATTACAGATTCTAGATGAAAACATAAACGATAAAATTGAAGCATTTGAATTTAAAGGACAGAAAATTACCAATTACGAAATGGAAAGTTCTGCAATTTTTGGTTTATCAGGACTGTTAGGTCACGATGCAATTACTATTTGTGCAATTATTGCAAACAGATCATCAAAAGAATTTAGTAAAGATTATCATCCGATTATTAAACAATTGGTTGAGATCGTTTTAGAAAGAATTACCAGAGATTAGGATTATTTATTCGGACTAAATTGGCTATAGACAACAAAATAAAAGCATTATTACAGTTATTGGATGATCCCAATGAAGAGGTTTTTAAGCATGTTTCGAAAAACATTCTTAATCAGGGTCCTTGCATTATACCTGAATTGGAAAAAGTGTGGGAAACATCATTAAATGTTATTCTTCAAGAACGAATTGAAAATCTTATTCAGGAAATTCAATTCTCATCAATTCAAAATCAATTAAAGAAATGGAAAGATGAAGGGGCACAAAATATACTTGAAGGAGCTTTTTATATTACTAAATATCAATATCCTGATTTAAAATTTGAGCAAATTGAAAAACTACTGGCTAACCTTAAACGTGATATTTGGTTAGAAATTAATAATAATTTAACCGCATTAGAAAAAACAAGGGTTTTAAATCATGTATTTTATGAATTGTATGGCTTTTCGGGGAATAGTTCAAATTTTTATGCTCCACAAAATTCATATATAAACCTTGTACTCGAGACTAAAAAAGGAAATCCGGTAAGTCTTGGAATAATATATATTGCAATTGCACAATCACTCGATATACCTATTTATGGTGTAAGTATGCCTAAGAACTTTATACTTTCTTATATAGATCAATACAATACTGAAATATCGGAAAATAAAGACGTACTATTTTATATTAATCCATACAACAAAGGAACAGTTCTTGGGAAACGGGAAATTGACTACTTTTTAAAACAGCAAAAATTAGAACCTGAAAAATCATATTATCAACCCTGTTCAAATATTGAAATCATTAAAAAGTTAATTCTCAATTTAATTTATTCTTACGAAAAATTAGGTTACCCCAATAAAGTGGAAGATATGCAAAATTTGTATAATATTGTAAACTAATTTCCAATTTAGTTTATAATAAGAAATTTAATAAAAAAAATATAAATGGCAATAGAAAAGAAAAACGATGAGATTGATTTATTAGAATTATTTTTAAAGATCTATATTTTCATTAAAAAGAACTTCTGGATACTATTTATTAGTAGTATCATAGGTGGAGCACTTGGTTATTCTGCTAAATTTTTCACAAATAAGCATTATGAATCAACAATGATAATTGAGACATACACTCTTAAAAATGATATTTTAGTTGAATATATTAATAGTTTACAAGATATTATAGAGTACAGAAATTATGATTATTTAAGTAGCCGGTTTGAAATTGAAAAAGAAAAACTTTCAGGATTAAACAAAATTGAAGCTACAAAAATAAGTGATGATAAGACTAAAAAAGATTTAGAATATATAAAAGTTTTTACAAAATCAATTAATAGAGACATTTATAATCAATTAAGTGCTGGTATCGAAAAATACTTAAAAAGTGAAATTTATGTTAAAAATGAAATTGAAATTTTTATTGAACAGAATAATGCGTTAATTGAAAAAATTGACAAAGAAATAACTCAATTAGAAGAATTAAAACAAAAAAGAATTTCTGATTCACAAAATGTTTCAGAGTTAAATATTTACAATGAACGTATATCATCTAATGATATTATTCTTGGACTTATAAAAGAAAAACAAGAACTACAAAAACATTTAAAATTTGCGACTCCATTTAGAATTATACAGGATTTTTCAATTTGCAAACCTATTAAGAGAGCAACTACATATACTTTATCAGGATTTCTTTTATTTGGCTTTATAACATTAGGGTTTTTAATAAATAAAGAGATTAGTAAAAAAGTAAATTCAAAAATTAATATATAATTTTAAATATGTGACTTTATTAGTATAAAGTGAAATTTAAACTAAATAAATTGTATAACTTAATAATGTAATTTAAATTTATAAAAAATGACATCAGAAAAAAGAAACGATGAAATTGATTTATTGGAATTTTTTTTAAAAATATTTCTTTTTATCAAAAAAAATTTTTGGGTATTATTTCTAAGTGTTTTTATTGGCGGAACATTAGGTTTTTCTGCAAAATTTTTTACACAAAACCATTATAAATCTTCATTGGTAATTAACACATATACAATATCTGAAAATTTTATAATCGAATATATTAATAATTTAAACAGTATTATTAAAGATGAAAATTATAATTATTTAAGTGAAAAAATGAAAATTGATTCTTCTTTATTGGTTTCAATTAAAGAAATTAAAGCAGAAAGTGCTTATGATGAAAAAGAAAAGAAAAAACTTGGTTATCTTACTATATTTGTGAATGTAAACAATAATCAAATACTTGAACAATTAAGCAAAGGAATATTAAATTATATTAACAATGAACCTTATGCAAAAAATGAAATTGAAATTTATATTGAAAACAATAAAAATTTAATTTCAAAAATTGATGAAGAAATTAAGAAAATAGAAGTTTTACAAGAAATGAATATTTTTCAAAATCAAAATAATGCAGATGTTAATATTTATAATTCACAAAAATCATTTCAAAACGAACTATTAGAGCTAATTAAAGAAAAGCAAAATCGCGAAAAAAGTTTGAAATTTGCTGTACCTTTCAGAATAATACAGGATTTTACCATTTATCAAAAACCTGTAAGTAAAACAATTTCATATACATTAATAGGGGGTATCATATTTGGTTTTTTAGCTTTATTTTTCTTAATAATTAAGAATTTAAATAACCAAATTAAGAATTTGGAATAACTTTTTCATCCTTATAATAAACAAACCACAAGTAACTATACCAAAAAGCAAAGAATACTACACCTGCTAACCTCTGTAGCATAGATTCAAACATAAAATTGATAAAACAGATCACTAGAAACAGGAATAATAATTCTTGTTTTTTCTTTATAGATTGATAAAGAGGAATTGCAAAAACTAAAAGGAGAACTATTAAACCAATAAAACCAGTTTGTGTTGCAGTTTCTAGGAATTGGTTATGGCTATTATACTTTTTTTCATATGCTTCTGTAATCACCATATCTTTATGTATCTCTATAAGTCTGGATTTTGCATCTCCAATTCCATGGCCAAATATTAGTTTTTCATTCCACACAATTAATGAATTTTTCCATAAAGTTATACGCATATCTTCAATTTGGTCTACAAACATTGGCCTATTTGTTGAATCATCACAAGTCAATCTAATATTTGTAATGTCAAATAAAGAATTTGTTAATTCAGAATTAGTAAATGTGACTAAATCTTGATAATCATTCATAAAAGTATATGATGCTTTACAATCAAGCCATCCATTATTTAAGCTATCTATTGATAATTTTAAATCGCTTTTGAATTCCCCTTGCTGGACCCACCATCTTACATTATAGGGAATTTTTTCACCCTCTAATACTTTTAGCTTAAAGAATATATTATAAGTTAAATCTTTGTGATAATAGATTTTTCGACCAACATATCTTAGTGACCACCAACCTTGTCCAATATCCCTTTTAATTCGGAGTGCTTTACCATAAGGTGAATCTATAATGATACACGTAATAGTATCAGGGGCATAAGCATCCCAATATTTCAATCCATCTTCGAAATTTTCATTTTGATATAAATTATACTTTTTTTCCTCCAATCCAATTTTATTAAAAACCCAATTAATATTTGATGCTAGGCGACTTTGCATTATCACATAACCAATACCAATTACCATTATTACCAAAGTTAAAGCCTTAATCCAAAATTTCACATTATTTAAATACTTAAATAACAAATAAAAAGTTAATAGGATAAAAACAAGTAGTGCTGCTCTAGACTTTAAAAAAATAAGTACAGAAGAAAATAATATTACTAAGAATATTGAAATAAAAATTGTTGATTTTCTCCTTCTGTTTATTTCCAATAAATGTAAAACAAAAACTATTGCTAAACTTATGTGAAGAGAAATATATGAGTGATGTACATAATTTGAAGAAAACCTATTGAAAATTCCTAATAAGCTGTTACGAGTTATTTCATCATTTTGAAAAGCATCTTGATTTATATAAAAGAAATTGCAATACAAGAATAACACTAATAAAAAATTACCTATTACGTATGAAATTAGAATGCTATTTTTTTTAAATTGATAAACCTTATTTACTGATATAAAAACCAATGGTATTAAAACTAAACTAACAAGTGTTTGAACTATAGAGAATGATGTTGCTTTGTCAAATGAAAAACATATTGAAAATATATTTATTATTACAATTGAAATTGGAAGCCATAGCTTCCAATTTTTCCATTCTTTAGTTTTTAACTTTAATTTCCCCTCTAATATGTATGTTAATACCCATAAAGCTATAAAATAGGTTATCCATTGATTTGAAAAAGGCAAAAATGCAACTAATAATAAAGCAGCAAAGAAATTGATTTTTATTATCGTTTCATTATAATTCAATCTATTATACTTCCCCATTGGTTTAGTTAAAAGGATACTTTTTATCTATTATTTTAATTATTCCGTACAAAAATATAATATTCAAAGTAAAAAATATTAAAATATATTTAGGCAATAGTGCACAAACAAATGTTAATCCCAATATTATAATGTTTATTAATATTGAATATATTAGAGTTTTCTGATGTGAAAATCCCGATAATACAATCCGTTGATACGCATGCTTTTTATGTGCAATTGAAAGTGTTTCTTTATTCAAAATTCTCCTAAATAAAGTAATTGTTGCATCAAACCAAAATAACGAAGAAATGATTAACCAATGAATAAAACTAAATTGCAAAGTATTATTATAGTAAATCCCCAAAACAATAAGGATAAAACCCAACATCGTACTTCCAACATCACCCATAAATATTTTAGCCTTTGGCCAATTCCAAAATAAAAACCCAATTACAGAAAAAATCAATAACAATGATTCTATATTATCTGTAAATAAGAATATCGCCAGAGCTATAAAAATCGCTTCAATTGATGCATATCCATCAATTCCATCTAAAAAATTATATAAATTTATAAACCATAAAATTCCAATAAGACTTATTGGTAATAATATATATTTATTTGTAAAGGCATAAAAGCCTAAATCAATAATTTGAATTCCTCCTATAAAGTATATCACTAAAAAGCTTGAAATAAATTGTATGAAGATTCTTATCTTGGGTGATACATCTTTAAGATCATCAATTATGCTTACTATTATTAAGGGAAAACCAGACAATAATGCGAAGAATAAGTTTTTGTCAATTAATTTAAGATAAAAAATAAAAAATAAACCCACGTAAAATGCCACTATTATTGCTAAGCCACCTCCTCGTGGAGTTGGACGGGTGTGAGAACTCCTCTCATTAGGTATATCAACTACCTTATTTTTAAGCGCCAATCTGCGAACAAAATAGGTACCTATTAAAGAAATTAAAAAAGCAATAATTAATAATATGTACATGTTTTTTATATTACTAGCTTAAATTCACCATTTCCTTAATACCATCTTCTAATGTAAAAATTGGTTTATACAAAGTATCAGGAATGTTAGATGTAACTTTAAGAGAACCAAAAACTTTATTGTAAATATCGGGTTTAAATTTTCTAATTATTGATAAAATAAATATCGGAACCTTTATTATTCTAACTCTTGAGTTCGAATACTTCCTTACATAATTAATTATTTCTTCTGTAGAAATTGCTTTTTTATCAGTAGGTATTATAATTCCGCAAATTCCATTTTCTATTATTGTATTTAAAGCTAAAATCAGGTTTCTTACATTAATAAAATCTCTCTCATTTTTTATACCTTTAAATGGCATTGGAAAGCCTCTTTGCGCTGCGTTAATAAGCTTCATCATGTTGCCAGGAGCAATTCCCCCTCCGTACACCATTGGTGGACGTACTATCGATATAATAAAATCCTTATCCTGAAACTTTAATAACTGATTATCTGCTTTTAATTTTGATCGTCCATATATTGTCGACGGATTTTCATTTGTTTTCTCGCTGATATATTCTGTCTCCTCATACACAGCAATTGTACTCATTTGTATAAATAGCCTTATACCTGCCTTCTTGGCAACATTAGCAAGATGAACTGGTAACTTTACATTTATATCTTCATAAATGGTTTTATCCTTTATTTCCGGTTTGTGAACAATGGCAGTAAAATTTATCAAGCATTTACAATCTTTTAAATGTCCCTCAGTAATATTAAATAGATTTTTTAATATTATTTCGTCATTTTTTCCAGAACTTTTTCTTGAAAATAAACGAAGTGAAAAGTTCTTTTCATTTTTTAAAATAAAATTTGAAGCTATGAACGAATCGGAGCCTATAATTGCTATATCTGACATATGTATTTTTTTAATATTAATTCTTCAAAGCAACTTGTTAATTTCTTATAATCATATTCATTTGCAGCTAATAAGTTGTTAGTACAGATTTTATTATACTCTTCCTCGGTCATTTTATAAAAATTTAAAATGGCATCGGCATATTCATTTTCATCTTTAAATTCTTTTGCAATACCCAAATTAAATTTAGTAATTGGACAATAACCCATTTTAATATTGCAGCAGATCGGCTTACCACTTGCCATATATTGAAAAGATTTACTCTGACTGCCTCCAAAACGCCACACATCTGTTGGCATATAATTTAATATATTTAATGAACTTCTAGTTAAAATATAAGGTACATATTTAATCTCCACCCATCTCTGTTTAAAAATGACATTTTTGATTTTGTTCTCAAAGCAATATTTTTCCAACCTTTCTCTATCGTTACCATCACCATAAATAAGAAATTTTATATTATCAAATCTAGATAATAAATTAGCTGCATCAATTAATAATCTTACATTATTATTTAATCGTATTGAACCTAAATAAACAACTTTAAAAATATCTTCATTTTTTAGATCGTCGTCATCAATAACATATTTTTCCTTGTGTTCATTAAAATCTTTTAAGTCAACGCCATTATTAATGTAATGAACTTTTTTAAGATCAATTGGTCCACCATTATCTTTATCCCATCCTTTTTCTATAAGATAATCCTTAGCACCTTCCATTGAAAAGACAATTTCATCAGCTCTTTTATATAACCACTTCTCAGACCAATATGCTACTTTCAACAATGGATTGTTTCTAGAAATGAGTCCAACACCTACAAACGATTCTGGCCACAAATCTACAATATCCAAAATGAATTTAACTTTCAATCTTTTAGTTAAAAAATATAAAATATTACCAAATGGGATTGTTCCAAGAATATCAATTATATCAGGTTTTTCAAACTTCTTTGCATGTAACATTAGTCTTGTTGGAAATTCAATCAAATTATAAAACCTCTTAAATCCATTTTTTTTATAACTACAGGTTTTAATATGAATATATTTTATACCATTGTATTCTCTTTCAATAAATTTTTCCTTACCATTAATAAGATTAATATTCGTATTATGTAAAAAACTTCCTCCAATAATTGTTACATCATATCCTAATTCAATTAAATATTGGGCTCTTTTCAATGTCTGAATACGATTTTCGTATTTAGGAGGCATTGCAAAAGGATTTATTAACCAAATCTTTTTTATCATTCCAAAATTAAAATTTATTAACTAATTCAATAACTTTATTAACTTCTTGTTCTGTCATAACTGGGCTAATTGGTAATGATAATAACTCATCTGCTAAAGATTCTGTTATATGGAAAGATAATTTATTGTATTCCTTATAACATTCTTGTTTATGAGGTGGAATTGGATAATGAATTATGGTATGCACATCATTCTCCTTTAAATATTGTTGCAATGATTTTCGGTGTTTTGTTCTAATCACATAAAGATGCCAAACATGTGAATTTTCATCCTTATTTATTAATTCTGGATTAACAATTTTTGAATTTTTTATATTATTTCTATACAATTTGGCTATTTGCCTTCTTATTTCATTCTCTTTATCGATATATTTTAATTTTATATCTAAAAATCCAGCTTGAATCTCATCCATTCTGCTATTTAATCCTCTGAATTCATTTTTGTATTTAACTTCAGAACCATAATTTGCAATTGATCTTATTATTCTTGCAAGTTCCTTGTCATTAGTTGTAACTGCTCCACTATCACCTAAAGCTCCCATATTTTTTCCTGGATAAAAACTAAATCCAGCAGCATCGCCCAAATTACCCGATAATAAATCACCATATCTAGCCCCAATTGCTTGTGCATTATCCTCAATAACTTTTAATTTATAATTATCAGCAAGTGCTTTGAGTTCATCACTGAAACATACTTGACCGTAAAGATGTACAACAAGTATTGCACGGGTTCTTTTAGTTATATGCTCTTCAATTTTTGAAATATCTAAATTATAAGAGTTTATAGAAGGTTCTACCAAAACAGGCGTCAATCTATTATCCGAAATTGCCAGAACGGAAGCAATGTACGTATTTGCGGGAACTATAACCTCATCCCCTTCTTCCATAAAACCCATTTCCATGTATGAACGAAGAATTAATCTTAGGGCATCAAGTCCATTAGCACAAGAAATGGCATATTTAGCTCCAATATATTCCGACAGATTTTTTTCAAATTCCTTCACATAATTTCCTTGCAAATACCAACCACTATCTATAACCTTCTTTGCAACATTCGCCAACTCATCGGCGTATTGCGCGTTTATTTTTTGTAAGTCTAAAAATTTAATCATTACTCAAATTATGTTTTTTTCCACTTTTATCTTTAAAATCCATATCCAACAAAATGCCGTCATTGGTAACATATCCTTTATGTTTTGCAGGGTTACCATACCACATGCTGTTAGCCGGTATATTTTTAGTAACCAGACTTCCAGCACCTATCAAAGAATAAGCACCTATTTTATTTCCTGCAATGATGGTAGCATTAGCACCTATAGATGCTCCTCTTTCAATTATTGTTTGCTCAAATTTATCCGGATATTTTTTTGACCTTGGAACTATATCGTTGGTAAAAGTAACATTAGGTCCTATAAAAACATCATCATCTATCCGAAGTCCATTCCACAATTGGACACCGGATTTTACAGTAACATTATTTCCAATAATCACATCTCCTTCAATCAATACATGTGCATTTATATTGCAATTTCTTCCAATTACAGCATCTTCCAGTATTACACAAAATTGCCATACAAAGGTATTATCCCCAATTTTTTGTGTTTGCACATCTGCCGTTGGATGTATGTTAAACATTGTTTTTTAAATTTAAAAATTCATTATAATCTCGTATATAATCCTTTTCGTCATACACTTCAGAAGCTAGCACCATACAAATAGCTCCGGATGAAAAATTAATCAATTCACGCCATATTCCGGGTACAACCAGTAAACCAATATATGGTCTGTTTAAGGTAATGCTCCTTTTAACTTTTCCATCATCCAAAATAATATCAAAACTTCCGCTTGCAGCTATTATTAATTGTTTAAGTTCTATATGCGCATGGGCACCGCGGTCCTCACCTCCTGGAATATCATATAAGTAATATATCCTATTAATTGAAAACGGTACTTCCGCATTATTCTCAACCACAGAAATATTACCTTTTTGATGATGATTTTTTGCCAATTCAATGACAGAACAATCAAAAACACTACTTTTCATCTTGAAGGAATTTTAGAAATTTTGAATAATCACGTATATAATCTTTTTCGTCAAAGGAGGTTGAAGCAATAACTAAAGCCAATGAGTTCGTAGAGAAGTTTTCCATATGTCGCCAAATTTTATTGGGAACAAATAAGCCATAATAAGAACGGTTCATGGGGTAAACTGTTTTTTGTAATCCATTATCAAGTACAACATCAAAACTTCCACTCATAGCCACTATGAATTCCCATTGCTCTTTAAAAGCATGCCCTCCTCTTTGCTCTCCACCAGGAACATCATAAATCCAATAAGCTCTTTTTATTTTAAAAGGAATATGATTTTCACTTTCAATAAAAGATAAGTTTCCGCGGTGATCTAATTTTTTGGGAAGATTAATAATTTTGGCTAGTTCCATTTTATTCTATATTAATAATCTACAGCATTTATGTATTTTAATGCCACTTCATAATCTGTTAA
>Ga0209211_10004447_pt1 | contig 21759 bp, 19 predicted proteins | sample RifGroA2_FD_183992 | JGI IMG/M metagenome (GOLD analysis project Ga0209211, IMG submission 183992) | Groundwater microbial communities from Rifle, Colorado, USA - Groundwater A2 (SPAdes) (version 2) | ecosystem: Environmental > Aquatic > Deep subsurface > Groundwater | place: Rifle, Colorado...
CCACCCTGAATCCTTAGAAACCCTGCCCCAATGTAAACTGGAAGCGCTGCAACTTGTCGGTTTCTTTGCTGCCAATCGGGAACGCGTAGCTGAACTTCATCGGCCCCACCGGCGACAACCACGACAGCGCCAGACCGGTCGAGTAGCGCGCGCCGCTCGATGCCGTCACCGAGGTATCCTTGTCATCCCACAGTGTGCCGCCATCGAAGAACACACTGCTGCGCAAGCTGCGATTATCCTTCATGCCGGGGAACGGGAACAGCAGTTCCGCCGAGAAGGACAGCTTGCGGGTACCGCCCAGGGCGTCGCCATTGCTGTCCAGCGGGCCGAGACTGCCGTTGTCGTAGCCGCGCACCGAGCCGATACCGCCGATGTAGTAGTTCTGGAAGAACGGCAAGCGGCTGGTCCGGCCATAGCCGTTGGCCATGCCGATTTCACCACCCAACGCCAGCGTGTAGTTCTTCGACAGCGGCCAGAACCAGGTCTGGTTGTGCGACAGGCGGTAATACTGGATATCGCCGCCTGGCAAGCCGGCGTCGGCATACACGCTCATGCTGGCACCGCGCGTCGGCCACAGGGAGCTGTCTCGGGTATCGCGCGACCAGCCGGCAGAGGCCAACACGGTCATGTTGCTGGCCCCGTACTGACCAACAAAATCCTCGTAGCGCTGCGGACTGTCTTCGTACAGTTTGATGGTGGTGTTTTCAGCCCCGAAGCTGAAGCTGATGCGATCGTACTCGGTAATCGGCACGCCAAAACGGGCGGCCAGACCAGTAGTCTTGGTGCTGTACTGGGCGCGGTTCGCTTTTTGCGGATTGTAGCTGCGGCTGTACAGGTCGTAGCCAAGGCTGACGCCATCGACTGTGTAGTAGGGATCGGTAAACGAAATCGACGCGTTCTTGGTGGTCTTGCCGTTGGCAAAGCTGACCGACAGCGACTTGCCGGAACCCAGCACGTTGGCCTGCGACACCGAGGCGCTCAACTGCAGGCCGTCGCCCTGGGCAAAGCCGACACCGGCCTGGATGGAACCGGTCGGGCGTTCCTTCACCGTCACGTTCATGTCCACCTGGTCCGGGGTATCAACCACCGGCGGGGTTTCGATGTTGACGCTTTCGAAGTAGCCGAGCAGCTCCAGACGCTCCTTGCTGCGCTTGACGCCCTCGCCGTTGTATTGCGCGCTTTCCAGCTGACGCAACTCGCGACGGATCACCTCGTCACGGGTACGGGTGTTGCCGGCGATGCTAACGCGGCGTACCGAGGTGAGACGGCCCGGGTCGACGAAGAAGGTCAGCGTCACCTGCTTGGTCTTGGCGTCCACTTCCGGGGCGACGTTGACGTTGGCGAAGGCATAGCCTTCCGCACCCAGTCGGTCGGACAGCGCGGTAACGGTTTCGTTGACCTGCTCACGGTTGAACAGGTCGCCCTGCTTCACCAGCAACAGCTTACGCAACTCTGCTTCCGGCAGTTTCAGGTCGCCGCCGAGACGGACATCGGCAATACGGAACTGCTCACCTTCGCGGATGTTGACAGTGACGAACATGTCCTTCTTGTCTGCACTGATCGCCACCTGTGTCGATTCGATATTGAACTCGACGTACCCCTGGTTCTGGTAGAAGGCACGCAGCTTCTCCAGGTCGGCAGACAGTTGCTGGCGCGAATACTGGTCGGAACGCGACAGCCACGACAGCCAGCCCGACGGGGTCAGCGCCATTTCTTCCAGCAGCTCGTCCTGCTCGAACGCCTTGGCACCGACGATGCGGATATCGCGGATCTTGGCGGTAATGCCTTCCACGATGTCCAGTGTCACCGCCACACGGTTACGCTCCAGTCGCGTCAGTTGCGGCTGGATCTCCACCGAGTACTTGCCCTTGCTGAAATACTGGCGTTTCAGTTCCTGTACCGCCTGGTCGAGCAAGCCCTGATCAAAGATGCGCGACTCGGCGAGGCCGTTGTCCTTCAGCGCCTTGACCAGCTGGTCCTTGCTGAATTCCTTGGCGCCATTGATCTGCAACTGCGCGATCACCGGGCGCTCGCTGACCGCCAGGATCAGCACATTGCCCTCAGTCTCGATGCGCACGTCGTTGAAGAAGCCGGTGGCGAACAGTGCCTTGATGGCATCGGCGGCTTGCTGCTGGGTGAAGGTATCCCCCACCTTGAGCGGAAGGTAGCTGAATACGGTACCGGGCTCGGTACGCTGCAGACCTTCAACGCGAATATCCTTGATCACAAAACTGTCGGCAGCCCAGGCCGGCGACAGGAAAGTGGCGGCAAGTGCCGCCACAAGAAAGCGTTTGTTCATGGTTTTTATAATCCTAGCCGGCAAAAAGCCGGCCGAAGTCATTGAACAGGGCCAGCAACATGACTGTCATGATGAAAGCCATCCCCAAACGCTGACCGATTTCATATACTCGATCGGGCAATGGTCGCCCGCGTATCCACTCCGCGACATGATACAGCAAGTGCCCGCCATCCAGCACCGGCACCGGTAACAGGTTGAATACCCCCAGACTGACGCTGATCAACGCCATGAACTCAAGCAGCGGCACCAGCCCCAGATCGGCGCTCTTGCCGGCGTAATCGGCGATGGTCAGCGGCCCGCTCAGCGCTTCCAGCGCCACCGTACCGGTAAACATCGCACCAATCATACGCAAACTGGATGCCATGAGGCTAGCCGTGCGTGCCAGCGCCTGCTGCAACGCCTCGCCTGCCCCTACCGTCACCCGCTGTTCGATTTTCTGCTGCCACGCCACATCGGGCAGCGCGCCGGCACCGATGCGGCCAACCTTTTGCCCGTTGTACTCGCTGCTGTCCGGCGTCAGCACCACCTCGCGCAACTGGCTGTCGCGCTGAATGCGCAAGCGGATGGCCTGCCCGGGACGGGCCTGCACATAGCTGACCCACTCCGGCCACGACGCCAGCGGCTGACCATCCGCGCCCAGCAAACGGTCGCCCTGGCGCAGGCCGGCCCGTGCCGCCGCACCGTCCGGCGCCAACTCGCCCAGCGCCAGATGGTAACGCAGCGGCGACAAACCGAGCCGGGCGAGGCTCTGCTCGTTGAGCTGCTGCAGGCCGAATGCCGGCAAGTTCACCGCCAGCGTCATGTCCACGCCGTCACGGGCGATGTACAGCACCATGCGGCCATCGAGGGCGATGGCGTCACTGAGCCCGCCACGCAGCGCATGCCAGTCGGCGATCTCGGTATCGTTGACCGCCCGGATGTGATCACCGGGCAGCACGCCGGCCGCCGCCGCCGCCGACTGTGGCGCGACGCTGCCGACATAGGGCAGCAGACGGGTCTGCTCACCCTGCATCACCACAAAGAACAGCAACACCGCTAGCAGCAAGTTGGCCAGCGGCCCGGCGATCGAAATCAGGATTTTCTGCCACGGCGGACGCTGGTTGAAGGCACGCGGCAAGTCAGCGGCCGACACCGCTGCCTCGCGGCTGTCGAGCATGCGCACGAAGCCGCCCAGCGGAATCCAGCCGATCTTCCAGCTGGTCTCGCCGCGCTGCCAGGTCAACAGCGGCCGGCCGAAACCGATGGAAAACTCCAGCACCTTGACGCCGCAATAGCGGGCGGCGACATAGTGGCCAAACTCGTGAAAGGTGACCAGCACCCCGATCACCAGCAGGAAGGCCAGCAAGGCCATTATGCGGCCACCCAGGCCTGCACCTGGCGACGGGTATCCGCGTCACGCTGCAGCAGGGCTTCCAGCTCGTGGCAGGCGGACAGGTCCTGCGTTTGCAGCGCACGCTCCACCAGATTGGGAATATCGAGAAAGGCAATGCGCTGCTGCAGGAAGGCCTCGACGGCGATCTCGTTGGCAGCATTGAGCACCGCCGAGGCAGCACCACCGGCGCGCAAGGCATCGAACGCCAGCCGCAGGCAGGGGAAGCGCTGCAGGTCCGGCGCCTCAAACGTCAGCCCGGATAGGGCCAGGAAGTCCAGCGCCTTCACCGGTGCAGCAATACGCTCCGGCCAGCCCATCGCGTAAGCAATCGGCGTGCGCATGTCGGGCGAGCCCAGCTGCGCCAGCACCGAGCCGTCCTTGTAGCGCACCATGGAGTGGATCACGCTTTGCGGATGCACCACCACGTCGATACGGTCGGCCGGGGCATTGAACAGCCAGTGCGCCTCGATCACTTCCAGCCCCTTGTTCATCAGGGTGGCGGAGTCGACGGAAATCTTGCGCCCCATCACCCAGTTCGGATGATTGCAGGCGTCGTCGGGCGTGACGTGGCGCAGGCTGGCCGCAGCGCGCTGGCGGAACGGGCCGCCGGACGCAGTCAGGATCAGCTGCTCGATGCCATTGCGGTCGAGGTTGCCGTCATAGGCCGCCGGCAAGGCCTGGAACAGCGCATTGTGCTCGCTATCCACCGGTAGCAGTTCGGCACCACTGTCACGCACCGTGCGCATGAACAGCTCGCCGGCAACCACCAGCGACTCCTTGTTCGCCAGCAGGATGCGCTTGCCCAGCCGCGCTGCGGCCAACGTTGGCCGCAGGCCGGCGGCACCGACAATGGCCGCCATCACCATGTCCGCCTCCGGTAGGGTCGCCGCCACTTCCAGCGCCGCCTCGCCGTAAGCCACTTCGGTCGAGCACCCCTCGTCACGCAGCCGCTGCTGCAACTGGCTGGCGGCCGACGCATCGGCCACCACCGCCAGCAAGGGACGGAACTGCAGGCATTGCGCAAACAGCTTGTCGACCTGGCGATGCGCGGTCAGCGCCACCACGTGATAACGCCCAGGGTGGCAAGCCACCACGTCGAGAGTGTTGACGCCGATGCTGCCGGTGGCGCCAAGTACGGTAATACCTTGAGAACGGTTCATGATTCAGACCAGCAAAAGACGGAGCGCATGGGACACCGCCAGCACGGCAATCAGGCTATCGATACGGTCGTACACCCCGCCATGACCCGGCAGCAGCTGGCTGCTGTCCTTGATGCCAGCGCTGCGCTTGAACCAGGACTCCAGCAGGTCGCCGACCACGCTGACCGCTGTCAGGCCGATCGCCAGCGGCAGCAGCCATAACGGCGACAGCGGCACGTTGAGCCAGCCCCATTGTGTCACCAGCCAGCTGTACAGCGAGACGCCGACCACCGCGCCGGCAACGCCTTCCCAGCTCTTGCCGGGACTGATCGTCGGAGCCAGCTTGTGCTTGCCAAAGGCCTTGCCGGCAAAGTAGGCGGCGATGTCGGCCACCCACACCAGTCCCATCACCGCCAGCAGCTGCAGGCCATCGGCGACGGTAGGTTGCGGCCGCCATGCCAGGAAGGCAAACCACGCCGGAAACAGCAGCAGCCAGCCCAGCAGCATCGCCGACCAGCCGCTGGGCAGCGGCCAACGTTTGGCCAGCCAGCACGGCGCCAGCAGCAGCCACACCAGCAGCGACAGCGCCATCAGCGCCGCCGGCGCGACAAAGCCCTGCAGCCACAGACCGGCGGCAACCACGGTCGACACCGCCAGATAAACGTAGCGTACGACACCGGCAAGGCGGGCCATGCGGGCGAACTCCCACAGCGCCAGCACGATGATCAGCCAGGAAAAACCGGCCCAGGCCACGCCATTGAACAGGAACAGCGCCGCCAGCATCAGCGGAAGCAGCACCAGCGCCGTCAGAATACGCGTCTTGAGCATGACTCAGCCTCGGCGTTGGGTTTCGGGCAGTTGCTCGCTGGTACGGCCGAAACGGCGCTCACGAGACCGGAACGATGCCACCGCCGAGGTCAATGCCTGCGCATCGAAATCCGGCCACAGCAAATCGGTAAAGAACAACTCGGTATAGGCCAGCTGCCACAGCAGGAAATTGCTGATGCGCTGCTCGCCACCCGTACGAATGAACAGGTCCGGCTCCGGAGCGTAGGCCATCGACAGGTTGGCCGCAAGGGCGGCCTCGTCCAGCCGGGTTGCGCCTTGTGCCAGCAACCGGTTGGCCGCCTGCATCACGTCCCAGCGACCGCCGTAGTCGGCGGCGATGGTCAGCACCAGCCCGGCATTGCCGGCGGTGCGCGCCTCGGCCCGCTCGATGCGCTCGACGATTTCGGCGGAGAAGCGTTCGCGCGAACCGATCACGTGCAGGCGGATGTTGTTGCGGTGCAGTTTGTCCACCTCGCGCTCCAGCGCGGTCATGAACAGCCCCATCAGGAAGCTGACCTCATCCGGCGGGCGGCGCCAGTTTTCGGTGGAAAACGCGAACAGGGTCAGGTATTCGACGCCCAACTCGGCACAGGCCTTGATGGTGTCGCGTACCGCCTCCAGCCCGCGCTTATGGCCGGCAACGCGCGGCAGAAAGCGCTTCTTGGCCCAGCGGCCGTTGCCATCCATGATGATGGCGATATGCCGGGGTACGGGCCGTACCTCGGGCACATCCTGCGTGGAACTCGCGAACAAGCGATACCCCTTATACGGCCAGCAGTTCGGCTTCTTTGGTCGCCAGTGCCTTGTCGATCTCGGCGGTATACTTGTCGGTCAGCTTCTGGATTTCGTCCTGGCCGCGGCGCTCTTCGTCCTCGGTGATCGCCTTGTCCTTGAGCAGGTTCTTGAAGTCGTTGTTGGAGTCACGACGCACATTGCGTACCGACACGCGCGCGCCTTCGGCTTCGCTGCGCACCACCTTGATCAGGTCGCGGCGACGCTCTTCAGTCAGCATCGGCATCGGCACGCGGATCAGGTCACCCATGCTGGCCGGGTTCAGGCCCAGATCACAGTCGCGAATGGCCTTTTCGATCTTGCTCGCCATGTTCTTTTCCCACGGCTGCACGCCGATGGTACGGGCGTCGATCAGCGTCACATTGGCCACCTGGTTGACCGGCACGTCACTGCCATAGTATTCCACCATGACGTGATCGAGCAGACCGGTATGGGCACGACCGGTACGCACCTTGGCAAGGTCTGCCTTGAAGGTTTCGAGGGTCTTTTGCATCTTGTGCTCGGCCGATTTTTTCACGTCATTAATCATGATTACTCCCGTTGTATCTCTAAAAAACAAAGCGGAAAACGGCTGACGCCGCTTCCGCCCTATCCATATTCATTAGGCTCAGCAGTGTACCAGCGTGCCTTCGTCTTCGCCAAGCACCACGCGCTTGAGCGCGCCGTCCTTGAAGATGCTGAACACCTTGATATTCAGCTGCTGGTCGCGACACAGAGCAAACGCGGTGGCGTCCATCACCTTGAGGTTGCGCGAGATGGCCTCATCGAAGGTCAGCGTCTGGTAACGCACCGCATCCGGGTTTTTCTTCGGGTCATCGGTGTACACGCCGTCCACCTTGGTCGCCTTCAGCATGATGTCCACGTTCATTTCCATGCCGCGCAGCGCGGCCGCGGTATCGGTGGTGAAGAACGGGTTGCCGGTACCGGCGGCGAAGATGACAACTTTGCCTTCTTCCAGATACTGCATCGCCTTGCCGCGCACGTAAGGCTCGGCAATCTGCTGCATGGTCAGTGCCGACTGCACGCGGGCGATGAGGCCAACCTTAGTCATCGCATCCTTCAGCGCCAGCGCGTTCATCACCGTCGCCATCATGCCCATGTAGTCGGCGGTGGCGCGATCCATGCCGGCAGCGGCAGGCGCCACGCCACGGAAGATGTTGCCGCCACCAATGACGATACCCACCTCGATCCCCATCGCCACCACTTCTTTGATCTGGCCGACAATTTGTTCGATGGTGGCACGGTTGATCCCGTAACTGTCATCACCCATCAGGGCCTCACCGGACAATTTCAGCAAGATTCGTTTATAGGCAGGAGCTTGGCTCATGATCACCTCGGGCGTGGGGTTAGAATTCAATTTGCAAAACGGCACCCTGCAAGCAGGGTGCCGTTGGACCGTTCAGTTAACGGGGATTACAGCTTGGCAGCAGCGGCCACTTCAGCAGCGTAGTCAACTACGGCTTTTTCGATGCCTTCGCCAACAACCAGCATCGCGAATGCATTCACTTTAGCCGACTTCTCGGCCAGCAGTTTTTCTACAGTCACGTCCGGGTTCTTGACGAAAGGCTGACCCACCAGGGTCACTTCGGCCAGGAACTTGTTCACGCGGCCTTCAACCATCTTGGCAACGATGTCGGCTGGCTTGCCGGATTCGGCAGCCTGTGCGGTGTAGATCTTGCGCTCTTGTTCCAGCGTCTCGGCCGGAACCTGGTCTTTCGACACGCAGATCGGCTTGGAAGCGGCGATGTGCATGGCGACATCACGACCCAGGGCTTCGTCGCCGTTCAGGTCAACGATGACACCGATCTTGGCGCCGTGCAGGTAAGTCGCGATGGTACCTTCGGTGCTGTAGCGAACAAAACGACGGATGGTCATGTTCTCGCCCAGCTTGGCGATGGCGGCCTTGCGGATTTCTTCTACCGATACACCGTCAATTTCAACGGCGGACAGCGCTTCGACATCGGCAGGGTTGGCCACAACCACAGCCTTGGCAGCAGCAGCAGCCAGTGCCAGGAAGGTCGGGTCCTTGGCAACGAAGTCGGTTTCGCAGTTCACTTCCACCAGCGCGCCAACACCACCTTCGATGCAGGAACCGATGATGCCTTCGGCAGCAACACGGCCGGCCATCTTGGAAGCCTTGTTACCGGACTTGATGCGCAGGATTTCTTCGGCCTTGGCCAGATCACCCTCGGCTTCAACCAGTGCCTTCTTGCATTCCATCATGCCCAGACCAGTCGCTGCGCGCAGGTCGCCAACCATCTTTGCGGTAATTTCCGCCATGACTTACTCCTTCAAAAGTATACGGTTACGTCTCATCAGGGTTCGAAAAAAGGGGCTTGCGCCCCTTTTTCGCGTTGCCCTTTAGCTTATTCAGCGGCAGCTGGTTCAGCAGCAACGATTTCCTGCAGCGACTGGGCGCGGCCTTCCAGTACGGCGTCGGCGATGCCGCGAGCGTACAGACGGATGGCACGGCTGGAGTCATCGTTACCTGGGATTACGTAGTCGATGCCTTCTGGCGAGTTGTTGGTATCAACAACACCGATAACCGGGATGCCCAGCTTCTTGGCTTCAACAACGGCACCTTTCTGGTAGCCGGTGTCGATTACGAAGATCGCGTCTGGCAGGCCCTTCATGTCCTTGATACCACCCAGCGAACGCTCCAGCTTTTCAACTTCGCGCTGCATGTCCAGCAGCTCTTTCTTGTTGAAGCCGGAATCGCCAGCCAGTTCCAGGGCAGCGCGCTTGTCTTCCAGGCGCTTGATGGACTGCTTAACGGTCTTGTAGTTGGTCAGCATACCGCCCAACCAGCGGTGATCCACGAATGGCGCGCCTGCACGGGACGCTTCTTCACGGACGATCTCACGCGCCTGACGCTTGGTACCCACAAACAGCACGTTGCCTTTGTTAGCAGTCAAACGACGCACATAGTCCTGGGCGCCAACGAACAGTGGCAGAGTCTTTTCCAGGTTGATGATGTGAATCTTGTTACGGCTGCCGAAAATGTACTGAGCCATTTTCGGGTTCCAGAAACGGGTTTGGTGGCCGAAGTGAACGCCGGCCTCAAGCATTTGACGCATGGTCACATTGTTGGACATTTAAATCTCCTAAAGGGTTATGCCTCCATCCGTACAGACAACCTTGCGTACAAGGCACCCTTTGGTACGGATGTGCGTGATATCCCCCAGACATTGAGGGAACTCGCAATTGTAGCATTGCCGTGACGGCGGGTTCAAGCCGTCAGCCGCTCAAAATTCGCCGTCCGGGTTTTTCAGGCGCCGGATGCGGCGGCGGCGCAAACGCAACACGATCAGCGTCGGCAGGAAGCCGAGGAAAAACAGCAGAATGCCTGCGCGAATCAGGCTGTCCTGCACCACCGCCAGCATCAGCACCACGTACAGCCACGCAATCACAATCAGATACATATCAAACGACCGTTTGAAAAAAAGCCAATAGTGTGTCAAGAATAGCGCATTCCCGCCCTCAGGAGCCGCCCGATCATGCACACCCGTTTCACCGAGACCTTTGGCATCCAGCTCCCCCTGCTCTGCCCCGGCATGAGCTATATCGCCACCCCGGAACTGGTCGCCGCCACCAGCAACGCCGGCGGCCTGGGCATCCTCGCCACCGGCCCGCTCACCCCAGAGCAGACGCGCAGCGCCATCCGCCGCATCCGCAGCCTGACCGACAAACAGTTCGGCATCGGTTGCACCCTGATGATGCCCGGCGCCAGGGAAAACGCCGAAGTGGCGCTGCAGGAGCAGGTGCCGGTGATCAATTTCTCGCTCGGCAAGGGCGACTGGATCGTCAAGCGTGCCAGCAGCTATGGCGGCAAGGTCATCGCCACCGTGGTCACCGAGAAGCACGCCATTGCCGCAGAGAAGATCGGCGTCGACGCCCTGCTGGTCACCGGCCACGAGGCAGCTGCCCACGGCGGTGAAGTCACCTCGCTGGTGCTGATTCCGGCCATCCGCAAGGTCAGCTCGCTACCCATCATCGCCGCCGGCGGCTTTGGCACCGGCCAGGGGCTGATCGCGGCACTGGCACTGGGCGCCGACGCCATTGCCATGGGCAGCCGCCTCGCCATGACCCAGGAAAGCCCGGTACACCACACCACCAAGGACATGATTCGCCAGCGCAGCGTCGGCGACACCATCTACTCGCGCAATTTCGACGGCCTGTGGTGCCGGGTGATGGATACCCCGACCGCGCGCAAGCTGACCCGCAAGCCGTTGAGCCTGCTGGTGGCCGGCTGGCGCGCACTGGGCACGGCGCGCCGCATGAAGCTGCCACTCGGCAAGACGGTACTGGGCGGCATGCTGACGCAGCCACAGAACCTGCGCCAGCTGGCACAATTCGGCGCCGCCACCGAATCGATCCGACTGGCGATCGAGGATGGCGATCATCAGCGCGGGGTACAGCTGATCGGCCAGGTGCAAGGCCTGCTCGACGACATCCCCACCGTCAGCGAGCTGTTCCAGCGTCTGCTGAACGAAGCACGCGCCACGCGCGACAAGCTGCCCAGCTGAATACCACCCGGGCGCAGCCGCCGCCGCGCCCGCCCTCCCCTCCGCCAGACACCCCCCACTTGCCGACAAGGCGCAGAGTCGCTATCATTTGATAATGATTCTTGTTTAATAAAAATTGGATATGGAGCACGCACCGGCAGACGCCCTAGCACAGCTAGCGCACGCACGTTGGCCGCAAGTCGCAAGCATCCACCCACACAACGACAAGGCAAGCCCGGCGACCCCGTCCCGGCACCGGCAGACACACAGCCTGCCATGCGACCAGCACAAGTCCTGATCACCTCAACCCGGCAATCAACTTAGGGGCAGCCAATGCCAGATCTCGCCTACCAGATTGAGCGACTACAGGTTCGCCGCGGCAACGACAGCCTGCTCGATTGCCAGCAACTGCAAATCCCGGCCCACCGCGTCACCGCCGTCATTGCCGCCCACGCCCCGGAACACAGCCTGCTACTGCAGGCACTGGCCGGCGCACACGGCCGGCAGCAGGGCCGCCTGTTTGGCCAGCCGCTTCCGCAAGCGGGCCGTCACGATGCCCGCATTGCCGGACTGGCGCCAGCCGCCACCAATCCGCGACAACGGCTGTGCGATTACGTGCTGCAAGACCGCCTGCCGGCCTCGCGCTGGCTGCTGCGACCGTCGCCACTTGATCGTGACGCCGCCACCCTGGCCTTGCGACTGGTAGCACTGGAGGCACAAGCCGGACAAAGGCTGGCCAACCTGACTCCCAGCGAACAGCAACTGGCGCGCATCGCCCGCAGTCTGACCCAGCCCGCGCCACTATTGTTGCTCGATCAATGGATCGCGCACCTCTCTGCACAGCAACAACTGCTGCTGATGCAGCGGCTGGCGCGACTGGCACCGACCGGGCGCACCATCATCTGCACCCTGCCCGAGCACAGCCCCGCCGCCAGTCACGCGCAGTGGCTGGTATTGCTGGCCGGAGGTCGCCTGCTGGCGCAAGGCAGCCCGGCACAACTGCAGCCGGCCGCAAGCGGACACCCGCCCTACCATGCAGCGCCATTCGCCAGCCCGCCTGACCACCAGCGCCTCGCCGCCTGAAATGCGCGACCCGGTTTCACCAAACGCACCAAGGGCATAGAATCGGCACACCCGTTTCCAGCCCAGCCGCCATGACACTCCATTTACCCGCCGTTGCCGACCCTAGCCTGCCCACCCGCTGGTGCCTGTTTGATGGCCAGCAAGTCTGGCTCGATGCCGGCGCCTTTCCCGCACAACGCCCGGCGCACAGCAGCAATCCGCACTTCATCGGCCACAACGGCCAGTTCAACCTGTTCAGCGCCGAGTTGATCGGCGCGGCACCGCCACAGTGGCAGGCCCACACCCTGCGCCAGGCGCTGCAAGGCCTCCCTGCCGATGCGGTACCGCTACTGGCCCGTGCCGCACAGTTGCGGCGCTTCGAGCACAGCCACCGCTTTTGCGGTGCCTGCGCCCAGCCACTGCAAGCACACCGGCACGATCACGGCCGCGGCTGCCCGTCCTGTGGCGAGCTGTACTACCCGCGCCTGTCGCCGGCGATGATGGTGGCGGTCACCCGTGGCCGCGAAATCCTGCTCGCCCGCGGCCCGCACTTCAGTCCCGGCCTGTACAGCGCCCTCGCCGGCTTCGTCGAGCCGGGCGAAACACTGGAAGCCTGCGTCGAGCGCGAAACGGCAGAAGAGGTCGGCATCCGGATCCGGCAGCTGCAGTATGTCGGCTCGCAATCCTGGCCGTTCCCGCACTCGCTGATGCTGGCTTTCACCGCCGAATACGCCGCCGGACAGATCACGCCGCAGCCGGGCGAGATCGAAGCCGCCGACTGGTTCGACATCGACCACCTGCCGCCAACCCCGGCCGGACACTCCATCGCACACTGGCTGATCAAGCACACCGTCGAGCAGCTGCGCCGCCGCGAACACTGAGCCAGGCTGCGGCAAGACCACCACATCCTGTGGCCAACCTTGGCCGCAACAACAAGACGGAACGTGACAAAAATACCGGCCAGCCCGTAAAGTCCTTGCACAAAGTGGCGTTGATTACGATAAAGATTCTAAAGAATCATAATTGCATTTAATATCGACCACACCAAAACGCGGCACACACCGTATGCGCCGCACACCCGACATCACCTACAAAAAATACTCTGCAAGGACAAAATCATGGGGAAACTAAAACTGGCCCAGCGCCTGGCGCTGGGCTTCGGTGCCGTCATCACCCTGTTGGTGCTCGGCTCGGCCTTTACCCTGTTCCGCCTCGGCGGCATTCAGGAGCGGGTCTCGGAACTGGTGGAATACCGCATCCCGGTGATCCAGAACTCCCGCTCGCTGAGCGCAGCCCTGTTGTCGGTCACCAACGCGGCACGCACCATCCTGCTGGAAAGCGATGACAAGCTGGTCGAGGAAAAGCTCGACATCCTGAAGAAATCGGCGGCCAAGGCGCAGCTGGAATTCAAGGAAATGCAGACGCTGGCCAAGGACCCGAAAGAGGTGGAACTGGTCGGCAAGATCGACAAATCGATGAAGGAATTCAACATCCTGGTCGACAAGCTGCTGCCGATGATCGTGCGCCAGAAATGGGACGCCTCGATCATCGTGTCGGAAAAACTGGAACCGCAGGAACGCCTGCTCAGCATCCAGCTGGACAAGCTGATCGCCTACCACACTCAGGTAATGGAAGAACAGAAAGCGTCTACCACCAGCACCCTGAAGGAAACCATGCTGGCATCCATCATTGCCATCATCGCCAGCGTCGGCGCCAGCATCATGGTGGCACTACTGATTGCCCGCTCGCTGACGCGCCAGATTGGCGGCGAACCGGATTACGCCGCGGAAGTAATGAAGGAAATCGCGCACGGCAACCTCGGCATCAGCGTCAAGATCGACAAGGGAGACACCAGCTCGCTGCTGTATAACCTGTCGCGCATGACCAGTGAGCTGAACGGCGCCTTGCGCACCGTCGAGCGTAGCGTTCAGGAAAGCAGCGCCGCCTCGGATGAACTGCGCAACACCATGCAACGCCTGGTCAGCCGCTCCGAAGAGCAGAACCGTGCCGCCGACGAGATGGCCAGCGTGATCCAGCAGATGGCCGTCGGCGTGCAGGAACTGCACCACAGCGCCGGCAGCGCCGAAAGCGCGGCCCGCACCGCCAGCGGCGATGCCCGCCAGGGCGTGGAAGTGATCCAGGGCGCGGTACGCGAAATGGATGCCATCAGCACCCTGATCAAGTCCACTGCCGGCAGCATCCACGAGCTGGGCCGCCAGTCGCAGACCATCGACAACATCGTGTCGGTCATCCGCGACGTCGCCGACCAGACCAACCTGCTGGCGCTGAACGCCGCCATCGAGGCCGCCCGCGCCGGCGAACAGGGCCGCGGCTTTGCCGTGGTCGCCGACGAGGTACGCAAGCTGGCCGAGCGCACCACCAAGGCCACCGGCGAAATCGCCGAGATGATCGGCGCCATCCGCGTCAGCTCGCAACAGGCAGTGGAAGCGATGAACCAGTCGGTGGAACGCGCCCACACCAGCGCGGCACAGGGCCAGCGCGCCGGCGAATCGATTGTCGCGATCCAGAGCGGCACCGAGACCGTCGGCCAGAGCGTGCTGTCGATCGCCAGCTCGCTGTCCGACCAGGCCCGCTCCGGCGAGCAGGTGTCGCGCGAAGTGCAGCGCATCACCGCCATCGCCCAGCGCAACCGCGAGGCCGCCGACGAGGCCGTCTCCGCCGCCGCGCGCATGAGCGAGCTGACCGAGGAGATCCGTCAGAGCTTCAGCCGCTTCCACACCGCCTGAGGTTGGCCGCAAGGCAAGCTCCGACCCCAAGGAAAGCCGCTGCCAAGCGGCTTTCCTGTCTGCGGCAGCGACCAGCACGGCAGCTGCGTCGGCACGCATCGGAGAACAGGCAACAGCCAGCCGCGGAGACCGGCCAAGGGGCAAGACCCACGACAGCAAGCTGGCAAGCGGCCGCCACAGTGCGACCTCCCGTTCAGACCACACAGCGGAAAGGACACAGCAATGAACACATGGCGCAACAGTCTTGTGACCCTGGCCCTGCTGGGCAGCGCCGCGCATGCCATGGCGGCCGACGACGTGATCCTGACCGTAACCCGCAGCGCCGGGCAAGCACACCACTTCACCCTGCAACAGCTTGCTGCACTGCCGCAAGCCAGCATCACCACCGCCACGCCGTGGACCACAGGCAAGCACCACTATCGCGGCGTCGCGATCAGCACCCTGCTCCAGCAGTTGCAGATCACGCCGCAAGCGCTCAAGGTTCACGCGCTGAATGACTTCTGGGCCAGGATACCCACCGCCGTGGCGCTACAATACCAGGCAATCCTGGCCACCCACGTCGATGGCCAGCCAATGAGCCGCCGCAACAAGGGCCCGCTGTGGATCATCCTGCCGTTGAGCGAGCACCCCGAACTCAACCAGGAGAAATACCACAACTACATGGTGTGGCAAGCCAGAACCATAGAAGCCGAATGAATCATGGGCAAAGTCAGGTTCCTCTTCTTCGCCGCCGTCATGTGCACCTTCCTCGCGGTGACCGCCTGGTCGACATGGAACTATGAGCGCACCTTCCGCACCGTCACCACCAATACCCAGACCTCGGCCTGGGCACTGGCACAGCTGGAAATCGACGCCTACCGGCTGCAGGAAACGCTGAAGCTGTACCAGACCGGCCACGCCGACAGCAAGCAGCTCAGCCTCAGCTACGATATCGCCTGGAACCGCATGGACGTGTTCCTGACCGGCGAGGCCACCAGGGCGATCCGCCAGCGCTTTGCCGCCGAGGAGCTGGTGCGCCGCATTCTCGACGTGCTGCAACGTCACGAGCGCGCCATCGCCGCGCCCTCCCCGAGCGACCCGACACTGGCGCAGATGAGCCAGGAACTGGACGCGCTGACTCCGCGGCTGCGCGACATCATGGTGCAGAATTTCACCGGCCCCAATGCGCTGCAGGAAACCCGCCTGCTGGACGAAGCCAAGATCCGCAACTTTGCCGCCATCGGCATCCTGCTGCTGTTCAGCCTCATCATGCTGGCACTGCTGTTTAGCGAGTCGAAAAAACAGCACTTTTTGGCCTGGAACGACGTGCTGACGCAGCTGCCCAACCGCGCCGCGTTCATGCACCAGCTGGCGCAGCTGACCGCGGCGCCGGAGGCGCAGGTGGTGCTGTGCCTGGTCGACCTCAGCCGCTTCAAGGAGGTCAACGACAGCTTCGGCCACGCCGCCGGCGACCGGCTGCTGGCGCAGATCGCCGAGCTGCTGCAGCAGCACCGGAACGAGGAGGTCTACCTGGCACGCATCGGCAGCGACGAATTTGCGCTGGTGATGTTCGGCAACATGTCCGGCTACAGCTGGTTCGCCTACTCCCGCAAGATCTACAACCAGCTCGAACGGCTGCTGCACAGCGAAGACCCGGCCCACCGCGTGAAACTGAACATGGGCATCAGCCAGTACCCGCAGCACGCCAGTTCGGTGGAAGAGATGGTGCTGTTTGCCGATCTGGCACTGCTGAGCGCCAAGCAGGACAAGCAGCTGCACTACCAGGTGTTCAACCGCTTCATGCTCGACCAGTACCAGCGCAAGCGGCTGCTGGCCGGCCACCTGCAGGAGCTGTTGGCCGAGCCGAAGAACACCGAGCTGTACCTGTGCTACCAGCCAATCATCAACATCAGCCAGCCGCAGCAGCTGGGGGTCGAGCTACTGATCCGCTGGAACCACCCCAAGCTGAATTTCATCAACCCGCCGGACATCATCCAGATCGCCGAGGAAAACGGGCTGGGTGAAAAGCTGGGCGAGTGGCTGTTCCGCCGCATGCGCCATGATATCGCCCGCTTCCCGGCCGACACCCTGCGCCACATCCACTTCTCGATCAACCTCAGCAGCTCGATCTTCAACCAGAACCTGGTCAACCGCGTCAGTGACTGGCTGCAGGGTGGCCCGCTGCCCGCCAGCCAGCTGATCCTGGAGCTGACGGAAAACATCGCGCTGGAAGACGTGCAGCTCAGCCGCAAGATCTTTACCCAGCTGAAGGAAAAGCAGATCCGCATCGCGCTGGACGATTTCGGCACCGGCTGGTCGTCGTTTTCCTACCTGAAGGACCTCAGTTTCGACAAGCTCAAGATCGACAAGTCGTTCATCAAGCATCTGGACCGGGACAAGCGGCTGCCGCTGTTCGTGCAGGCGATTACCGACCTGTCGCACCAGCTGGGCATTTCCGTGGTCGCCGAAGGCGTGGAGACCGAGAGCGAGCTGCGCAAGATCCTCGAAATCGGCGCCAACGAGATCCAGGGCTACTATTACTCGCGGCCGCTCAGCGCGGACGCCTTCCTCGACTACGCCCAGCACTACCTCGCCAGCAACGTGCGCGAAACCCGGACCAGGACCGATCTCGCCTGACGTTCGGTCTCGGCCATGAAAAAACCCGCCAACCGGCGGGTTTTTTCATGCTACGCAACCTCAGGCTCAGGCGCGGGCCGGTACCGCGGCCAGTACCGCCTGCAGCAACTGCCACGCCTTGCCGACCGAGGCCACCTCCACCCGCTCGCCCGGCGCATGCGCGCCACGGATATTGGGGCCGAACGACACCATGTCCATCTGCGGGTACTTGGCGCCGATGATGCCGCACTCCAGCCCGGCATGGATCACCTGCACCCCGGAATCGGCGCCGAACTGCTGGCGATATACCTGCTGGAACAGCGCCAGCAGCGGCGAGGCCGGATTCGGTGCCCAGCCCGGGTAGCCGCCCTCGGTTTCCACCTCGAAACCGGCCAGTTGGAACAGGCCGACGATCTCGCTGGCCAGATTCTGGAAACCGCTGTCCAGCAGCGAGCGCACCATCAGGTTGGTGAACACCTTGCCGTCGGCAATGCTGATCACCCCCAGATTATTGGACGTTTCCACCACGCCGCTGACGCGCTGGCTCATGCGCTTCACCCCGTGCGGTGCCGCGTGCAGCGCGCGGAAGATCGCCTGCTGGTCGGCCGGCGCCAGCACCTCGCTGGCGCTGGCAAGGTTGGCCGCAATGCTCACCCCTTCGTCGACGCCGGCCAGTTCAAAGCGCATCAACGCCTGGAACGCATCCAGCCGCGCCGCCAGCTTGTCGCCGTCGGCGGCCGGATAGGCCACCACGGCAAAGGCCTCGCGTGCCAGCGCATTGCGCGCAGTACCGCCATTGAACGACGCCACGCGCAGATCGGTGACCGTTTCCAGCTCGCGCAGCAGGCGGATCAGCACCTTGTTGGCATTGCCGCGGCCGAGGTGGATATCGGCGCCGGAATGGCCGCCGACCAGCCCGGCCACCGTCAGCTGGCGTACCTCAAAGCCCGCCGGCAACGGCTGCGGCTGGTAGCTGCGCCGTGCGTTGACATCGATGCCGCCGGCACAGCCCATGTAGAACTCGCCCCACTCCTCGGTATCGATATTGATCAGCATCCGGCCCTGCAACAGCCCCGGCTCCAGCCCCAGCGCGCCGCCCATGCCGGCCTCCTCATCCAGCGTCATCAGCACTTCCACCGGGCCGTGCGCGATGTCGTCGCTGGCCAGCACCGCCAGCCCCAGCGCCACGCCGATACCGTTGTCGGCACCCAGCGTGGTGTTTTCCGCGATCAGCCAACCGTCCTTCAGCAGCGGACGGATCGGGTCATTGAAGAAGTCGTGCACGGTGCCGGTATTGGCCTGGCACACCATGTCGAGGTGGCCCTGCAGCACCACGCCGACACGGTCTTCCATGCCCGGCGTCGCCGCCTTGCGCACGATCAGGTTGCCGGCCTTGTCGACCACCGTCTCCAGACCGCGCAGTTCCGCCCAGCCTTTCAGATAGTCGCGCAACGCCGCTTCATGTTTGGAAGGACGAGGAATGTCACACAGGGTCTGAAAGTGTTCCCACACGATGGTAGGTTCGAGGGCTGCAATATTCACCACAACAAGGCGCTCCTTTATTCCGCCGGCGGAGACATTTCATGCCAATAATTCCGCCAAAATAATCACAGGGTGACTCGTGATCACCCTTTTTGTAGACAATCAACTTTACCACGCCCCCGGCGGGGCGTCTTGAATGCGAGCGTTTCGCGTTAGCGGCGACAGCAACCAATCCGCCGTCAAAACGCGAGTGATTGATTACAATCACGAATCTGCTTGGCACAAAAACAACGCCCCACGCCGGTATCGTCACAGCTTATGCCCTGGCGCAGCCACGCGGAATATCGCCGCAGGTGCCGGCGGGATGACGGCTTGCGGCCAACCTTGTCTCAACGTAATTTTATTACCGCTGTAGCCACTTAATTACAACGCCATTCCGTACCATAATTACAGACACTCAATAACGGAGAGCAACACCATGACCCGCCGCACCAAGATTGTCGCCACCCTCGGCCCCGCCTCCAGCGATCCGGCAACACTGGAACGCCTGCTGCAGGCCGGCGTCAACGTCGTCCGCCTCAACTTTTCGCACGGCAGCGCCCAGGACCACATCGACCGTGCCGCGCTGGTGCGCAGCACCGCGGAACAACTGGGCGTACCGGTGGCGATCATGGTCGACCTGCAGGGCCCGAAAATCCGCGTCGGCAAGTTCGCCAACGGCAAGACCACGCTCACCAACGGCCAGCCGTTCATTCTCGACGCCGACTGCGAGCTGGGCGACGACCAGCGCGTCGGTCTCGACTACAAGGAGCTGCCCAACGACGTCGCCAGCGGCGTGGTGTTGCTGCTCGACGATGGCCGCATCGTGCTGACCGTGGAAAAGGTGCTCGGCAACCAGATCCACACCCGCGTCAAGGTCGGCGGCGTGCTGTCCAACAACAAGGGCATCAACCGCCAGGGCGGCGGCCTGACCGCGCCGGCGCTGACCGGCAAGGATATCGACGACATCAAGACCGCAGCACAGCTGGAAGCCGACTACGTGGCGGTGTCGTTCCCGAAAAGCAGCGCCGACCTGTACATGGCGCGCACACTGGTGCACGCCGCCGGCAGCCAGGCGCGCATCATCGCCAAGATCGAGCGCTGCGAGGCGATCGCCAACCTCGACGACCTGATCGATTCCGCCGACGGCATCATGGTGGCGCGCGGCGACCTGGCGGTGGAAGTCGGCGACGCCGCGGTGCCGGCGCTGCAGAAACGCATGATCCGCCTCGCGCGCGAACGCAACAAGCTGACCATCACCGCCACCCAGATGATGGAATCGATGATCAGCAGCCCGGTGCCAACCCGCGCCGAGGTCTCCGATGTCGCCAACGCGGTGCTGGACGGCACCGACGCGGTGATGCTGTCGGCGGAAACCGCCGCCGGCCAGTATCCGGTGGAAACGGTGGAGTCGATGTCGCGCGTCTGCCTGGAAGCGGAGACCTCGTCCGACTACCAGCTGGAGCGCGCCTTCCTCAACCGCGAATTCAGCCGTGTCGACCAGTCCATCGCCATGGCCGCGCTGTTCACCGCCAACCACCTGCCGGTGCGCGCGCTGGTGGCGCTGACCCAGACCGGCTCCACCGCGCTGTGGATGAGCCGCGTCAATTGTGGCGTGCCGATCTACGCGCTGACGCCGGAGGTGGGCACCTATCGCCGCCTGGCGCTGTACCGCGACGTGTTCCCGATGCTTCTGCCCACCGCCGCCGACTCGAAAAAGCTGCTCGCCGCCGCCGAGCGCAAGCTGATCGACCAGGGCCGCGTCGAACTGGGCGACATCCTGGTGGTCACCGTCGGCGACAGCGTCGGCCTGATGGGCAGCACCAACACCCTGAAAATCATCAAGGCCGGCGAAGGCCGCTAAGAACCTGTTCAAAGTCTCGCGAGCTAGAGCGAGACAAGGCGAAAATGCCTAAGGAAGCGGAGTTGACATGGGGTCAATGAGCATCCGAAGGCATTTTCAACGCGGTATCGCCGAAGCGCAGCAGACATTGAACAGGTTCTAAGCCGTCATGGGCCGGCGCGATACCGGCCCCGTTTCACCCATACGGCTTGCGGCCAACGTTGGCCGCAAGCCGCCGCCGGGCCGGTCGGCCCCGGCAAGCGCCACGACATCCCCGGCCTCGCCCCCGCGGCCAGCTGGCCGACAATCCCGCCAAGCCCTTGATCCGCAAACGGTCACGCCAAAAAACCACAATCCCGCAGCCCGCGCCACAATTAAGCTTGCCTTGTTTTTTGAATTCGTACACAATCAAAAACAAGGAGGAATCAAGATGTCATCGCAAGGAGGAAAGCGCGAAGGCGCCGGTCGCAAATCCCGCTTCGGCGGTGACAAGACCGTCGCCATGCGCGTACCGGAGCCGCTGAAACCGGTACTGGAAAACTGGCTAGACGAATACCGCAGCCTGCGCAGCATCAACCACAGCAGCATCGGCGACATCGCCCTGCTCGGCGAGGCGCTGAAAAACCTGTCGCTGCCGCTGTTTGCCAGCCGCGTGCCGGCCGGCTCACCGGTCGCCGCCGACGACCTGAAAGAGGCCGACATCGACCTCAACCAGCACCTGGTGCGCAAGCCGGCGTCGACCTTTCTCGTCACCGTCAAGGGCGACTCGATGATCAATGCCGGCATCCACGATGGCGACATGCTGGTGGTCGATCGCTCGCTGGAGCCGCGCAACGGCAAGGTGGTGGTGGCGGTGATCAATGACGAGCTGACGGTAAAACGGCTGGAGCGCTCCGCCGGACGGGTGCGCCTGCTACCGGAAAATCCGGCCTTCAAGCCGATCGAAGTACCCGAGGATGCCAGTTTCTTTATCTGGGGCGTCGTGACCAACGTCATTCACGCCGTGGACTGACCGCAAGGAGCAAGCCATGAACAGCTACAACGACCCGATCAAGA
>Ga0209211_10004449_pt1 | contig 21744 bp, 25 predicted proteins | sample RifGroA2_FD_183992 | JGI IMG/M metagenome (GOLD analysis project Ga0209211, IMG submission 183992) | Groundwater microbial communities from Rifle, Colorado, USA - Groundwater A2 (SPAdes) (version 2) | ecosystem: Environmental > Aquatic > Deep subsurface > Groundwater | place: Rifle, Colorado...
GGTGTTTGCCGGCGTCGGCGAGCGCACCCGCGAAGGCAACGACTTCTACCACGAGATGAAAGACTCGAAGGTGCTCGACAAGGTCGCGATGGTCTTCGGCCAGATGAACGAGCCTCCCGGCAACCGTCTGCGCGTGGCGCTGACCGGCCTCACCATGGCCGAGAAGTTCCGCGACGAAGGCAAGGACATCCTGCTGTTCATCGACAACATCTACCGCTATACGCTGGCCGGATGCGAAGTCTCCGCCCTGCTCGGTCGCATGCCTTCCGCCGTGGGCTATCAGCCAACGCTGGCCGACGAAATGGGCCGCCTGCAAGAGCGCATCACCTCGACCAAGGTCGGCTCCATCACCTCGATCCAGGCCGTGTATGTGCCCGCCGATGACTTGACCGACCCGTCGCCGGCAACCACCTTCCTCCACCTCGACGCCACCGTCGTGCTGTCGCGCGACATCGCCTCGCTGGGCATCTACCCGGCCGTCGATCCGCTCGACTCCACCTCGCGCCAGCTCGATCCGCTGGTGGTCGGCGAAGAGCATTACAGCGTCGCCCGCCGCGTGCAGTCGAACCTGCAACGCTACAAGGAACTGCGCGACATCATCGCGATTCTCGGCATGGACGAACTGGCGCCGGAAGACAAGCTGGCCGTGACCCGCGCCCGCAAGATTCAGCGCTTCCTGTCGCAGCCGTTCAACGTCGCCGAAGTATTCACCGGCACGCCGGGCAAGATCGTGCCGCTGGCCGACACCATCAAGGGCTTCAAGATGATCGTCGACGGCGAGTGCGACAGCATTCCCGAGCAGGCCTTCTACATGGTCGGCGCGATCGAGGAAGTATTCGAGAAAGCCAAGACGCTGCAGTAAGCAATTCAAAAAAGCCGGGGTCTGTCCCCGGTTTTGAAAAAGGGTAAATAATGGTCATGACCATTCACGTGGACGTCGTCAGCGCCGAAGAACAAATTTTTTCCGGCCTGGCGGAATTCGTCGTCCTGCCGGGAGAGACGGGCGAGCTGGGCATCATGCCCGGCCATATGCCGCTGATGACCCGCATCAGGCCGGGCGCCGTTCGCGTCAAGCTGCCCGATGGCAAGGAAGAGCTGATCTTTGTCGCCGGTGGCTTGCTCGAAGTGCAACCGGGTCTGGTGACCGTGCTGGCGGACACCGCGATCCGCGGCGCCGATCTGGACCAGGCGAAGGCGCTGGACGCAAAGAAGAAAGCCGAAGAAGCCATGGTCAATCGCAGCTCCGAAATGGACTACGCCCGCGCCCAGGTCGAACTGGCCGAAGCCATCGCCCAACTCGCCGCGATCGACCATTTGCGCAAGCAACGCCACTGAGGATTTGTCTGCCCCTGCAAAAAGGCTGCTTCGGCAGCCTTTTTTGTTGGTCCGGTTCCGGACTACATCAAGACCGCGCGCTGCCCAGTGCCGAATCGCCGTGTCGCCAGCGCCGACTTTCGGTCGACGACCGAATGGCTCGCCTGGTGAGCCTCGCTGCGGATAAACTTGCCATGTCATTTGGCAATCGCGCCGTCGTCGTCGAAAGGGAGCCGCAACCATGAACAGCAAGCAACTGCCGACCCTCGGCGACAAGTCCTTCGAGTCGATCAAGCAGACCAACGAACACGGCGCCGAATACTGGAGCGCCCGCGACCTGCAATTGCTGCTGGGCTACAGCCAGTGGCGGCGCTTCGAGCAAGCCGTCGAACGCGCCATAAGCTCCTGTCAGCAATCGGGAAACAAGCCGGACTATCACTTTGCCGGCGCCGGCAAACCGATCACCGGCGGCAAGGGGGCGGTTCAAGTGGTTGAGGATTACCACCTCTCCCGCTTCGCCTGCTACCTCATCGCCCAGAACGGCGACCCGCGCAAACCCGAAATCGCCCAGGCGCAGAAATACTTCGCCGTTCAGGCCCGCCGCCAGGAACTGAACGACCAGGCCGCCGCCGACATCGAGCGGCTGGAACTGCGCAAGCATACCGCCGAGGAATTCAAGGCCCTGTCCGGCGCGGCGCAGGATGCCGGAGTGCAGAGCAAGATGTTCGGCGTCTTCCACGATGCCGGCTACAAGGGCCTGTATGGCGGCCTGGGGCGCGATGCCATCAAGCGACGCAAGGCCGTCCCCGAGAAAGACAACCTGCTCGACCGCATGAACGCGACGGAACTCGCGGCCAACCAGTTCCGCATGACGCAAACCCGCGACAAGCTGGCGCGGGAGGGAGTGCGCAACCAGTCGCAGGCCATCCAGACCCACGAACAGGTTGGCAAGGAAGTGCGCGACGCGATCAAGCGCATCGGCGGCACCCCGCCGGAAGACATTCCGCCCGCCGAACATATCAAGGAAGTGGAGAAGCGCCTCAAGGCAGCGACGCCGAAGCTGGAACTGGATGATCGTGAGGCCGGCAGCCTGCTGGGCGACCCCGGCAACAAGACGCGTGCGGACTGAGCGGAAAAAACGCCGTACCGCCAGCGCCGACTATTGGGATGCGCGACCAACTATTCGGCCTGCACAGGTTCCACTGCGAGGCCACCTGCCAATCCCAATAGAAGCCGTGCTGGCTCAGAGGTTCATCGGCAAAGCTGTCGCCAATGTGCTGTTGCTCATGACTCCTGATGCCAGTTCAGCCACTGCAAGCCCGGCACGCGAGCAAACTCGCGCACATTACGCGTCACCAGCGTGGCCTGATAACGCAATGCCGTGGCGGCGATCAGCGTATCGTGCGGGCCGATGGGTGTGCCGGCGGCTTCCAGATCAGCACGGAGTCGGGCGGCATGGACCGCGCATTCGCTATCAAACGGCAAAACCTGCATCGGTCGAAGCAAGGCGGCTAATGCCGCCAGACGGGGATTGGCGGCCTCCGGCGGCAAACGCAAAAGACCGTAACGCAGCTCGTATTCCACAATGGCGGGCACACCGATATCGGCAGGGGAAAGGGCTTGCAGGCGCGGCACAACGTGTGGGTCGCCGCGAAAGTAGTAGCTGATGGTGTTGCTGTCGAGAATCAGCATGGCGGGCCGTCAAAAATCCAAACGCGGCACATCGGCTGGCGGCGAGGCCGAGCCTTCTTCGCGCAAGGGGAAGTCGGCAAAACGCCCCGCCAAAGCCAGACAATCCTGAGGCCATTCATGGGCGGCGTATTTTCGGATCATTTCCGACACCCAGCGGCTTTTCGATAGTCCATTGGCCTGCGCGGCCTGCTCCACCAGTGCCTGCGTGGCATCGTCCAGATATAGTGTGATTTGTGACATGGCGATAGCTCCTTAACAACATGACTCATTCACGTATATTTCCAATTATACTTATTGAGGTGAGTTGGTCAAGTCAGCTCATCTACTCGCTGCCATTGGCGGCACCCCGCCGGAAGACATTCCGCCCGCAGAACACATCAAGGAAGTGGAGAAGCGCCTCAAGGCGGCGACGCCGAAGCTGGAACTGGATGATCGGGAGCCCGGCGGCCTGCCGGGCGATGCCGGCAACAAGCCGCGCACGGATTGAGCGGGAAAAAACGCCGTGCCGTCAGCGCCGACTATTGGGATGCGTAACTGCATATCGGCCAAGCGACCGCTCTCCCTTCGGACCATCTGATCACCGAAACTGGCGATTGACCCCCGTCATCGCCATCCTGTAGCCGAGCATACTGACGCTCACGCCATATTCCTTTGCGGCGTCTGCAGCCTCAAGGCTACGACGCTTAATGGCGATCAAGGCCTCACGGGGAAGCAGCAGGCAGCTTGAAAGCCAGTCAGCCTCTTCCTCATAAATTTTTTCATAGCTTTTCAGCATCATGAGCCCTTCGGTTGTTACAGAGACTTCATGCGCTTTATGACCTCGAATATGGTGCGCCAGCTCATGCGTCAAATCGCTCGCCTGGCGCGCCGGAGAATGCGATGAATTGAGAATCACCAGAACCCTGTTCTTGATCACAAGAGTGACAGCTGACCAGCAACTTGGCGTCTCCCCATCATTGCGAAGCAAAACGTCGAGTGAATCGCTGCCCAAGCCGGGAACATCATGCGGAGTCCAGACCTTGACATCAAGATTTTCAGCAAGCATGAACGCGTCGAGCGGAGCATGGGGGAGCAAACCAATCTCGACTCGCTTATTGACGGCGTACTTTTCACACCATGCCTTGAACCCACGTTCAAACAAGATCAGCTCTCAAGTTCTTCTTCAAGAAATGCCTTCTGTGCCAGAAGAATCATTTCACTGAGAGCTTTGGCGCTGTCTAGCTTTATCGCGGCGCCTTTCTTGAAATGGACCCGAGCCGTCGAGACTCCGGCACCAGTTGGCTTGAAGCCGAGGTATATCGCCGGATCCTCGTCTAACCATCGACAAATTTTCCCGAATGTTTCGAGATCAGGCACATGGCCGTTCTCGATTCTAGATAGCGTTGCCGGACTTACGCCGACCTCTGTTGCTGCTGCTCTTACTCCCTTGCCTGCGCGATGCTCTTGTATCCGCTGCGCTAGTTGTTGAATCCTGATGGACTCCATGGGTCTATTGTCTCTCCTGTAAGACGATATGGTTGACATGTGCAACAGCCGATGGCATGCTGTTTCACATGTGAGACAGAAGTGTCCCACACCAGCCCGGCAAGGTCAATGTTTTCAGTCACTTTCCGGAATAGGTTGTCTTTTTAGGAGTACGAAATGAGCAACGAACGTCCTGATTCAAATGATGATGTGGTCGATGTGGAAGAATTCTTTGCGGGTAAGCCCGTGCCCCCTAATGCCAAGAACTATCGGATCCGCCTCGACAAGCAGCACTATGTAGTACCAGTGAGCCAGATGACCGGTCGTGAGATCTTGGCGTTGGCTGGGAAGATCCCCGAGAAATTCCTGCTCCGGCAAAAGCTCGGGCACGGTGTCGAGCCGGTCGGACCGGATCAAATGGTGAGCTTTCTGGCACCCGGCGTCGAACGATTCATGACGATTCCGAACGAGGTTACCGAAGGTGATGGGGCACCGTCTCGGCACCAATTCACTCCATTGCCAGCAGACCAGAAATATCTGGATTCGCTAAGCTTGCGCTGGGAAGCGGTGGTCGAGAACCGCATTCGGGCACTGGTGATTTACAGTTGGCCCCTCCCCCCGGAATACAACGTCACTGAATCTGACGTGCACGTCAGACTCAGTGACGGCTACCCGGATGCCCAAATCGATATGGCGTATTTTTCCATCGCGCTTGGGCGGTCGGACAAGCGTGCAATTGGAGGGCTGACGATGTGTTCGTTCGATGGGCGCCAATGGCAGCAATGGTCACGCCACCGTACCGCAAACAGCACCTGGAGAATTGGCGAGGACGACGTGAGTACCCACATGGCTTTGGTTCGCCATATGCTTGAGGCGGAGTTGCGCAAGTGATCCGGCGGGATAAGCCCGTCCGGGTAGCTATCTCCGGAGGACATCATGCGACTCTCAAGCGGCATCTGTTTCCAGGAGATGACAACGAAGCTGTCGCGTTCGCACTTTGTGGCCGGGCACGTCGCGACGATCTTGAGCTACTTGTGGTCCGTGAAATTGTGCCGATTCCGTACGATGTGTGCCGGGTTCGAACCCCGGATCGTGTTACATGGGCCGGCGAGGCGCTTGACGCTACGCTCGTCAGAGCCTGCACTGAGGGTCTGGCGCTAGTCAAAGTGCACAGCCACCCGTCAGGCTACCCTCGGTTTTCTGAAACTGATGATGCCGCCGATACAGAACTATTTCCTTCGATATTCGGCTGGCTGAACTCAGTGGCGCCGCTAGCCAGCATGATCATGCTTCCGGACGGCATGTTGATCGGGCGTGCCGTCCAGAATCATGGGATTGGCCTGCCGCTGGATTGCGTACGGGTGGCCGGCTACGATTTCTTGTTCTGGCGCAGTGCTGCCGACACCGCAACAATTCCCGATCATGCGATCCGCGTTGCACAAGCTTTCGGCGACAAGACCTACCGATTGCTAAACGCGCTGCGCATAGGCGTTGTGGGCTGCTCAGGTACAGGCAGTATCGTCATCGAACAGCTTGCCCGGAATTGTGTTGGTGAACTGGTCCTGGTAGACCCGGATCACGTCGACCACAAAAACCTGAATCGGATTCTGAACAGCACCAAGGACGACGCAGACAAAAGGGTATCCAAACCGCAGGTACAGCACAGGGCGATCCAACTGATGGGTCTCGGCACAACAGTTCAGGTCTTTGATGGCGACCTCATGAGCATTGCGACGCTCAAAGCACTGTCGACCTGCGACGTCCTGTTCGGCTGTATGGATTCGATCGACGGCCGGCATGTATTGAATAAATTGGCATCGGCCTACGTAATTCCGCTCATCGACGTCGGCGTGCTACTTGAAGCTGACGGCATAGGAGGGATAGACAGCATCTGGGCTGCGGTACACACAATCCTGCCCGGTGGATCCAGCCTGCTTAGCCGGCGCGTCTATAGCCAGGCGGATCTGGATGCTGCATTCCTAAAACGTAGCAATCCGGACGCCTACGAAGACCAACTCAAACGCGGTTACATTAAGGGTATCCGTGTCGACCAACCGGCGGTGATCAGTGTAAACATGGTGGCTTCGGCGGCAGCGGCTAACGAATTGCTGGCTCGAATTCACCCCTACCGATTTAGGAAGAACAAGAGTTTCGCTGTGCGCAGGCTCTGCCTTTCCGACCAAGATGCCAGCAGCGACGAGTCTGACGGCGACGTATGCCCCGCGATGCACCGTATGGTCGGGGTCGGTGATCAAGAGCCCTTTCTGGGCATGATAGGCTTGGGCGAGTAAATGAAAATACGTGAATTTCTCTCATGGCTCACAGCGAAGCTTGGGTTCTCGGCCAGCTACCGCATCGTAATCATCGAAGACACGCCAGATCTAGTCGAGGCGAAAACTCTCTATCTAATTGGCGAGCGGGATAGGTACTGGGTCGCAGTGATGAAATGCCCGTGCGGCTGTGGGGAGATGATCCATCTACCAATGTCGAAGAATTCGCGCCCCCGTTGGCAAGCAAACATATCGAACGGCAAGCCAACCCTGAAGCCGTCGGTTCACCGTACCACTGGATGTCGAAGTCACTTTTTACTCAGATCTGGCCGAATAATCTGGTGCGAACTCGATTTCTCGAATCACCGCCTCAAACAATAAAGGGCTTTCAATACGCGTGGCAGTGGATTGTCACTGCCCATGTTCACACGATGATCTACCTAACACCGCCTATTCACCGTCGTGGCATCTCGACGAAGGTCACACCAGTTTTCAAGTACTGAGAATCTTTTCAACAATTCTGAGAACCTACAAACTCAAACGTCGATATTGCGGGCGTACAGCGCGTTGGATTCTATGAAGGCGCGGCGTGGTTCGACATCGTCGCCCATCAGCGTGGTGAACATTTCGTCGGCGGCGATGGCGTCGTCGATCTGCACCCGCAGCAGACGGCGCACCGCCGGGTCCATGGTGGTTTCCCATAGCTGCGCCGGGTTCATTTCGCCCAGGCCCTTGTAGCGCTGCTTGCCCAGGCCGCGCTCGACTTCGTTCAGCATCCACTTCATGGCGTCGGCGAAACTGGTGACGGCCAGCGACTTCTCGCCGCGCCGGATCACCGCGCCTTCGCCCATGAGGCGCAAATAGGAAACCACGGTTTCCCGGTGAATCTTGAACGAGCATGCTCCGTAGAACTCAGCTTCCCGGACGTTCATGGCGAAAGGCATGGCGGCCTTCCGTGAATTGATGACGTATGAAATCTTGCACCTAAACTCCCGCCGCGATTGCGATAGCGCCTACCGCTCCGCGCTGGCGGCCCTGCCTTGGGCAGTATTGGTCAGGCGGCTTTCTCGATGCGCAGGACGGCATGGCCGCCGACGGCTTGCGCGAATCGCTGCACCGTGCGCATCGACGGCGGGCGCTTGCCGCTTTCCAGTCGCGCCACCACGCTTTGCGTCGTGCCCATGCGTTGCGCCACTTCACCTTGCGACAGACCGGCGCGAGTACGGGCGGCAATCAGTTCGTGGGCGATGGCGAATTCCTCGGCCTGGTCATCGTAGGCGGCGCGGGTTGCGGCATCGGCGAGCATTTCGCGCTTGAAGGTTTTCAGGGTCTTCATTTCACAGCCTCCAGTCGTTTGCGTGCGGTCTCGATGGCGGCGCGCGGGGTGCTCTGCGTCTTCTTGATGAAAGCATGCAGCACCAGCAGCGTGCGGCCCTGAACGGCGGCATACACGGCACGGGCAATGCCGTCCCTTCCCTGCATGCGCATTTCCCACAGCTTGCCTTCCAACGACCGGACATGGGGCATGCCCACCTTCATCGGCCCGAAGGCTTCCAGCAAATCGGCGATATGCAGAAAGCGGCCCCGCATGTCATCGGGCAGGGCTTTCAGTTCGGCTTCCGCCAGCGGGTGAATCCTGACCGTCCATTCGCCCACAGTATAGCCTTTTTGCTATTTATGTCACCACCTTCACTTCGGTCGAACAGCCGCCGTATCGCCAGCGCCGACTTTCCATCTTGGGGCCGCCGCAATACGGTAACGCTACAACCTCAAACGTCGATATTGCGGGCGTACAGCGCGTTGGATTCTATGAAGGCACGGCGCGGTTCGACGTCGTCGCCCATCAGGGTGGTGAAGATTTCGTCGGCGGCGATGGCGTCGTCGATCTGCACCCGCAGCAGGCGGCGCACGGCTGGATCCATGGTGGTTTCCCATAGTTGCGCGGGGTTCATTTCGCCCAGGCCCTTGTAGCGCTGCTTGCCCAGGCCGCGCTCGACTTCGTTGAGCATCCACTTCATGGCGTCGGCGAAACTGGTTACGGCCAGCGATTTCTCGCCGCGCCGGATGACCGCGCCTTCGCCCATGAGGCCGGCGATCATCTGCGCGGTGCGGCGTATCTGCTGATAGTCGCCGGATAGCAGGAAGTCTTCGTCGATGCGACCGGTGCGCAGGTTGCCGTGGCGCATGCGGATCACGGCGAGCATCCAGCGTTCGTGCTTGTCGTCGAAGCGCGACTCGATGCGGACTTGCTTCGACAGATGGGCGCTGATGCGCTCGGCGCTGTCACGCGTGGCGGCTTCGTTCGAGGTGTCGACGGCGATGTCGTGGGCCAGCAGCGCGTGCAGCACTTCGCCGTCGATGAAATCGGTGACGCGGCGAATGACGGCTTCCGACAGCAGGTAGGCGCGGGCCAGGGCGCCCAGCGCTTCGCCTTCGACCACATCGGCACCTGCGCGCGGCGTCAGTTGCGTGCCGTCCAGGGCCAGCCGCAGCAGATGCTGATTGAGTTCGTGGTCGTCCTTGATGTAGGTCTCGCTCTTGCCATGCTTGATCTTGTACAGCGGCGGCTGGGCGATGTAGATGTGGCCGCGCTCGACCAGTTCCGGCATCTGGCGGTAGAGGAAAGTCAGCAGCAGGGTGCGGATGTGGGCGCCATCGACATCGGCGTCGGTCATCAGAATGATGCGGTGGTAGCGCAGCTTGGCGATGTCGAAGTCTTCGACGCCGATGCCGCAGCCGAGCGCGGTAACCAGGGTGACGATCTGCTCGCTTGAAATGACCTTGTCGTAACGGGCCTTTTCGACGTTGAGCACCTTGCCGCGCAGCGGCAGGATGGCCTGGAACTTCCGGTCGCGGCCCTGCTTGGCGGAGCCGCCGGCGGAATCGCCCTCGACAATGTAGATCTCGCACAGCGCGGGATCCTTTTCCTGGCAGTCGGCCAGCTTGCCGGGCAGGCCGAGGCCGTCGAGCACACCCTTGCGCCGCGTCATGTCGCGCGCCTTGCGCGCCGCTTCGCGGGCGCGTGCGGCTTCGACAATCTTGCCGGTGATGATCTTGGCATCGATCGGTCGCTCCAGCAGGTAGTCGGCCAGCTTCTGCGCGACGACTTCCTCGATGGCGGGGCGCGCTTCGCTTGATACCAGCTTCATCTTGGTCTGCGAAGCGAACTTGGGATCGGGCATCTTGACCGAAAGCACGCAGGCCAGGCCTTCGCGCATGTCATCGCCGGCGATTTCGACCTTGGCCTTGCGCGCGATTTCATTTTCTTCGATGTACTTGTTGATGACGCGGGTCATCGCCGCGCGCAGGCCGGTGAGGTGGGTGCCGCCGTCGGACTGCGGAATGTTGTTGGTGAAGCACAGCACCTGCTCGGCGTAGGAGTCGTTCCATTGCATGGCGACTTCGACATCGATATTCACGCCGTTCTGCACCGAGACGCCGGAGGAGTGGAACACCGAGGGATGCAGCACGGTCTTGGTGCGATTGATGTACTCGACGAAACCCTTGACGCCGCCGGAGAAGGCGAAGTTTTCTTCCTTGACGTTGCACTGGTCGACCAGGCGGATCTTGACGCCGTTGTTGAGGAAGGACAGCTCGCGCAGCCGCTTGGCGATGATGTCGTAGTGATATTCGACGCTGCCGAAGATTTCTTCGTCGGCCATGAAATGGATTTCGGTGCCGCGCTTTTCGGTTTGGCCGAGCACCTTCAGCGGCGAGACCTCGACGCCGTTCTGCATTTCGACGAGGCGGTCAATGGCATGGCCGCGATTGAATTCCATGAAGGACTTCTTGCCGTCGCGGCGGATGACGAGGCGCAGCCACTTCGACAGAGCATTGACGCAGGAGACGCCGACGCCATGCAGACCGCCGGAAACCTTGTAGGAGTTCTGGTTGAACTTGCCGCCGGCATGCAGCACGCACATGACGATCTCGGCCGCCGAGCGCTTTGGCTCGTGCTTGTCGTCGAACTTGATGCCGGTGGGAATGCCGCGACCGTTGTCGGTGACCGAAATCGAGTTGTCGGTGTGGATGGTGATTACGATGTCATCGCAATGGCCGGCCAGCGCTTCGTCGATGGCGTTATCGACGACCTCGAACACCATGTGATGCAGGCCGGTGCCATCGGAGGTGTCGCCGATGTACATGCCGGGACGCTTGCGTACCGCTTCGAGACCTTCAAGTTGCTGAATGCTGGACTCATCGTAGGCTGCTTCGGTGTTGCTTTCGATCATGGTGTGTTCTTGAAAATCAGATGCGCATCGGCATTACGACGTACTTGAAAGTCTCGTTGCCGGGAAGCACAAAGAGGGCGCTGGAGTTGGCATCGGCGAGATGCAACTCGATGGTTTCGTTGTTGACGTTGTTCAGCACGTCGAGCAGGTAGGTGACGTTGAAACCGACATCGAGCGCTTCGTCGCCGTAATCGATTTCGATTTCTTCCTGGGCTTCTTCCTGTTCCGCGTTGCTGGAAATTATCTTGAGGCTGCCGGCGCCGAGCACCAGGCGCACACCGCGGAACTTCTCGTTGGTCAGGATGGCGGCGCGCAGCAGCGAGTGCAGCAGCACATCGCGCGACAGCTTGATGAGTTTGGTGTGGTGTTGCGGGATGACGCGTTCGTAATCCGGGAACTTGCCGTCTATCAATTTTGAAATAAGTTCGATACCAGCAAAACTGAAACGCGCCTGAGTGGGTGTCAGGGTGATCTCAAGCGGGTCGTCGTTATCCACCAATTGACGGGAAAGCTCAAGCACTGTTTTACGAGGAAGGATCACCTCGATGGGTGCGGGTGCGTTCGCCAGCGATTCGGCGGCATAAGCCAGTCGATGACCATCGGTGGCGACCATGCGCAACTCGTTTCCCTTGACGACCAGCAACAAGCCATTCAGGTAATAACGAATGTCCTGTTGCGCCATGGCGTATTGAACCAGGGCAAGCAGGCGCTTCATCTGTTTTTGCGTAACCGATAACTTTGAAGGCTGACCATCGGCCACGCTCATGCGGGGAAAATCTTCAGCCGGAAGCGTCTGCAAGTTGAACCTGCTCTTGCCGGCCTTTAATTGAAGACGTTTGTCGTCGAGCGCCAAACTGACCTCGGCTGTTTCCGGCAGCGAGCGCAAAATATCCTGCAACTTTCGCGCGCCAACGGTCATCGCAACCTTTTCAGTTCCGATGGTCGGAGTCTGGGTTGTGATCTGTATTTCTATATCCGTTGCCAGCAACGTCAGTTTTTCACCATCCTTCTCCATCAAAACATTGGAAAGGATAGGCAACGTATGACGTTTCTCCACTATGCCGCATACCGCCTGCAAGGGAGAAAGCAGTTGATCGCGTGGACCTTTAAATAGGAGCATATATAGATCTCTTATGATTAATAAGGGAGGCCATTTGCTGTTGATAAGCGCATGTTGTCGTGTAAATACAATGAAGTATAACGTGGATAAGCCGGTAGAAAAGTGTTTGAATTGTCTGTGGGCAGTTGTGAGCGATTTAACGCTCGCTGTGTGTTACCAGGGCTTATCCACAATCCATCAATCCTTTGTTCAATGACCTTATTCACAGGCTAGCCCTTGATTGTCTGCATTAGAACATGCAGGTCGTTATTAAGCCTGGAATCCTTGCCGCGCAAGTCGATGATGGTGCGACAGGCATGCATTACGGTGGTGTGATCGCGCCCACCGAAGGCGTCGCCTATCTCCGGAAGGCTGTGTGAAGTAAGTTCGCGGGTCAGCCACATGGCTATTTGTCGGGGCCTGGCAATCGCGCGGGTGCGTTTTTGGGAATACATGTCGGCGACTTTTATTTTATAGAAGTCGGCGACTGTTTTTTGCACCAGCTCCAGTGAGATCTGGCGATTGGTGGCGCCGATGATGTCGCGCAAGGCTTCCTTGGCAACATCCAGATTGATTTCACAGCCGTGAAAACGGGCGTAGGCCACTACGCGATTGAGGGCGCCTTCAAGCTCCCGTACATTGGAACGAAGATTCTTGGCGATCAGGAACGAAACCTCGTCGGAAATGCAAATATTCTCCACCGCGGCCTTTTGCTTGAGGATGGCTATGCGCATTTCGAGTTCCGGCGGTTCGATGGCGACGGTAAGCCCCCAGTCGAAACGCGAAACAAGGCGCTCTTCAAGTCCCTGAACATCCTTTGGATAGGTATCGCTGGTGATGATGATCTGTTTCTTGGCCTCAATAAGGGCATTGAAGGCGTAAAAAAATTCTTCCTGGGTTCGATCCTTGCGATTGAAGAACTGGATATCGTCAACCAGAAGCAGATCAAGCGAGCGGTAGTAGCGTTTGAACGCTTCACGGGAATTTTGCTGAAACGCCCGAACCACGTCGGAGAAGTAGTCCTCCGCGTGTACGTAACGCACTTCCATCGTCGGATTGGCGGCGTAGATGGAATTGCCGATGGCGTGAATTAAATGCGTTTTTCCCAAACCAACACCACCATAAATAAACAGGGGGTTGTATGAAACTCCTGGATTCATCGCCACCTGCTGGGCGGCAGCACGCGCCAGATCGTTGGCACGACCTGTTACCAGGGTATCGAAGGTGAAGTCCGCGTTGAGCCTGGTTTTTTCATACGCCGAATCGGTGTGCCGGTTTGATGCTGCAACGACTGCCGGGACTGACGCGGGTTCGGCGTGGTTTGCGGTCGAAACAACGCCAACGTCCGCAACGGCATCGGTTATGCCCAGATTGATGCTGATCGGCGAAGAGAAAAATTCAAGCCCGAAAGCTTCTATTTGCGCCAGATAGCGTTCGCGCACCCATTGCATGACAAAACGATTGGGCGCAACAAGACGGAAATGGGTGGCTCCGGCCGCGTCATTTTCAAGACGCAGACTTTTTATCCATGTATTGAACTGCTGTGCGGGAAGCTCCTGCTCGAAGCGGCTCAGGCAGGTAGACCAGAATTCACTCATTGCAATTCGATAGACTCGGAAAAACAGCGGGAGGTGACAGAATGACCATGATGGTCCTCGCCACCCGCTTGCTAAGGGTGGCGGCACATTCTAGCCGGTTCATCGGAAGTTATCCACAGCCCGGTAAAGTCGTTCTACTTGACAAATCGGGCCCGAAACGCTGTAATCCGCCGTTTTTCTTAATTCAGGGGATATAGCCATGAAACGCACCTACCAGCCATCGGTTGTGCGCCGTAAGCGCACCCACGGTTTCCTGGTGCGCATGCGTACCCGGGGTGGTCGTGCCGTGATACGCGCGCGTCGTGCCAAGGGCCGTCATCGTCTCGCTGTCTGAGCGCACGGCTTCATTTTGCTCCGAGCAGCGCCTGCATCGTCCGGAAGAATTTTCCGCCGTCATGGCCGCTCGGCGGGTGGTGCGCGGCGAATCGTTTGATCTGCACTATCGCCAGGCGGGCACGGCAAGCAGGCCCCGGCTTGGTTTGATCGTACCGAAACGCCTGGCGCGCGCCGCGTCGCTGCGCAATGCGATCAAGCGGCAAGCACGCGAGGCGTTTCGTCTGGCGCTCGAGATTCCGTCCTGCGATCTGGTTTTGCGTCTGACGCGACCGATCAAGGGGGTGCGGGCCAGGGATGAAACGCAGCGAAAAACATGGCGCATGGAAATGGAAGCGCTGTTGAAGCGGCTTCCGCGGTTAACGCAATGAGAGCTTTGCTGATCTACCCGTTTTTGCTGCTGATCCGCGCCTACCAGGTCGTCATCAGTCCCATGCTGGGCGATCGTTGTCGATTTTTCCCGAGTTGCTCGGAGTATTCCATGGACGCATTGCGGCGCCATGGTTTGTTCAAAGGCCTGTGGCTGGCCGTGCTGCGAGTCGGGCGTTGTCACCCTTGGCATCCGGGCGGTTATGATCCGGTTCCCTGACTATATTTCCGACCTGAATCACTACCGAGACAGTAATGGATAACCGACGATTGATCCTGCTTTTGGTGTTCAGTTTTTCGCTGATCATGCTTTGGGACGCCTGGCAAAAACACAACCAGCCAAAATTGGCGACCGCGACGACCGCGACCGCATCGTCGGTCGCGGCTTCGGGCGGCGTGGTGCCGACGCCGACTTTGCCGGCGGCTGGCGCGGCTGGCGCTGCGGTGCCCGCAAGCGTACCGGCAAGTTCGGCGGTGGTCACGCCCGGCGCCGTGAGCGCCAGGGTCAAAACGGATCTCTATGTGGCGGACATCTCGTCGCAGGGCGGCGACATTACCCGGCTTGAGCTGGTTCGTCATCCCGATACCGACGACAAGTCGAAGCACTTCGTGCTGTTCGACAACGGCGGCAAGCACATCTATCTGGCCCAATCAGGGTTGACCGGCGAAGGCGTGCCGAATCACAAGACGGAATGGAAGCTGGCCGCGGGCGATCATGTGCTCAAGGATGGCGAGCAGCAGCTTGAGTTGAAGCTGGAGGCCGGCGCGGCGAACGGCGCGACGCTGACAAAAACCTATGTTTTCCATCGCGGCAGCTACCAGATCGATGTGCGTCATGAAGGCGCCGCGCCGGGCGCTTACGCCTACTACCAGATCACGCGCGATGGCAAGCCGGCGGAGGGGCAGGCGGGCAGCTCGATGATGATGGGCGTGACGACCTTTACCGGGCCGGCCGTATTTACGGATGCCGAGAAGTACCAGAAGGTCGAGTTCGCCGACATTCTCAAGAACAAGGCCAAGTTCGCGCCGAAGGCGGACAACGGCTGGCTGGCAATAGTGCAGCATTACTTCGTGTCGGCCTGGTTGCCGCCCGCCGGGACGCCGCGCGAGTTCTACATGGACAAGGTGGGCGACGACCTGTTCCGGGCGGGCGTCAAACTCCCGGTCGGCGCCGACGGCAAGAGCGCGGTAGCGCTTTACGCCGGGCCGCAAGAGCAGGACAAGCTGGAAAAAATCGCTCCGGGGCTTGATCTTGTGGTGGACTATGGCTGGCTGACGGTGATCGCTGCGCCGCTGTTCTGGATTCTCGGCGCGATCCACAAGCTGGTCGGCAACTGGGGCTGGGCCATCATCGGGCTGACGATATTGCTCAAGCTGCTGTTCTTTCCGCTCTCGGCGGCGAGCTACAAGTCGATGGCGAAGATGCGCGTGCTGACGCCGAAGCTGACCAAGCTCAAGGACGCCTATGGCGACGACAAGCAGCGCCTGAACCAGGAGATGATGGCGCTGTACAAGAAGGAAAAAGTGAATCCCCTGGGCGGCTGCCTGCCGGTGCTGGTGCAGATTCCGGTGTTCATCGCGCTTTACTGGGTGCTGCTGGGCGCCGTCGAGATGCGCAACGCGCCCTGGTTGGGCTGGATCACCGACCTTTCGGTGCGCGACCAGTATTTTGTGCTGCCGCTGATCATGGGCGCCACCATGTTCATCCAGACCAAGCTCAATCCGACGCCGCCCGATCCCATTCAGGCCAAGGTCATGCTGTTCATGCCGATCGTGTTTACCGCCATGTTTCTTGCCATGCCGGCGGGTCTGGTGCTCTACTGGACGGTCAACAACCTGTTGTCCATCGCGCAGCAATGGCAGATCACCCGGTTGGTCGAGGCGGGAGAGAAGAAGTAATTCTTTCCGGCCCCGTTCGGGGCTGGGCCGGCTGCTGCTAAACCCGGAGGGCAGATGGGATTACCGCGCAACGAGATCATTGCCGCCATCGCCACCCCTCCCGGTCGCGGCGGCATCGGCGTGGTGCGGGTGTCCGGCGCCGACTTGCTTCCCTTCGCGGCGGCGCTCTGCAAAATCTCGCCGCAACCCCGTCACGCCACGCTGAGCCATTTTCTGGGCGGCGACGGGCTGGCCATCGACGAGGGAATCCTGCTGTACTTCCCGGCGCCCCATTCCTTTACCGGCGAGGACGTGCTGGAACTCCAGGGCCATGGCGGCCCGGTGGTGATGCAGATGCTGCTGGCGCGCTGCCTGGAACTGGGCGCGCGCGTGGCCGAACCCGGCGAATTCTCGCAACGCGCGTTCCTCAACGACAAGCTCGATCTGGTGCAGGCCGAAGCGGTGGCGGATCTGATCGAGGCCGGCACGGCGGCGGCGGCGCGTTCGGCCTTGCGTTCTCTCTCGGGCGAGTTTTCAACCGAGGTCAGGGCGCTGGTGGCGCGCCTGACCGAGTTGCGCATGTTGGTCGAAGCGACGCTGGATTTTCCCGAAGAGGAAATCGACGTTCTGCGGGATACCGATGCCGGAGAGCGGCTGTCGGTTTTCCGCGCCGACCTGGCTGCGCTGCTGGAGCGCGCGCGCGCCGGGCGCCTGCTGCGCACCGGTCTGCACGTGGTGCTGGCCGGCTTGCCCAACGTCGGCAAGTCCTCGTTGCTGAATCGCCTGGCCGGCGAAGAGCGCGCGATCGTCACCGAAGTCGCCGGCACGACGCGCGACGCGGTGCGCGAAACCATCCAGGTCGAGGGCATACCGCTGCACATCATCGACACGGCGGGCTTGCGCGAAACGGACGACGTGGTCGAGAAGATCGGCATCGAGCGCGCCTGGCGCGAAATCGAGCGCGCCGACGTGGTGCTGCAACTGGTCGATGCCCGCAGCGGCGAAACGCCGGGCGATCACGCCATCGCGGTGCGCCTGCCGGCGGGCATCGAGCGCATCGTGGTGGAGAACAAGTGCGATCTGGCGGGAGCGGCGGCGGCGCGCTTTAGCGAAGGCGGTCGCGTGCATCTGCGCCTGTCGGCAAAAAGTGGCGAGGGTATCGCCCTGCTGCACGATGAGTTGCTGCGCGTGGCCGGCTGGAGCGGGCATGGCGAAGATGTGGTGCTGGCGCGCGAACGGCACCTGGAAGCGCTGGGGATTGCCGCCGAAAAGTCGGCGCTGGCGGCACGGCGGCTGGACCAAATCGAGCTGTGCGCCGAAGAGCTGCGCCTGGCGCAGGAAGCGCTGTCGCGCATCACCGGCGAATTTACGGCCGACGATCTGCTGGGGGAAATCTTCTCCCGTTTCTGCATCGGCAAGTAAAGCGGCATGGCGGAATTCGACCTGGTCCTGTTGCTGGCGGCTGCCTCGTTCGCCGGATTCGTCGATGCCGTGGCCGGCGGCGGCGGCCTGATTCAGGTGCCGACCTTGCTGATGGCGCTGCCGGCAGAGTCGCCCGCAACCGTGTTCGGCACCAACAAGCTGTCGAGCATTTTTGGCACGGCGAACGCCGCGTTGCGCTATGCCAGACGTATTGCGCTGCCGTGGGGCATCGCCTTGCCGGCGGCTGCGGCGGCCTTCCTGTTTTCCTTCGCCGGGGCCATGGCGGTGGCGTGGCTGCCCAGGGAAGTGGTGCGTCCGCTGGTCCTCGGTCTGCTGGTGCTGGTGCTGGCTTACACCGCGATCAAGCCGAATTTCGGCGCGCTGTCGGGTTCGCGCCTGGCGCCCCGGCTGGAGCGGCAACGGGCGCTGGCGGTGGGGGCCGTGCTGGGTTTCTACGATGGCTTTTTCGGGCCCGGCGCCGGCAGCTTCATGATCTTCGCTTTCGTGCGCCTGTTTCGGCTTGATTTTCTGCATGCGTCGAGCGCCGCCAAGGTGGTCAATTTTTCCACCAACGCGGCCGCGCTGGCCTATTTCGTACCCAGCGGGCATGTACTGTGGATCACCGGACTGGCCATGGCGGCATTCAACATCGCCGGCGCGCTGCTCGGCGCGCGTCTCGCCTTGCGCCACGGCAGCGGCTTTGTGCGCTGGGTCTTCATGGTGGTGGCGTCGCTATTGATTGCTCGCCTGGGCTATGACACCTTTGTTTAACGTGAAATAGCTCGTTCGGAGCGACGGGTGACAGTCGAGCGAAGCGAGCCGATCAGTAGCCCCCGTGAGGGGGATGGGGGGCGGGCCTTCAATTTGCCTTTCGCGTGTTTCATCTTCTAAGGGTCGAGCTTCCTGCCATGAGCGTTAGGGAGTGCCGTACAATTCGGGCATTGCAGCACTCACTCATTTCCTGACAGAGGTACCCGATGGCGAAACCCAATTATTCGTTCGAGAAGCGCCAGAGAGATCTGGCCAAGAAGGCCAAGAAAGAGGAAAAGCGCCTGCGCAAGGCCGGCGCGCCTGCGAATCCGGACGGCACGGAAAGCCCGGAACCGGCAGCGCCGGCACCTGCAACCGAGGTAAAGACGGCTTCCTGAAGCCGGCGGCGCTTAGCGGCCGAGCCGGTAAACGGCAAGGCTGCCGAGGAAATTGGGCTCTTCGAGCACCAGCCGACCGGCTTCATCGAGCACCTGGCGTTCGCGGACGATCAGGTTCATCTTCACGCACAACGACTCGAAATCGAGCAGGGTGAAGAAGCGCAGGTTGGGCGTATCGAACCATTCGTAGGGCAGGTCTTCGGAAACCGGCATGCGTCCGGCCATCACCGCCAGGCGGTTGCGCCAGTAAGCGAAGTTGGGAAAGCTGACCACCGCCTCGCGACCGACGCGCAGCATTTCGCCAAGGATGCGTTCGGTGTGGCGCACGGTTTGCAGGGTGCGCGAGAGCACGACATGGTTGAAGGTCTGGTCTTCGAAACCGGCCAGACCCTGTTCCAGATTGCCCTGAATCACGTTGATGCCGTTGCCGATGGCGGCGAGCACTGCGGCGCCTTCCAGCTCGACGCCGTAGCCCTTGGCGCCGCGTTCGTCGATCAGGCGCTTGAGCAGCGAGCCGTCGCCGCAACCGAGGTCGAGCACGCGTTCGCCGGGCTGCACCCAACTGGCGATCAGATCGAAATCGGCGCGCAACTGGACGGCCTGCACACTGGCGGCGCTCACAGCATTATTCCCTTCAGGTAGGTGTCGACCACGGCGTGGTAGTGCGGCTCGGCCATCAGGAAGGAGTCGTGGCCGTGGGCGCTGTCGATTTCGGCGTAGGCCACCGCCTGCCCGTTATGCACCAGGGCATGGACGATCTCGCGCGAGCGGGCGGGCGAGAAGCGCCAGTCGGTGGTGAAGGCGATCACCAGGAATTTCGCGCGGGCGCGGGCCATGGCGCGCACCAGATCGTCGTCGAAATCCTGCGCCGGATCGAAATAGTCGAGCGCCTTGGTCATGCGCAGATAGGTATTGGCGTCGAACACGCCGGCAAACTTGTCGCCCTGATGGCGCAGGTAGGATTCGATCTCGAACTCGACATCGAAGCCGTAGCTGCCGGCGCCGACGCGCAGGCGGCGACCGAATTTCTCGGCCATCTGGTCGTCGGAAAGATAGGTGATGTGGCCCAGCATGCGCGCCAGGCGCAGACCGCGCAAGGGACGCACGCCGTGCTCGTAGAAATGCCCGCCGTGAAAATCCGGATCGGTCAGAATCGCCTGGCGCGCGACATCGTTGAAGGCGATGTTCTCGGCCGACAGCCTGGGCGCGGCGGCGATGACCAGGGCATGACGAATGCGCTCGGGAAAACTCAGCGTCCATTGCAGCGCCTGCATGCCGCCCAACGACCCGCCGATCACCGCCGCCCAGGCGTCGATGCCGAGATGGTCGGCGAGCCGGGCTTGCGAGGCGACCCAGTCTTCGACGGTGACCACCGGAAAATCGGCGCCCCAGGGCTTGTCCGTGGCGGGATTGGCGCTGGCCGGGCCGGTGGAGCCGTGGCAGCCGCCGAGGTTGTTCAGCCCGACGATGAAGAAACGCTCGGTATCCAGCGGTCGACCGGGGCCGACAATGTTGTCCCACCAGCCGATGTTGGCGGCGGGTTTGCCGAATTCGTCGGCGGTGTCGCCGGCAACATGATGATGCCCGGAGAGGGCGTGACAGACCAGGATCGCGTTCGACTTTGCGGCGTTGAGCGTGCCGTAGGTCTCGAACACCAGATCGAAGGCCGGCAGCACGCCGCCGCCTTTCAGCGCCAGAGGCTGGGCGAAGTGCGCGCACTGCGCGGCTACGATGCCGACACCGGCCATGATCAAAGCTTGTCCACTTGTTCGCCGATCCTGGTCGGGTCGTCGAGCTTCATGATCTTCGCGACGCGAGCGGCAAGTTGCGCGGCGTCGGCCATCATGACCTGCTGCTTGACCTCCAGCAGCTGCGACGGATGCATGGAAAACTCGCGCAGGCCCATGCCGAGCAGCAGCCTGGTCAGCTTCGGGTTGCCCGCCATTTCGCCGCAAACCGCGACTGGCATGTCCACCCGCTGTGCGCTTTGAATGGTCTGCGCGATCAGCTTGAGCACCGCCGGATGCAAGGGCTCGTAGAGATGGGCGACCGAGTCGTCGGTGCGATCGATGGCCAGCGTGTACTGGATCAGGTCGTTGGTGCCGATGGACAAAAAATCCAGTCGGCGCAAAAACGGCCCGAGCGTCAGGGCCGCCGCTGGAATTTCGATCATGCCGCCGACTTCCATGTTGTTGTCGAACTTGTGCCGCGACTCGCGCAGTTGCGTCTTGGCCAGTTCGATCAGCGCCAAGGTCTGCTCTATCTCATGGGCATGCGCCAGCATCGGAATCAGCAGGCGAACTCCGCCGTAGTGGGAAGCGCGCAGAATCGCCCGCAACTGCACCAGAAACAACTGCGGCTCGACCAGGCAGAAGCGGATTGCGCGCAGGCCCAGCGCGGGATTGGGCGCGTTGCGATTGCCGGCGCGGTTGTGCAGCGCGCGGGCATTCTTGTCGGCGCCGATGTCCAGCGTGCGGATGGTGACCGGCTTGTCGCCCAGCGACCTGACGACACTGCGATAAGCCTCGAACTGCTCGTCTTCGTCGGGCAGTTCATCGCGATTCATGAACAAAAATTCGGTGCGGAACAAGCCGACGCCGTCAGCGCCGACCGCGTTCGCTCTTTCCGCGTCCTGCGGCAATTCGATGTTGGCGTGCAGTTCGACATGCTCGCCATCCAGGGTGCGCGAGCGGCTCGTTATCAGGCGCTTGAGTTTGGACCGCTCAAGTTCCAGTTCGGTTTTTCTGAGCCGGTATTCTTCCAGCACTCCGGCGTCGGGATCGACGATCAGCACGCCGCGCGTGCCATCCACGATCAGCAGATCGTCATCCTGAATCAGCGGTCGGGCATGCTGCATGCCGACCACGGCGGGAATGGCCAGACTGCGCGCGACGATGGCGGTATGCGAGGTGCTGCCGCCCAGAT
>Ga0209211_10004450_pt1 | contig 21740 bp, 23 predicted proteins | sample RifGroA2_FD_183992 | JGI IMG/M metagenome (GOLD analysis project Ga0209211, IMG submission 183992) | Groundwater microbial communities from Rifle, Colorado, USA - Groundwater A2 (SPAdes) (version 2) | ecosystem: Environmental > Aquatic > Deep subsurface > Groundwater | place: Rifle, Colorado...
ACCAAGACCCTGCCGATGGAACAGGTCGCCGAAGCCTTGACGATTGCCCGGGATCGCTCGACGCAGATGAAAGTGCAGTTGAGCTTTGCTGATTGACAGGGCGCAACACATCCATGCCGACCACAAACTGTGCTGACGCAGTTCCCCGGCAAGATCAATTTCTCAGGACACCACACATGCAACTCTGCAATCAAAATCTGAATCAACTGCCTGCCACGGTGCAACGGCCCCGCTATGACCGCAGCCAGGTGGTCGGGGCCATCGTTCACCTGGGGGTGGGGGCGTTTCACCGCGCCCACCAGGCGGTCATGACCGACGCGGTGCTGGCCTGTGGCGACCTGGGTTGGGGCATTGTGGGTGCCGGCCTGATGACCACCGCGACCCGCGACGCGCTGGCACCCCAAGACGGGCTGTACACCCTGGTGGAGCGGGCTGCCGGTTCCGAGAAGTTACACGTGATCGGCTCGATCATCGAAGTGTTGGGCGGTGCGGCCGACCTGAGCGGGGTGCTGGCGCGCATGTGTGCACCCAGCACCCGCATCGTCAGTCTGACGGTGACCGAGAAAGGGTATTACCTGGACCCGGCCAGCGGCAAACTGCAGTTGCAGGCCCCAGCCATCCAGGCCGATCTGGCCACACCTGGCACGCCCCGAACCATTCTGGGCCTGATCGTGCAGGCGCTACAGTACCGCAAGGCCAACGCTGTTCCGCCGTTCACGGTGCTCAGTTGTGACAACCTGCCCAGCAACGGCAAGACCGCCAAGGCTGCGGTGCTGGCCTTTGCCCGCGAGGTGGACGGCGAATTGGCGTCCTGGATTGAGGCCCATGTCAGCTTCCCCTGCTCCATGGTGGACCGCATCACCCCGGCCACCACCGATGCCGACCGGGCTTACGTGGACGCCCAACTTGGCATGCTGGATGCCTGGCCGATCGTGACCGAGCAGTTTGTGCAGTGGGTCATCGAGGACAACTTTACGATGGGCCGGCCCGACTGGACCCTGGGTGGCGCGGTGTTTTCCAACGAGATCGAAGCCTGGGAAGACATGAAATTGCGCTGTCTCAACGGCGCCCATTCCACCCTGGCTTACCTGGGGCAGCTGACCGGGCGCGAGACCGTGGCCGATGCCATGCAATTACCCTTGATCACCGGCATGCTGGACGCCTTGTGGGTTGAAATCCGCGAAGTGCTCAAGGCCCCGGCCGGCGTTAATCCGGCGGACTATGTCGAGCAGCTCAAGCTGCGCTTTTGCAACCCGGCGCTCAAACACCGCACCGCGCAGATTGCCATGGACGGCTCGCAAAAACTGCCCCAGCGTTTGCTCTCCACCCTGCGCGACCGCATTGCCGCGGGCCTGCCGTCACCGGCGCTAGCCTCGGCAATAGCCGCCTGGATGCACTTTGCGGTCAAAACCGCGCACACGCCGGGCGCGGTGCTCAATGACCCGCTGTCAGCCGACATCCTGGCGCAAGCCCGCGCCAGTAATGACAGTACCGCCATCATTGACAACTTGCTTGGCCTCGACAAGATCTTTGGTTCTGATTTAAAAGCCAATGGCGGCTTCAAAGCGGAATTGCTGGACGGCTTGCGCCGCTTGGCGGCCCACCCGCAAGTGGCTACAGCGGCGCAAATAACGCTTTGACCGGCCCTCTTCACAACACCAAACCCAGGAGTCCACGGCAATGAAAATGACTTTCCGCTGGTATGGCGAATCCGACCCCGTGAAGCTCGAACACATCCGCCAGATTCCCGGCATGTATGGCATTGTGTCTGCCATTTACGATGTGCCGGTGGGCGAGGTCTGGCCGCTGGACAAACTGCAAGCCCTGCGCGCGCGCATTGAAGGCGCCGGGCTCAAATTCGAGGTGGTCGAGAGTGTGCCGGTGCACGAAGACATCAAACTCGGCAAGCCCTCGCGCGACCGGCTGATTGCCAATTTCCAGCAAAACATCCGCAACTGCGCGGGCGTGGGCGTCAAGGTGATTTGTTACAACTTCATGCCGGTATTTGACTGGACCCGCACCGAAATGGCCAAGGAACTGCCCGACGGCTCGTTCACGCTGTCGTTTGACGCCCAGGCGGTGGCCGCCATTGACCCGCAGCAAGGCATTTCCCTGCCGGGCTGGGACGCCAGCTACAAGCCGGAGCAGCTCAAGAGCCTGCTGGCCGAGTACAAGGCCGTCGGTGAAGACGCCCTGTGGGCGAATCTGGAATACTTTCTCAAGGCCATTATTGCGGTGGCCGAAGAAGCCGGCATCAAGATGGCCATGCACCCGGACGACCCGCCGCGCCCCATTTTTGGCTTGCCGCGCATCGTCAAAAACCGTGACGACCTGGCGCGCCTGGTCAAAATTGTCGACTCGACCGCCAACGGCATCACCCTGTGCTCGGGCTCGCTCGGGGCTGATCTGTGCAACAACATCCCGTCGCTGGTGCGCGAGTTCGGTGGCCAGGGCCGCATCCATTTCGGCCACCTGCGCAACGTCAAGGTCGAGGCCGACGGCACCTTTTACGAGTCCACCCACAACTCCTGCGACGGCTCGCTGGACATGGCCGAGATCGTCAAGGCCTACTTTGATGTCGGTTTTGAGGGTTATGTACGACCCGACCACGGTCGCATGATCTGGGGCGAAACCGGCAAGCCCGGTTACGGTCTGTACGACCGCGCCCTGGGCGCCGTCTACCTCAACGGCCTGTGGGAGGCGGTCAGAAAATATGCCCCCGCTGCGGCCTAAGCCAGGGAAAGAAAGTCATCCCGGCGTGGCGAGAACTGATCCAGCAGAAGACTGTGATGCTCCAGTGCAATGACACCATGGGTCTGGTGATGTGGCGCGATGAAGGCGTCACCTACCCGCAAGATGCGGGTTTCACCGTTGACCTGCACCTCGAACGAACCCGCCACAACGAACGCGATCTGGTCATGGACGTCGTGCGCGTGCGGGGTCCCCACCGCGCCCTTGTCAAACTGCATCAGCACCGACATCAATTGCGGCGTGTGGCCGACGATCTTGCGCCGCAACCCATCACCCAGCTCGGTCCATGGGACAGTTGCGCCTTCAAAGTAGTTCATGGATTAACCCTATTGTGTGGACATGTTACGGCTTTATCGTCAAAAAAACCCAGGGGGATAGACTTGTTTTGATGCTACCATAGCATCTAGAATTTTTTTGAAACGATGGTTCAATAAGTACTAACCAACATTCCAAAACCATTTCCAACCTCTTTTGCAGCCAACCGATCACTGGAGTCATCATGGAAATCCGTCAACCAATTCACAGCGAACACATGCGTAACCTGGACACCGAGGGTCTGCGCCGCCATTTTCTGGTGCACGACCTGTTCCAGAGCGACCGGGTCACCCTGACCTACAGCCAGATTGACCGCATCATCGTCGGCGGCATCATGCCGGTGACTGCTGGGGTGTCCTTCGCCGCCGATCTCGGGCGCCACACCGGCACCGACTTCTTCCTGCAACGCCGCGAGCTGGGTCTGATCAACATTGGCGGCGCTGCCCGCGTGGTGGTGGATGGCGAGACTTTTGAGGTCGCCTCGCGTGAGGCGCTTTACATCGGCCAGGGCGCGCGGGCGCTGGAATTTTTCAGCGTCAACACCGATGAACCCGCCAAGCTGTATTTCAACTGCGCCCCCGCGCACACCGCCTACCCGCACCGCAAGGTGACGCTGGCCCAGGCCTCGCCGGAAACCCTGGGCTCGCCCGCCACCAGCAACCGGCGCACCATTTACAAGTTTTTGGTGCCCGACGTGCTGCCGACGTGCCAGCTGTCGATGGGCATGACGCAACTGGAGCCCGGCAACGTATGGAATACCATGCCCTGCCACACCCACGACCGCCGTATGGAGGTGTATTTTTACTTTGACATGAGTCTTGATGCCACGGTTTTCCACATGATGGGTGAGCCGACCCAAACGCGTCATATCGTGGTGCGCAACGAGCAGGCGGTGATCAACCCGAGCTGGTCGATCCACAGTGGCGTGGGCACCCAGGCCTACACCTTCATCTGGGGCATGGTCGGCGAGAACCAGGTGTTCAAGGACATGGACCACGTGCCCATGACGACCTTACGCTAAGCAACGGACGCACCCACCATGACACTTGACAACTTTCAACTCCAGGGCCGCACCGCCATCGTCACCGGCTGCAACAAGGGTTTGGGGCAGGGCATGGCCATCGCCCTGGCACAAGCCGGGGCCGACATCGTTGGCATCAACAGCAGTGCGCCGGATCAGACCTGCGGTGTCGTTGAGTCATTTGGCAGACGTTTTTTGGATTTGCGTGCCAACCTGGCAGACACCCGTGGCCTGGAGGAACTGGTGAACAAGTCGCTGGCGCTCACGGGCAAGATCGACATTCTGGTCAACAACGCGGGCACCATCCGCCGCACCGATGCCATTGATTTCAGTGAAACAGACTGGGACGACGTGATCAACCTGAACCTGAAAAACGTCTTTTTCCTGAGCCAGGCGGTGGCGCGGCAATTCATTCGTCAAGGTACCGGCGGCAAAATCATCAACATCGCATCGATGTTGTCTTTTCAGGGGGGCGTGCGGGTGCCGTCTTACACGGCCTCAAAAAGTGGCGTCATCGGCATCACCCGCGCGCTGGCCAACGAGTGGGCCACACGCGGCATCAATGTCAACGCCATTGCACCAGGCTACATGGCCACCGACAACACCGCGGCATTACAGGCCGACCCCGACCGCAACGCCGCCATTCTGGCGCGCATCCCGGCGAACCGCTGGGGTTTGCCCGACGACATGGCTGGCCCCGTGGTTTTTCTTGCGTCTTCAGCCTCCAACTATGTCCATGGGCACACCCTGGCCGTGGACGGCGGTTGGCTTGCGCGTTAACCCGTCTTCAGGGATTCAGGGAATAAATATGGATGATGACTCTTTAGCCGGCAAACAACCCGAGTCGGTTGCCGCTGTTTTAAAAACGTTTGGCTTGTTGCAAGCCTTGGCCGACCGCAGCGAGTCCGGTATTTCGGATCTGTCTGTGCGTCTGGCCATGCCCAAAGCCACGGTCTACCGGTTTCTGCAAACCATGATCACGCTCGGTTATGTGCGCCAGGAGGCCGACAGTGAGCGCTACGCCCTGACCATGAAGGTCTACGAGTTGGGGACCAAGGCCTTGCAATACCCGGAACTGGTGGACCTGGCCAAAAACCACATGCAGGCGCTGGCCGACAAAACCGGTGAAACCGTGCACCTGGGCACCCTGATCGACAGCGAGATCATTTACCTCCACAAGGTCGACTCCAGCCACACCCTGGGCATGTATTCCAGAATCGGCCGCCGCGCACCCTTGCATTGCACCGCCATTGGCAAAGTGCTGATGGCGTGGGAACACCCCGAGCGTCGGGACCACATTTTGCAGGGGGCCGAGTTCAAACGATTTCGCGAAACCACCATTGTGGACAGGCAGGCCTACGAACAGGAACTGCAGCAGGTGAAAGCGCAAGGTTTTGGTGAAGACCGCGAAGAGTTTGAAGACCACGTGCGTTGTGTGGGGGTGCCGATTTTTGACCGGCTGAATCGCCCGGTGGCAGGCATGAGCATCTCTTTCCCGACCTTTCGCTTTGAGCCGGCGCGTGCCCAGGAAGTCATCACCCTGCTGCGCAATGCGAGCCGCGACATCTCGGCACGCCTGGGGTGTACCCAATTTCCGCTGGACGCGTGAGCGCCTGTGTGTTGGATCACCCTCCTGAAAAAACGCGGACAGCTTGAAGATGTGTGTCAAAAGTTGATTTACCGTGAAGAATCCAATCAAAGTCGCCTTTTTTGGTGAATGTATGCTCGAGCTCAATGGCACCGCCTTTGGCGCCATGCAGCAAAGTTATGGCGGTGACACCTTCAATACTGCGGTTTACTTGTCACGCTGCGGTGGTGAAGTGATCAAGACGTGGTACGCCACCGCCTTGGGAGACGACGCCCTGAGTCTTGAACTGGAGCGACGCTGGGCACAAGATGGACTGGCCCTGGACTTGGTACGCCACATCCCGGGCCGTATGCCGGGCCTGTACCAGATCCAGGTCGACGCCCAGGGTGAGCGCAGATTCAGCTTTTGGCGCGACAACAGCGCCGCCAAAGCTTATTTCGAGGTCGCAGAAACCCCGCTGGAGGCCCGAATCGACGCGTGGGATGCGTTTTACTTCTCCGGCATCAGCCTGGCCATCTTGCCCGCTGACGGCCGCAATCGGCTGTTGGCCTTTGCCCAGACGTTGCGAATGCGCGGCGCGACGGTGGTATTTGACAACAACTACCGGCCCAGCCTTTGGCCAGACATCACGGTGGCGCGCGACAGTTTTGGCCGCGCCTTTGCGGTGGCGAACACCGCCCTGATCACCGCCGACGACCACCAGGCGCTGTTTGGTTTTGCCTCGCTGGAGGCCGCCGTGGGCGCTGCGCAAACACTGAACGTGTTTGAGGTGGTCATCAAGCGCGGTGCCGCGCCCACCCTGGTTCGGTCCGGCAACAGTCCGTGGCACAGCGTGCCCACCCAGACCCTGGCGAACGTGGTGGACACCACGGCCGCGGGTGACTCCTTTGCCGCCGGCTACCTGAGCCGACGATTACGCGGCAAACCGCCAGAGGAGGCCGCGCAATTCGGCAACCGCCTGGCGGCCCGTGTCATTACACACCGTGGCGCCATCATCCCGCTGGATGCCATGGCCGACTTGTTGTAGCGCCCATGGGAGATGCACCGGGCAAGGCGTCGGGCCGTTTGCGGCTGGCCGTGATTGGCGCCGGGTTGGGCTCGGGCCCGCACTTCAAGAGCCTGCACGACCTGGCCAGTGAAGCGGAAGTGGCGTGGGTGCATGCCCGCGATGCCACTCGACTGGCCACAGCGCAGCTGCCCCACGGCGCCCACAAGACCACCCGGCTGGAGAACATTCTGGAAGATGCCAGCGTCCAGGCCGTGCTGGTGTTGACGCCGCCAAACACCCACCTGGCACTGGTGCAGCGGCTGGCGCGCGCCGGCAAACATGTGCTGGTGGAAAAGCCCCTGGAGATCGATCTGGCACGCGCCCAGAGCCTGGTCCAGGTGTGTGACAGCCAGGGCGTGATGCTGGCTGTGATGCTGCAGCACCGCTTGCGCCCGGCGGCCACTCGCCTGCGCGCCTTGCTCAGGACCGGTGAATTGGGGCAGCTGGTCAGCGCCTCGGCGAGTGTGCGCTGGTGGCGGACCCAGAGTTATTACGACGAGCCCGGACGCGGCACCCTGGCCCGCGACGGCGGCGGTGTTCTGATCACCCAGGCCATCCACACACTTGACCTGCTGCTGAGTTACACCGGTCTGCCCACGCGAGTAATGGGCTTGGCCAACACCAGCCCGGTGCACACCATGGAGGCAGAAGACTGCGCTTGCGCCCTATTGCACTACGCCAACGGCGCCATGGCCACGCTACAAGCCACCACAGCGGCCTACCCCGGTTTTCCTGAACGCCTTGAGCTCAACGGCACGCTGGGCAGCGCCAGCCTCGAAGCCGGGGTGCTGCAAGTGGCGTTCATGAATGGTCAAACACTATCGGTCGGGAGCCAGCAAGACAGCGGTGGCGGGACAGATCCCATGGCTTTTGACCATGCCGCACACCGCGACGTGTTGCAGGATTTTCTGGACGCCGTGCGCCAGGGCCGCGAGCCGGCCGTGACCGGGCGCTCCGCGCTGGCGGCGCAGCAGGTCATCGAGGCCATCATGACCTCGTCCCGCTCGGGGTGCCCGGTCACACTCTGACCCCTGACAGGGTAATGGCAGCATGGCCCACCGTGCTGCGCCTACCGATGTTTTTTTGGTTTGGATCAATCCTCGCTCGAATTGGATATTCTCCAGCGCCATCGTTTACAGCCGCCCCGACCAGGAGGCAGCGCTGCGCAAGCAACTGACCCAGCTTGCCGGTGTCGAGGTCCATGCCGACAACAACCGCGAAGCCGTGGCCCTCTATGAAACCATTGAGCGCCTGCCCGGCGCGCAGGCGCTGACACAAGCAGCAACACCACGCATGGACTGTGTACGCTGGGACAAGGGCGTGTGCCGGTTTTGTGGCACCGGTTACGGTGGGCTGATTGGCACCAAGGACAAGCGCATTGTGGCGACCCAGGGCGATCCGGACGCGCCGGTCAACAAGGGGTTGGCATCAAGGGCTATTTTCTGAGAAAAATCATGCAGGGCAAAGACCACGCAGAGACACTAACGCCGCTCCTGCAGGGTCTGCATATGCGCCAGGATGTCACTGATCGCTTTTGGGTCAATTTCACGCAAGGCGGGCATGGTGTCGTCAGGATGGCCATTGAGCATGTTGTGCGCGGCATGCCACGGGTCTTCGCGGGTCACACGGCCCATGTGGCGTTTGGCAACAAAGCGACCCTCCAGCCCATGGCAACCGGCGCACATGCTGCGGTAGTGTGCTGCACCCCGCGTGGCGTCACCGCGTGACAGGCCGGTACGGGCATCGATCATGCTGTCCATGTCGATTTGTCCATAACTCACAAAATTCGCCAGATCCTGCAAGTCACGGTGTTTCAGAACCGCGCCAAAGAGGTGTGAACTGCTTTGCAGCGTGACCATGATTTTTCCCGGATCGGTACCCGCCAAGGCACGCACCCCCTTGATCCCGGTGGCATGGGTGCCACTACCGTACTGGCCCTGATTGCCCTTGTAGTCCCAGCCGTGGCACTCCTTGCAACGCCAGGTTTCAGACGCAGCGCTGGCATAGTAGGCTTTCGGTGGATACGCTGGATGCGGCAAGGCCTGACGCTGACCACCGGTGTGAACCTGCCAGTCATCGTAAAGCCGCCCGCCATTGGCAATGGAGGCCACCAGGTTGATGCTCGGCAAGGTCTGCAGATAAGCCAGCATTTTTGCCACCGTCTCCTCACCCAGCGTCCGCAGCGCCGGCATGTTGCCACCCGGGTGGCCATTCAGGGCGACGTGCAGGACTTCGTAGGGGCGTTGCCGCGCCGCATCTCCCAGCGGTGGCACCTGACGCAAGCGAGTGCCATCAAGCCCGTGGCAGTTAGCGCAAACGGTGGCAAAAACTTTGTCCGCATTGGCCTGCGCTGGCTTGGTCCGCAACGCCAAATCAAGCAATTGGCGCATCTCGGTCTGACCGCTGACAACGAAGTTGGCAAGATCGAGCCGGTCCGCATCACTCAGCAGCTCGCCATAACCGTGGTTGGTGTCCTTGAGCAGCGCCGCAATGGCAACGGGGTCCGACTTTTGCCTGCCGCCAATACCCTTGATCCCGAGATTGCCTTTGTAGTCCCAGCCATGGCACTCCGCGCAACGCCAGGTATCTTGCACCGCCACCCCCAGCTGTTGGGTCTTGAATGCCGGGTTGGGGTGATTGGGTGAACGCCCCCTGGATTCAAGGCTCCAATTGTCATAAAGACGCCCACCGCGCACCAAAGAGGCGGAGTCACCGGCAGTTGCCAATGGCGCCATAAAAATTGTCAACAAGGCCACCGCAGTGACGAGCGCTTTCAGAGCCATTTTCTTCTCCTTGCGGGTATTCGACCCGCCAAGAGTCATTCTATGGACAAGCTTAAGGTTATTAACCTTCAAATTCACAGCTTGTTGATGAATGTCAAACTTAGATGATTTAGGGCAGTGCCCCGGCGCACCCACGATTTAACGTGGAACCGCCCCGCGCAGTTTATCAATCAGGCCGTTGAGCTCATCAAGCGAACCGAACTGGATGCTCAGTTCGCCCATTTCTTCCATTCGTCCGGCGCGTTTGACGCGCTTTTTCACACGCACCTCAACCTGGGCCATCAACAGGTCGGAGAGCTCGTCTTCGACCCGCTTCAAATCGCGCGACTTGTCTTTTTTGGGCTTGGAGGCCACCAGTGAAAACTCGGCGCTGATCTTTTTAACCAGACTCTCGGCCTCGCGCACCGACATTTTTTTGGCAGCAATCTGGTTCGCGGCGGTGATCTGGGTGGCTTTGTCCAGGGCCAGCAAAGACCGTGCGTGGCCCATGTCGATGTCACCCGCCATCAACATGGTTTGCACCGGCTCAGTCAGGTTCAACAGCCGCAGCAGGTTGCTGGTGGCGCTGCGCGAACGGCCCACAGCTTGTGCGGCGGTCTCGTGCGTCAGGCCAAATTCCTTGATCAGGCGCTGCACACCTTGCGCTTCTTCGAGGGGGTTGAGGTCTTCACGCTGGATGTTCTCAATGAGTGCCATGGCTGCAGCCGCCTCATTGGGCACCTCGCGCACCAGCACCGGCACGCTGTCCAGGCCCGCCAGTTTGGCTGCCCGGAAGCGTCGTTCACCGGCAATGATCTCATACACAGGGCGCACCACACCACCGCCACTGGTGCCGCCGGTAAAGTCTGGCGACTGTTGGCTGCGCTTGAGCTCGGCATCAGCATCGCTCAGACGACGCACCAGAATCGGTTGCATGATGCCCTGTACCTTGATCGATTCGGCCAACTCATAGAGTGCGCCTTCGTCCATGCGGGTGCGCGGTTGGTATTGACCCGGCACCAGATCACTCAACAGCAAAGTGGATGGCTGGCCACTGTTGGTGACCTGGGCGGCAGCACCGTCAAGGGTGAGCGATTCAGTGACAGTGGGGCCTAACAGGGCTTCCAGACCGCGACCCAGGCCCTTCAGTTTTTTTGTGACCATGACATCCCTTTGGTTAGCTGTGAATAAGTTGCTTGAGCAGCGCCTGGCCTTGCGGCCAATCGCCCAGGCCGGAGTCGGCGTTAATGTGGCCTGCCGCGCCGGCATCCACCAGCGTGGCACCCCACGCGGCAGCAAAACCCTGGGCACGCGCAAAGCTGCAATAGGGGTCGTCCTGACTCGCCACCAGCGTGCTTTTGAAGGGCAGGGTTTGCAACGGGATCGGCGACCAACTGGCCAGCACCGGGCGCAACGCATCCTGCGCAACGTCGCCGGGCGCGACCAACAAAGCAGCCTTGACCCGGTGCGTGTTGCGACTGTGCGACGCCCACGCCGCCACCAGCATGCAGCCCAGACTGTGCGCGACCAGTACAGCAGGCGCGCTGGTAGACAACACCACGTCTTCAAGGTGGGCAATCCAGTCACCACGCAGCGGCTGCATCCAGTCGTGCTGGTCCACCCGCTGGTAGCCAAGCCGGGCTTGCCACAGGCTTTGCCAGTGCTGCGGGCCGGAGCCTTGCCAGCCGGGCAAAATGAGAATGTTGGCGGGATGAGTCACTATTAATTTGATAGCTTGTTATGTCTGTACCGATGCCCCGTGGCCCTATTATTTCCCAATCCGAAGCACCATTTCCTCGGCAAACGCCACAAAGGCCTGGGCGCCCTTGCTCAACGGGTCAAACACCACCCCTGGCACGCCATAGCTGGGGGCCTCGGCCAGGCGCACATTACGCGGAATCACGGTATTGAACACCTTGTCGGCAAAACGCGCTTTAAGCTGCTCACTCACCTGCTGCTGTAAGGTGATGCGCGGGTCAAACATGACGCGCAGCAAGCCAATGATAGCGAGCTCCTTGTTCAGATTGGCGTGCACCTGCTTGATGGTATTGACCAGGTCTGCCAGGCCTTCCAGGGCAAAGTATTCGCACTGCATCGGCACGATGACACCATGGGCGCAGCACAAGCCGTTCAGGGTCAGCATCGACAAACTGGGCGGACAGTCAATCAAAATGAAGTCGTAGTCCTTTTCAATTTGGGCAATTGCATTTTTCAGGCGCTTTTCGCGGCGCTCCAGCCCCACCATTTCCACCTCGGCCCCGGCCAGATCACGGTTAGCACCCAGAATGTCATAACCACACCCCGCATCAACCAGCTTGCTGCTTTGAACCCGGGCTTCCGCAATAGAAGCCGACTCCAGCAACACGTCGTACACCGTCAAGGCCAGCTTGCGCTTGTCGACACCCGAACCCATGGTGGCATTGCCCTGCGGATCCAGGTCGACCATCAACACCCGTTGCCCCACCTTGGCCAAACCTGCAGCCAAATTGACCGTGGTCGTGGTTTTACCAACACCACCTTTTTGATTGGCAATACAGAATATTTTGGCCATGGATACTTACCCAGTTTGGAAATCGAAGACATGTTTCACGTGAAACACGATGACTAGTGTAATTGGATGCGTGTCGGGGTAACTTAGCGCGGACGCGATTCAATACACGCGGTCAGCGCTGTTTTGGCATTTCATCAATACATGGCGCGACGACCAGGGGGCAGAGACATGCGACCTTCGCACACGGCATGGCGACCGGGTCATGTGCGTGCGGTTTTGGTACGAGATCACGCGCGATGGTTCTGATTTGTACGCGAATGCTTTCTGCGCACGCCTCTCGCCCCAAAGCCCGGTCACATGACCCAATCACCATGCCTCACGGTACTTCAACCTAGATTCCGCAGTTGACCGCTTTGGAATTTCAATAAGATCATGAAATGATTGAATTTTTTGCTCCGGTCAAGTTCACCTGTTGGGTGAGAGCGCTACGCACCCGATTGAGCCGCCCTGAAGCACCCTGGCAGCGTTGCTTCTCCTCGCTGGCAGGAGCCAGCCGCGTTCGTCGCGCCTTACCAGTGCACCCCATGACAGCCCACTCGGGCGCGTCCAACTGCCGAATTTAGGCTCAACCGCACATCCGTCTGAATCCCACTCGCTCAGCGCGACAAAGCCAGCTTGAGCCCAAAACCGACAAGACAAACACCAGCAAATTTCTGCAATGCTGAAGACACCAAAGGACTAGCGCGCAAGCGCTCTGCCAAAAAATGCGTCAGCAGCACGACCGAAAAACAATAGATAAATGCCAACACGGCCACCGTCAGTGCCATGACGCCAAACGTCAGCCAACCCCGATGGGCGGTGGGGTCGATGAACAGCGGCAGGAAGGCCATGTAAAACACAATGGCTTTAGGGTTGAGTACCGTGATGGTCAGGGCCTGCTGAAAATAGTGATGTGGCTTGATCTGAATGATGGCGGGCGCCCCAGGCTTGGCCGTGATCATCTTGAAGCCCAGCCAGGCCAGATACCCCGCACCCAACCACTGCACTGCATTAAAGGCCGTGGGGTACGCCATCAGCAGCGCGGCAACACCCGCCACAGCCAGCCACAACAGCACCTGATCACCCAACATCAAACCCAGGGTGGCAGCCAGCCCGCCCAAAATACCGCCCTTGGTGGTGGAGGTGATGATGGCCAGATTACCCGGCCCGGGAATAAACAGCAACACAATAAAAGCCAGTACAAATGCACCGTAATCCGAAATACCAAACATTTTCATCCTCAGTTAATTTGCACGACACCCAGCCCGACAACCCGTGTCAATGGAATAAGCCTATATCGCGTAGCCCCTGAATCATGCCCGATATCAGGCTCTTTCTCTGAACCTGGCCCCATTTGGCATAATTTGAAATGCCCGTTGATCGCTGATTTTTCGTTTCATCAGCGCAGGCTTAACGTGACAACAGGGGCATTTTCAGGCACCTTCTACGCACGGCGTGGCGACTGGGTCATGCGCATGCGGTTTTGGTGCGAAATCACGCGCGAAGGTACAGAATCGTGTGCGAATACTTTCGGCGCGCGCCTTTCGCCCCAAAGCCCGGTCACATGACCCAATCACCACGCCTCAAGGTCGTTTGAAAATGCAGCTGGTAGCCCGGATGAAGCGCAGCGAAATCCGGGGTGTACAGGCACTTGTTTAGCATCCGGACGACACGCCGTGATGATCAACGGGCTTCATCCAGATCAGACAACGTTCAGCCTCCAGGCCCGGTACCATGAGATGTTCCACGTGAAACACCTGAACCTCCGACGACAACGCGGCCAGCTCGTCTGCGGGATGCCTGCCTTTCATGGCCAGCCAAACACCCTGTGGCGCCAAGGCCTGCGCAGACCAATTGCTGAAGTCAGCCAACGAGGCAAAGGCGCGCGAGCTGATAACCTGGTATTTGTCGGTCAAACTTTCGACACGGGCATGCAGGCCGCGCAAATTGGGCAACCTGAGGGTAACAGCCACCTGTTGAATAAAGGCAGCTTTTTTGCCAACAGTATCGACACAATCCACCTGAATCTCGGGGCAGCAGATGGCAACCACCACACCGGGCAAGCCCGCGCCCGAGCCCACGTCCAGCAAACGGACAGCGCCACCTTTGGCGCTCGGGGACATCAGCACCAGCTGCCGGCGCAAGGGCGCAATCACCGCCAGACTGTCCAGCAGATGGTGCGTCAGCATGTCACCAGGGTCGCGCACCGCCGTCAGGTTATAGACCTTGTTCCACTTCTCGATCAGCGTCTGGTAAGCCAGCAAACCGGCCACCTGTGCATCGCTCAGGGTCAGATCAAGCGCCGCCAGACCCGCACGCAATTTGGATGCCAACGCTTGCATCAGGCCACCACACTTTCAGACGGGTTGGTCGCGAAGCCTTTGAACTTGGTCTTTTTCAAATGGATCGTCAACAATGAAATGCTTGCCGGGGTAATGCCCGAAATCCGCGAAGCTTGCCCCAAAGTTTCCGGCTTGTGGCGGTTCAGCTTTTGCCGCGCCTCCATGCTCAAGGCGAGCACCTGCATATAGTCCAGGTCTTGCGGCAGCTTGAGTTTTTCGTAATGGGCAGCACGCACTACGTCGTCTTTCTGGCGGTCAATGTAGCCCGAGTATTTGGAGGCAATTTCAACCTGCTCAATCACCGTTGCCGCCAAGGCTCCAGCCGGAGACAACGCGCCTGTTTCACGTGAAACACCCACCGGGAGCTCAGCCACCGCGTACTTGCCGCCGTTCAAGGACATCAGGGACTCATAACTCACATCGGGTCGGCGCAGCAATTCCGCCAGGTTGTATTCGTGGTCAATGGCTTTGCCCAGAACCCGCTCTGCCTCAGTGGACTCCAGATTTTTGGGGCTGACCCAGATCGAACGCAAACGCTCTGTTTCACGTGAAACAGCGTCACGTTTCTGGTTGAAGGCTTGCCAGCGGGCGTCATCGACCAAGCCCAATTGACGGCCCGCTTCGGTCAAACGTGCATCGGCATTGTCTTCGCGCAGCTGCAGCCGGAACTCGGCGCGGCTGGTGAACATACGGTAGGGCTCGGTCACACCTTTGGTGATCAGGTCGTCGACCAGCACACCCAGGTAAGCCTCATCGCGCCCGGGCAACCACAGGTCTCCGGTATAACTGATGGCACCCGCCGCGCTGGCCTGCGCATTGCCGCCACCCATGGCGCGCACTTGCAGCGCGGCGTTGATGCCGACAAACAAGCCCTGCGCGGCAGCCTCTTCGTAGCCAGTGGTGCCATTGATTTGCCCCGCAAAAAACAAGCCGCCGATGGCCTTGGTTTCAAACGAGCTTTTCAGTTGCGTCGGGTCAAAGTAGTCGTATTCAATGGCGTAACCGGGCCGCAAAATATGGGCGTCTTCCAACCCCGGCATGGAGCGCACCAGTGCGTACTGAATGTCAAACGGCAGGCTGGTGCTGATGCCGTTGGGGTAATACTCGTGGGTGGTCAGGCCTTCGGGCTCCAGAAAAATCTGGTGGCTGTCCTTGTCGGCAAAGCGGTTGATCTTGTCTTCCACGCTGGGGCAATAGCGCGGTCCCACACCTTCGATCTTGCCGGTGAACATGGGGCTGCGATCAAAGCCGCTGCGGATGATGTCATGGGTGCGCTCGTTGGTGTGGGTAATCCAGCACGACATCTGCTGCGGGTGCTGCTCGGGGCGCCCCATGAAGCTGAACACGGGCATTTGCGGGCTCATGCCACCCGGCATGCCATCACCGGGTTGCTCGGTGCACTTGCTGAAGTCGATGCTGCGGCCATCCAGCCGCGGGGGCGTGCCGGTCTTCAGGCGCCCTTGCGGAAGTTTGAGTTCTTTCAGGCGGGCACTCAATGACACCGCCGGCGGGTCGCCAGCGCGCCCGGCAGCGTAGTTGTTGAGCCCGACATGGATCTTGCCGTCCAGAAAGGTGCCCGCCGTCAGCACCACGGTGCTGGCCCTGAAGCGAATGCCCACTTGGGTCACGGCCCCAACGACACGGTCACCTTCGACCATCAGGTCATCCACCGCCTGCTGAAACAGCCACAGATTGGGCTGGTTTTCCAGCCGATGGCGAATGGCGGCCTTGTACAAAATGCGGTCAGCCTGGGCACGGGTGGCGCGCACCGCCGGGCCCTTGCTTGAGTTGAGAATACGAAACTGGATGCCGGCTTCGTCAGTGACCGCAGCCATGGCACCGCCCAGCGCATCGACTTCTTTTACCAGATGTCCCTTACCAATGCCGCCGATCGACGGGTTGCAGCTCATCTGCCCCAGGGTCTCGATGTTGTGGCTCAGCAGCAGGGTTTTGCAACCCATGCGCGCAGCAGCCAGTGCAGCCTCGGTCCCGGCATGGCCGCCGCCGACAACAATCACGTCGAAATTTTGTGGGTATAGCATGGTGGTCAATCCAAAGGAAGGGGCAAATTGCAAGCGACGCCAGCCCTGAGCGCGCAAGCAAAGCACCGATTTTACCGATGCACGCGAAAAGCCGCTCTGCACGCCGCAGGGGCAAAATTTGGCCCACATCGGGGGCACAATTCATCATTCTTTTTCGCCACTTATAGGAACTCCCCCATGGCCTCCGGAAAAATACTCGTCGCCCAGGGCGGCGGCCCCACCGCCGTCATCAACCAGTCACTGGTGGGGGTGGCGCTTGAGGCCCGGCGCTTCAGCCAGATCGGCCACATTTACGGCGCCCACCATGGTGTGCGCGGCATCATTGAAGAAGACTTTGTCGACCTGACGCAGGAAACCAGCCACAACCTGGAAATGGTCGCCAACACACCGTCCAGCGCTTTGGGCTCGACCCGTGACAAGCCGGATGCCGCCTACTGCCATGAAATTTTCAAGGTATTACAAGCGCATCAGATTGGCCACTTTTTCTACATTGGCGGCAACGACTCGTCCGACACCGTGCGCATCGTCAGCCAGGAGGCGCAGGCGGCCAATTACGACCTGCGCTGTATTCACATCCCCAAAACCATTGACAACGACCTGGTCGGAAATGACCACACCCCCGGCTTTCCGTCGGCGGCGCGTTTTGTGGCGCAGGCTTTTGCCGGTGCCAACCTCGACAACGCGGCCCTGCCGGGTGTCTATGTGGGTGTGGTCATGGGGCGCCATGCCGGATTTTTGACGGCGGCGTCTGCCCTGGGCAAAAAATTCCCGGACGACGGTCCACACCTGATTTACCTGCCGGAGCGGACCTTTGACTTGAACCAGTTTTTGCTCGATGTCAAAACCATGTACGAGCGCCATGGCCGCTGCGTGATTGCCGTCTCCGAAGGCATCCACGACGCCAGCGGTACTCCCATCACGGCGCTGCTGGCCAAAGAAATGGAACACGACGCGCATGGCAACATACAACTGTCAGGCAACGGCGCACTTGCAGATTTGCTGTGTGAAGAGATCAAGTCCAAGCTCAACATCAAACGCGTGCGGGGCGACACTTTTGGCTACCTGCAGCGCTCGTTCATTGGCTGCGTGTCAGACGTCGACCAGCGCGAGGCCCGTGAGGTGGGCGAGAAGGCGGTGCAGTTTGCCATGTGGGGCGGGCGTGATGGCTCGGTGGCCATCAAGCGCACCGGCTTCTACTCCGTCGACTACGAGCTATTGCCACTGGAAGCCGTGGCCGGTAAAACCCGCGTCATGGAAGACGAGTTCATCACCGCCAGCGGCACCGATGTCACCGATGCGTTTCGCATGTACCTGCGCCCCTTGCTGGGATCGGGCATGCCCGACGCCTTCCGGCTGCGCCACCATCCGGTGGCACGTGTGCTTAAAATATAAGCACATTAAGCAGGACAGCAACCCATCTTTTCGCTGCTATTTACACCGGACATGCCCGCCTAAGCCAAGGAAATGGCCAAAATACGGCTCATGTCACGCTTGAACTGGGTCGATGGCGAGCTGTCAGGTAAAAACTACCTGCTGGGTGACACCTTCAGCGTGGCAGATGCCTACCTGTTTGTGGTGGCCGGCTGGAACAAATATGTCGGTGTTGATCTCTCTGGCTTGAGCCATATGGGGGCCTTTATGGCACGTGTTGCGGCCCGGCCGGCCGTACAAGACGCGTTGCGCGCTGAAGGCTTGGTCAAGTAAACCAGCGCACCCACAAAAAAGCCGCTGAAATCAGCGGCCTTTTTTATTCAAACAAGACAATCAAATCAATATTTGAGTTTCATTCTTCTCAATTGTTCCAACGTAATCGGTGGCATATCGCCGCGCTGCTTGATGCCGTTCATGTCCCACTTGTTGCCTTCACCAACGACCCAGTCGTTCACAATCTTGAAGTTGGCCGCGCGCTCTGCCTCGGTTTCGCCCAGATACTTGTACATGTTGCCGGGCTTGCCCTTGGCATAGGGATTGGTGCCATCATCCAGACGACGCATCAAGGCACCAGTGGAGTTGCCGTTCACCAGTTGCAACAGGTGCTCATAGGTGTCGCTGCGTGGGCCGACCTTGGCTTTTTTGTATTTTTCTTCGTCTAATTTGAACTCTGCCATCGAGGGTGCGTCAGCGGCGGCGGCATGGCACTCAGCACAGTATTTTTTCAAAAGAGGCGCCATATCATTGCGATAGGTCACATCGGCGGCCATGGCGGGCAAGGCAACGACAGCACCGGCCACGATGGCCAACAGCTTCAGTTTCATCATCTTCATCTCCTACGGGTTAAAAAACTTACTCTGGCTTTGCAGCCGTATTGCTGAACAATTCGGCCGGCCCTGGACCTTCTGGCTCCTTGTGGGCAATTGCAAAATGGCATTCAATGCATGTCTTTCCTTCGACCTTGGCTTTGGCATGGCGCACTTTGGCTTTTTCGGATTGCAGGTTCGAGTCCATTTTGTCGTCCCGATGGCAGCTACGGCAGGTTTGTGAATCGTTCGCCTTCATCTGGCGCCAGATGTTCTGGGCCATGTGCGCGCGCTTGGCTTCAAACTTCTCCGGTGTGTCAAGAGACGGTGAAATATAGGTGTAATACAGATCCTTGGTTGCCTTGATCTTGGCCCACACCAGCGGCCCCGGTTCATGCGGCACATGGCAATCGGTACAAATGGCACGTACACCGGTGCGATTGGTGTCATGGATCGTGCCTTTGTATTCAGCAAAGTTGTACGACATTTCGTGACAGCTCACGCAGAACGCCTCGGTACTGGTGTGCGCCAGAACGTAAGCGCCCGAAATGCCAACTGAAACCGAAAAAATAAAAAGCGCTACCAGTCCACCAAAGACCAGCTTCCAGTGTCGAAGCATTTTCTTGAAAAATTGATTCATCTTAAGCAATCGCCTGGACGAGTCTGTTAACGCGACAAAATGTATTTGATCAAGTTTTTGACAGCCGCGTCATCCTTGGCCTTGATCTTCTGATGCTCTTCCTTGATACCGTCAATTTCAATCGTCGGTGCCGTGGTCAGGTGGGCGAACAGCTTGGCTTCAGCATCCGCTTTGCCTTTGTATTTGGTCGCTGTCGCTTTATAGGCAGGTCCGTCTTTTTTCTTGTCGACAGAATGGCACTTGGCGCATTTATTGGTCAAGAGCAGCGCTTCAGCAGCCGCCAGGTCCACGGCCTGGGCTTGCACTGCCAAACAACCGCTGGTCAAACCAACAGCCAACACAACACGGAAAAAATGAGAGAACTTGACTTGATTCATGAAAATCCTTTGAGAGCAATGAATACCTTAACGAAAACTTAATATTTCTATGACGCGATATTACTCCAAGCAAAAAATCCGGCGGGGCTCTCTATTTGATTTATATCAATGATCAATGAAGAAGAAGTTTACACGTCAGAATTTTTCCTAAAACCAAGAGATAACCGTCCATCGCAACTGGCATAAAACATCAGGCCAAGCCATTTTTTCATTTAGGTTAGCATGCGATCAATTCTTTCCTCCCCTACATGGCACCATGGCACCTGCACCGTGTCTGCCATCTCTAGTTCAGATCATGATTTTCAACAAAGCCAGCACCGACCCAAGCGAGAGCCCTCTTGCCGCCCACCCCTCTGTCGCTGTCGCCCCTGTCCCCGTTCCGCATTACCTGGAGTCCACCTACTGGTGGGCCTACACACACCCCAACGCGGTACGCGTGTTTGAACGGCAATGGTTGGTCAACCTGATTTTGTGGGGTAACTTTTCGCGACTGCGAGACCTGGCCCTGAAAGAAATGGGAGAGATCATCAACGGCGACGTGCTGCAAGTCGCATGCGTCTATGGTAACTTTACCGAACACTTGGTGCACCGCCTGGGGCCACAAGGCCATCTGAACGTGATTGACGTGGCACCGGTGCAAATCACCAACCTGCACGCCAAACTAGGCCAACAAAAACAGGTCACGGTATTACAACAAGACTCTTCTGCCTTGCTGTTTGGCGATGCCAGCCATGACATCGTGGTGGTATTTTTCCTGCTTCATGAACAGCCCGCCGAGGTGCGGCGCAAAACGATTGCAGAGGCCATGCGCGTCACCAAACCCGGTGGCAAAATTGTGTTTGTCGATTACCACAAGCCCAAAACCCTTAGCCCATTTCGCTACATCATGGTTCCTATTCTCACCACGCTGGAGCCTTTTGCCATGGATTTGTGGAACGGCCAAATTGCCGACTGGCTACCGTCAGACTGCAAAAACCTTCGCCTTGACAAGCAAACCTATTTTGGTGGACTCTACCAAAAGGTCGTAATTACCCGCTGATTTCAGCCAAAAAGCCTGCGCACCGTGTCGTAAGATAATCGGGTATTTGTTTCTGCGACCGCACAGCTCTTGAAAACCACACCGTCACTGACTTTTTCCAGGCTTGCTTGTACCAGGGGTGGGCGGCAACTTTTTAAAAACGTGGATTGCCAACTTGAAGCCGGGCAATGGCTGTATGTGGCTGGCGCCAACGGGGTAGGAAAAACTAGCCTGCTGCGCATGGTATGCGGCCTGGCCTCCATTGAAGCTGGCGACATTCTTTGGAATGGCACGCCGATTCATGCCCAACGTGAAGCCTATCGGCAAGACCTTTGTTACCTGGGCCACTTGAACGCCTTGCAGGAATCCATGACGGTCGATGAAAACCTGGCTTTCACGATGGCATTGGGCGGCATAGCCACCGACACGGCACAAACACAAGCGGTACTGACACGCTTTGGCTTGCGCGGGCGGGGACGGCAACTGGTGCGCCATTTGTCGCAAGGGCAAAAACGCCGTGTCGCCTTGTCGCGTCTGGCTCTGAGTACGGCGCGGCTGTGGGTACTGGACGAACCCTACGTGGCCATGGATGAGGACGGAATTGGTTTACTGGCAGACCTGATTGCCACCCACCTGGCCGATGGCGGACTAGCGGTACTGACCAGCCACCAGCGCGTGCCCATTGGCCATGTACCGGCACAGATGCTGGAGCTGCAAGCACCATGAACAACGCCGTAAAACCTGTCGGACTAGTCTATGTGCTGCTAGCCGTGCTCAAGCGCGAGATTTCCCTGGGCATGCGACAAAAGGGTGAAGTGCTGACGCCACTGGTATTTTTTGTCGTGATCGCCAGCCTGTTCCCACTTGGGGTCGGACCTGAGTCTGCCTTGCTGCTGCGCATGGCGCCCGGTGTATTGTGGGTCAGCGCGCTGCTGGCCGCCATGCTGTCACTGCAGCGCATGTTTGCCACCGATTATGCCGATGGCTCGCTCGAACAAATGGCACTCTCCACCACACCGCTGGCCCTGCTGGTGCTGGCCAAAGCGTTGGCTCACTTTTTATTGGCGGG